>JGI24021J15306_10009322_pt1 | contig 12142 bp, 8 predicted proteins | sample Ectturendosymbi1_FD_15306 | JGI IMG/M metagenome (IMG submission 15306)
AGCTTCATTCAATTGTGGGCAACTTCAAACAGTCTTGTTCAAAGATGGGCTATATAGAAAAGTTCCATTAAAATTTTAGTACGTTCAGAAATGTCTGGGTGAATTATACAAAATTTTATTCAAATTTGGATGAAATCAAAATCATTTGGGTGTATTTTAACAACCTTAATGAAATTTGGGCAAATTGGGACTACTTCATTCAAATTTGGGTCAAGTTAAAAATGTTTCCATAAATTTGAAAATTTTGGGCAAATTCCAACAGACTAAATCAACTCGAAACAACAACAGCTCCATTCAAATTCGGGTCAAGTGGAACATCTTTATTCAATTTTGGGTAACTTCAAACAGCTTTTTCAATTTTAGGGAACTTCAAACAGCTTCGTTCTAATTTGAATAACATACAACCGCTTCATTTAAATTTGCATACATTTAGAAACGTTTGGGCAAATTGTAACAGCCTTAATCATATTTGGGTAATTGAAACAGCTTCATTCAAACTTGGTGGAAGAGTGTCATTCATATTTGCATATTTTATAAATGTTTGAGTAAACTACAACAGCCCAAATCAAAATTGGGCCAACTGAAACAACTTCATTTAAATTTGGGTAGAGTTAGAAACATTTTAAAATTAGGAAGATGTAGTGCAACGGTGCACAACCTGCGGCCTTCTATAATGAAGTTTACGGACGTCCACATGTAATTTAAAATATAAGATTTGACGGCCGTGCTGGCGTATATTGAAACAAAACAAACGCAAGGCAAGAAAATCAGTCGCCACGATGCGTAACAATCTGGATGGTGATGTCACAAAGAGTTATAGAATGAATACACAATTTATGTCTGAATGTGTTCTGTGTTGGTTCGCAATCGCCCTTGGCAGTAACCTATTCTTTAATTAAACCTATCTCATAAATATAACTCGAACTCATTGGCGGCCGTACTTCACATAAATAAAAGTAATGTGGCCGGCAATAGCAAAAGGTTGTAGACTACACCCCTTATGTAGTGGTAACTCACTATTACAACTAACTCGAATTTTTGTAAACCTCAAATTGTTGATGCTGCAAAGTGTAGGCTGCAACTAAAATGTAGCTGTAAAATGTTTTGCGGTAGTAATGTGGTGTAGCTGTGATATGATAGTATGAAGTTTTCGCGTTTCAAGCTTGCTTGATGTTGTGAGATTTGCAAGTGCAAATCTGTTTCCATGAAGTATTCATGAACAGGCCCGTAACCACGGAAGCCTTCACCCCCCTAGAAAATGTTTGCCCCCCTGGAAAAATGTGATGGACATTCTTTAAAACCATTGGACATACAAAAAATTTGGGTTCCTCTCAGAAAACTCTTAGCTCCTCCTGGTGTCCCACTCTGGTTACGGGCCTGTTCATGAATAAAATTAAGTACGTAACTGCAACTATAATATATCACGTGGTGGTAATGTAGTTGTGATTTTACACTGTTTAGGTTGTCGTATTTTCCTTTGTGTCATCCAATGGATTGCATATGTTGCATCCTGCCAAATTTTATTGTTTCAATTTAATGCTGTAAAATGTTTTTATGAACGGTACTGCATAGTTCACTTATGCTAATGCAGTGAAGCACTGCCATTTATATAAAATATTCTTGTTGAGTTTATAAATCATTTGTCATTAGAAATGTGCATTTGTACACATTCCTTGGTAGTTGATCATATAGGCTGCAGTATTTGCGTGCATCAGTCTCATACTGCTATTTTTTCTTGGCATGCTGTGTTCAATGCACATTTAATTGTCTGAACTGGAGTGGATTTTAGGTTTTCATAATGTGACTTTAGCAGCTGTAAGCGTTTAATTAAGTAAGTTGTAGTATTATAAGTACAACATGTTGCAGTGAAGATTGCCAGTGTGGAAGGTTAAGCTGTAGCCTATGCTATGTATTAAATTGCCTCCTTTCCCTCTAATTCCTTGAGACTTGAGCAATTTGCGGCAAAGTAATACTTTAGATCGTAACCTAATATTTTACGCCTTTTCCAGATTGATTGCCATTGTGGCCATAACAAATGCACACATCTATGCTAGAGAAGAACAGATCTTAACTGTTAGGATGATGGTGTTGGAAGAATAAGTTAAGAATGTATATAAAAACTTGAAAGTGAAGATGCTGAACAACACCTTCCACGTGTGGTGTCATGAACAGCAATTTTTGCGAGGATTTTATTGCAGTTAGCTAACATTTTTCAACACAATAAATATTACCATTGTTCACATGTAGCTATGCAGAATATCGACTGCTAGTTGAGGGCGTACGGCTTTGAACCCCGGTAATTGGTAGGCCTAATTAGGCATGCAGAAACCTTGATTAGTTTACAATGGCACGTTTTAGTCTTAACATTAAGACTTGCTGTTTATACCTTATTTGGGAAAGCAAGATCAAATTTGGACAAAAATTTTCGCATCCCAAAAATTATGAACTTCCGTACACTTATGTTCGCAAATACACACTTTGTGCGACTGAGTGGGTCAATGATATGCAAGTTTGTTTAGAAGACATGTGCAACTTTCCCCAGTTTACAATATTGTCTATATCATATTTGTAATTGTATTGTTAACTCCAAATAGCTAGCTAAAAACCTAATCGTTTTTGAGAAGCAAGTTTAGTGCAAGTAGCGCACAAAAATACTACCGCAGTCGCATTTCATAGCGTTCATTTTTCAAACGCGTTGAGTGACCCTACAGCCTTTACGTTACCAGTCGCTCAAGAATTGGACAAGATCCACATCTTATATGCGCGCAAGTTTTGTAGACCCACTTTGGGAGTCCGTGTCATAGTGTAAGCTTGCTACTCGGCTTCCATTGAATTTGTGTTGGTGTATGTCAAAAGCGTGTAAATATATGCAATCTTAATGGCGTTCACGGCAACTTCTTGCTCAACTGCAATATTGGCTGCTAAAAGCAACTGCTAATTTCAAATTTGTAGCATCGAGATTTTCAAAAGCGTTTGCCAGAAAGTATTACGAGCAAATGATGGCTTTCATCCAAAGTAGAAACTTGGAACTTCACTAAAAAAATTTTAAAACTTGTCAGTTAGACCTAAATGAATATAGACATTGTGTTTGCCGGCTTGAATCTGAACATAGTTATTGAGAAAAAAACGCCAGAAAAATGCACTATTTATGGATGATGTTTGTGAAAATACGGGGTATTAATTATTTCTATATAGGCTTGAATGTTGTTTGCCCCCCCTATCACAATTTCTGGCTACGCCCCTGAGACCAGGACCCTGAGAGAAATTTTACCAGGGGGTACGAAGATCGATACCGCCCCCTTAGCTTCTGGGCCCTCGTTGAAACTTGTATAGGTTGTTTGTACAATAATCAGAATAAAGATGAAACAGCTACCATGCTAAGATTTACAATTAGCCTAATTGTTATACTAGCAACTGGCTTACACTAGCAACACATTGCAAATTTTTAGCTTCGTATGTTTCAATGAGTTGGTACTCAACAGAATACCTTCCCAGTATACAATAACAATCATAGGTTTATATTGTATATATCATGTTGTTAAAAAAATCGTCAAAACACATTAAATTTTGCTCAATATGAACCCAGAAAAATATGTTTTTTTGTCCGAATTTTAAAAAAAGTAGGAAGTTGGGATCTTTTGCTTTACAAGATGGTCGTTATTTTAAATTTTTTAACAAAATCTGGTCGTATTCAGGCCTCAGACTTTCCACACTTCTATTACTATAATGGTGTTGTTAACAGATTTTGGGAGAACATGTGGTGATGCTTTTTATTGTGTATTTACGTCCTGGATTGAGAAATTGGCCTACTGCGTATGGTTGCTTATCAGTCATGGCGCATCTATGCAAAATGGCGCCCATGGCAATGTTTAAATGTGCACCCTTTTAATAATTTGAACATTACGAGATATAGGCAAAGATATACGCAAAATTTTTCGAATGATAAACCATGAAGAAAATAAATGTTTCAAAACAGAAAACGTATTTATTTTTGCTAAATCTCACAAAAATCACACAACATATTGCAAATGCAAACGAACACTTTGCAAAATGAAAGGCATTTATTTTGAATGATGCAATGATCAATTTAATGCAGGTCATGTATTGCTTCTGTTCGAAAGACATAATTCAATGGAAAGATGAATATATGCAGCTTTTTCTTGTTTAAATAACACAACATGCTAATTAATTTGGCAGTACTCTTTTTCTTTCAGAAATTCACAGATGCTGTTTATTTCATAAAAGTCTTTGTATGACGGGATTGCGAGCAACAGACCGCGGATATGTCAACCAAAAGATGCTACTTTCACCCAGAGGCGTTTCTTATTTCTTATAAAAAGAGCATACTTTATGCTACTTTTGTTTCAATGCTTTGGCTTTTGCGCTTCAGTATGGACATGACGACAACAACAGTTCTCTGCACAACAAGAAATAAAGGGTTTCTGCGTTATGTGTAAACAATTAAAGTACGTTTAGACCAGGGGTCACCAACCTTTGTGAAACTGAGAGGTACTTCTTGAGTACCGATTGACGCTAAGGGCTACTAATTTGATACACACTTCCGAAATGAAACTTTTGCTCAATTTACTTTTAATATGTTAATTCATGTGACGATACTCATCATCTTAATGCTATTTTCAAAACAGGCCCTTGGGCGACCACCGTGGTCCTTGAGGGCGACATGGTGCCCGCGGGCACCATGTTGGTGATCCCTGGTTTAGACAGTTTAAAGTACAATTACTCTTGATTTTCTTGGAACATACTTTGTGAAGTTGTACACATGAAAAACAATTACTCACACAACTAATAACTGTTTGCACGATGAAGATTATGAAAGGATCTAAGTATACAATGTTCAAGACAAGAAAAATATGAGTGTCAGTTTTACACCGTTGTTTTATACACTGCATTGTTCTTTGTATTTGTTCAAATAGTTCATCCACGTCACAATTGGTACGTTGATTTTTGATGTCAGATGACGTTGGGAAACTGAAAGGGCGTCCAACACTATTTACCATATTAAGCCTTACTGGCGTAGGTGTAGGAGCGGGCAACTTTTTGTGGGTGCGAAGGATTTTTGCCCGAATTTCGCCAAACTTGCCCGAAAATCTTTGGACAACATTTTGTGCAAAGATTTTCTCGAACAGACCTTTTTTTGGGATGACCTCCAAAAAAGCAGCTCTTCATGTGATTCTGCAGAAGTTGGGCGCCATCTTTGCCCAGATTTCCAGGTATTTAGCAAAGGTTTTCACATTTTTTGTCCAGATTTCCACAAATTTTGCACAGATTTTTAGGGATTTTTCCCGGATTTTCACCAGATCAAAACTTTTGGGGGTGGGCGTGCACCCCCGCCTCCTACACCACTGCTTAGTGGGGTTACTTAAGTAAAATTGAGTCGATTTCAACAATTCAAGCTAAAACAAAAAGATTAAAGCGATGAAGCAGGTAATTTCTACATTCCAGCACAGGTTACACCTACACGTGGCTCAGCACACATATTGAATATTTGTCTGGTCTTATGTGCAACTGAAGTACTGTAGCAATGAAAGAACTCTATACCAGCACGTCCTTGGGCGAGCTTCAGTGTATCGCTGCCTTGCAGTTCCGCAAAGTTTGTTTCCACAATGTTTTAATAAGTTCAACAGGTAGAAAGTTTTTGAGTGGCTTTCATTGACTTCTACTACCATTTCCCTAACTGAGACATTCCAAAAATCGAGATATGAGCGTAATTTCTGCCAAGTTTTCGTCGTCTGTGGTGCCATGGTTTGGGATATACGATATTGTGGGGGTCACCAAATACAGAATAGCAAAAAGTCCAAATTTTTCAAAAAATCCAAAATAGGGTCTTGATTTTATTTGCTGTAAGAAAATTCAGCACATGATTGAAAGTTATCTGTTTCGAATTTTATTTTTATGCAACTTGAAAAAGCGCAAGTTAATTCACAACTTGGTTAGTTAATATGGGCAGTAAATGTCACTGAAAACGAAGCATATAAAAATCCAAACCATGAAACAGAGTTCATGCAGGCCTAGCTAGTTTCCAGTAAATAAAGGTGATGTAAAATAAGTTGAGGGAAAAGCAAGACTTGCGGTTTCATTCGATGACAATCCATAAATACAAAAACATTTGCTTGTCATCATTGCAATTTGTGTCTGCCTGTCATACAACTTAAAAAAACATTTTATACAAAATAAAACTATTTTAAAGAACTTTTAGAGCTTCGTTTGTCGACCACCACAGACAATTTTATCAAGTTTAACTAAAAAGATAACGAAATAGAGTTTGCAAGAAACTACTCCGCACAGATGAAGAGTTTGAACCGAATCAACAAATTTCTCAAAAACTCTCTCCTCTTAGGTGAAATCTACAATGACGCAATTGTCTCTTTCCACAGTTTGTAGCGCTCTTCGACCAAATCTTGCCCTTCCGTCAATGGCCATCGCAGATTAAGATGCTTTTTATCGTCATGGGTGTATCGCGGCCACTTGAAGCTTACTTCCTTACATCCCTTGTTTGGATCTCTGAAAGTGATTTTACGAGTTAGTCGGAGCACAACTGAAACTAAAATCGGCAGTGCTCATATGATATCGCAAAACTCTTGAAAGTCACTGCAGCTTTGGAAGTATGTTGCATTCATCATTTCGGGCAGTTCAGTTAAGAAAACAACTACATTAAACAACATCGTAGCGTTGATTACATTTTATGGTTTCTTGAGCAAGATCAGTTTGCTCCAATCTTTGTAGGAATAAATCTTTTTTGACTCATTTCCCCACACTAAAGTTTATCCACATTTCAATACTAGTAGTATATGATGTTAACCAATCCCACCATTTCGGCGGGTGACGTCAAAAAATCGGCGGGTGACGTCACAGCATGTGACATCACAATTCCCACCATTTTGTAAGATTCTATTTTTAGTCACAACCGACACCATTTTGTTATAACGGGTGGTATTTTTTACATTTCCGGCGATGACGTCACATAGGTGATGTCACATCCCATGACATCACAATCGCCACGATTTTATCGCATACTATTTTTAGTCACAATGATCATCACAAGGGACGTCATTTTCTTATAACGGTTGGTATTTTTAACACTGATGATCAAGCAGGTGCAAACTGATCAAATTGAGGTAAAATATTGTTAATTTGATATGCAATTAATTAAAAACCAAAATTAGCGAAATCGTTTCCTTGTAGATAGTTTAAAACTAAATTATGTTTTTCACAGAGGATGACTCGAACCCAACAATTGTTCAAACTGTTATAATTTTTTAAACTAATTAAATTGATAGTGACGTCAGCAATAGTTGCACGGATGTGAGTCTTGCGTGCCTGGTGCTGCTATTGCGCCACGCGCCGCTGACGTCAGTTGCGCTGCAGCTGTTCGCTTTCACTCTCGCAGTGGCATTCAAACATGAACAAAGCTCATTGCAATTAGCAAAGTGAAGCTATGTGCAACTCAAATGCAAGTTGTGTGTAACAGACGGTGCATTGCTTTCGATAACCCCAGACATGCCAAGGCATGCCCGTTGGAGATCTCAAAAAATTAATCCCTGTGGGATTGTTGCGCCACGCCTGTGACGTCACGGCAACATTAGTTGACATCCAATTGGGTTCACTGCTTTTGCAAGTTTGTTAAAGCTTGTTAATAGCTGAAAGCACATACTGAGTATTTCAAAATTAATACAGAGAAATTCACAGAAGATGCCGGTTAATGTAAATTCAATTAAAAACAACCGATTGCAACATAATTTGCATTCTGTAAGGTTCTGATACTTGCAAACCTATGTCGCTGAACATCAACAAGTTTTAGTTTATTGTCAATCAATCAGCATTCAAAACCATAGAAAATCCAAGTCAGGCAAAATTGTGCGATGTGATTTGCAAATGGTTTGCTAAGATTACCCGAAAAAAAACTATTTCTGTGAAATTTAAGGTTGGACAAGTCGTGTTGCTACTGAAAGACAATGATTAGTGAGACGGTATTGTTCGGGTAAACAGATTTTCTACACAGCCTTCTCCGGGCGTGGATGTTGCAAAACAATTTTAACTGAATGTAGATCACGCTATGAGCTTTCATCGTTTGCAAGTTAAAACATGTAAAGCATCTTCGTGTTTATATCAAAAATGACAGCTCGGGATGCTTCAGATCAACATTCAATCACTTTTTCTAATGCAGTGAACATAGAGATTCAGCTTACCGATTAATGTTTTTTAACTGCAAAACGGTTGTAACAATCAGTACAACTGTTTGAAGATGTTTTTGGTGGTTTTCTATTGAAACACAAAAAAAATATTGAAACCGCTTTATTTTTAATGAATTTTTACGAATCTGTTTCAAAACGTCTTTCATTTAAATTGTTTCAAAATTATGTAACTGCTTCTGTTTACAAATGGTTTGGTGATTGATTTCAAACGCGGAAACAACAATCCGACGTGTTTTATTTTTCAACAGATGCTAAAACAGTTTACAATAGTTTTTTCATTGAATTGTTTGAAAACTATGTAACTGCGTATGTTTGCAATGTTCTTTTACTTGCTGTGATGCAAAACAGAAAAAAATTCGGATTTGTTGTCTTTCAATGGATTTTTATCAATCAGCTGAAAATAGCTTTTCATCGAATTGTTTCAAAACTGTGCGTTTGTTTGCAAATAGATCGATTGCTGTTACTGAACCAACAAATCACATAATTTTCGGAAAGGATATAGTACAAGTGAACATTGAGTTGTACACCATTTTAGAATTGAATTGTGAAAAAGAAGTTCATGCTTTTATGAAATGGCTGAAAAGCGGCGATACATTTGAGATTAATCAAACTAGCTAAGTTTTAGCGTGAAACTGCAAATTACTCTTTTCAAAAATGTTACAAACAAAACATTTCAAATGCACTCTGATGCTCAAAACTTCCCTGTCAGACAAATGATATTAAAAATATCATTGCTGTCAGTTATAGTCATTTCACGTCTGTCGCTTAACATTGCATAGGTATCAAATGTATCGAGTTTGTATCATGACTTGGATTTCCAGATGCAGTTAGCATCAAATAGACACCAGGTAAAGCTCTAATGTAGAGTTTTCAAACCATGGGCAACGTAGCCAAACAAGTAAGTGCGGTTACCGCAACGGATCTTTTCAGGTCATGCGCAGACTTTTTCAAAGTGGTGAGATATTTCATGATAGTGTAAATCCGCACGGTGAGACAACCTGCTGCAGCTTACACCCACCAAATCAAGTTAATTTTTGCACAACTGTATCACCAACTAATTTACAAAACACTGTATAGCACAAAATTGAGCACTAGGCTAGCAAGCTAAACTTATGTCATTACCAATATTTGAAAAACGCAGTACGCAGAAAAAAATGGAGAAGCATGTTCTGTAGACTTGCTACTTTTCAAACGTTCGACACAAAATATAAAAATATCGACGTAACGCAAGGTTTTTGTAAAACATTTCCACATTTTTATTTCAGCACTTCGGTGCAGCATTTTCGATGCTTGCTTCTTGAAATCAAACACACACAAAAAAAGCAAAACTCGAAGCCGTTTTATTTAGTCGATTTTTTAAAGAATGTCTTGTTTGCAATGTTGCGGGGGTGATAGTTGTATGCTTACCTAAAGCATGTAAGGAAATTGTATTTTTTCCATATATTCTGTTTATGTAAGGTCATGTTGCAGTTTTGCAAAGCTGAGAATCGGTTCACATTTCAGAGAATATCCAGAGCGCAAGTTGACGAATCGCTCATAAGAACGTATTGTAATATTCAGAAACTTTAATGAAAAGCACACCTTCATTGTTCAAATGACTTAGTTTGATCAGTGAAATGTTTTTACGAGAATGTTGGTAATATTTCCGCATATCTAAATGCCAAGACTAGTCTGAAACGCAACTTTGTTGCGTTAACGAGCTTTCCGATGGCGAAAAACATCGCGTCGTCGTTACAGCCTTAATTGAATTAGAATGTATTCTCTAGAGAGATGTCATGGACAAACAATGCTTTACAGCTTCATAGCTGAATTGCATTGAAAACATATTTCTTGGCACATTTTTTGTTAAGCTGTAAGGATTTTGAAACATTTTTTGTACCAAACTTTCAAGTGTTACAACTAGAAATTTACAAAAAAATGTAGAAAGCAGGACATGCATTAGCAGGGAAAGTTTCTTGTACTTGTGAAAACAACAAACTAATCGAACGTACGCGACTGCGAATGATAGTTTCAACATTGCCAATGTATTTGCGGTTTTGATTGCCAAGGGAATATGTGCAATTTAGCTCTCACAACAAAACCCTAAATAGTGTCGCAACAAACCTAACCGATCTACAACCATGAGGAGTATTAGATGGAAAACTTATTATGCAACATGAAACAAAATTTGATGACACAACACAAGGGCACTTTGAATCTCACACTCAGATTCTCATGTTGGATGAAAATTTCAATTCAATATGAAAATATTCACTATCGACTTGATCAGCACACGACAACTAGCCATGTTTTGCAAAGTAAATCTGGAAACGCTAGCAAAATTATCTCTTATAGTCAAATATGTCGCATAATGAAAAAGCTTTTGCCAAACTAACATATTGCTTAGTTTTGTTATGTCACCGAAACAATTTCGCTGTGATTTCAATATCTTTCTAGATTACAGAAAACGCGAATGGTCAAATAGTCATTACTTGCACGTCAGAAATTGATTAAAGCTTCTTACAAACATTAACAAAGTTATTAGTTTCAGCAATCTGGTGCGAATATGTTTTGAAGCTGCAATATTTTATGATGGACACAGTGCTCATGATCATAAAACAAACTTGTTTTACAAACGCTTTGATACAAAAAACACTTGACACCTAAACAATTTCATGCCGATTTCAAAATATTTCTAGATTGTTGAAAAAGTGAATACCTGGTTAGTTATATTTTTGATGTAAGCATTTCACTTGTAAGCCAAAAGTTGTTACCATTTGAAAAAATGTGTTTCTCTTATGCATTCCTCTCACAAGGTATAAACACAAAATCACTGGTTGCTGTTGCAAAACCATGATTTGTTCAGCAATTTAGATAATTTTTATATAAAAGTTTGTAAAACATTGTAATTTGGAAGTGCAACATTTTTAAATTGTGCAAACAGTTTGCAAATGCTTTTGCTGCGTTGACGATAAACGTTTCGGCAGATTACTTACAGAGTATTGTCTCTCGCTGTCAGATTCTCGCGATGGTCGTTTTCACTTAAAATACGAAAATAGTTTCTGACAACAATATAATCACAAATTTTATAGCAAAACGTATGTCGCACTATCGCTCTGTGAAAAACGCTGGGTTATTTTTTGTTTCATTGCAATGTAAATTTGAAAAGTCACTCCTATCCAAAAATGTATCTAGCTGACACAATGTTGCGTTATGAAACTTTCGAGAACGATGTGACAATATCATCTATATCAAAATTTTTGGAATTCACTGAACTATTGATCTGTAAAATATCTGTGGGAGCACTTTACATGGAATTATAACGCAAGGTCATTTTGACGTAGATGACACGGCACGCATTTCACTTTCAGTTCGCAAATTAACAAACCAAGTTGGTCGCTGTTGACATTATTTGAAAAACCGCAAGACCGCGTCAGATAATTGACACATCAACAGCGTCAGGGCACAAGTTGACACATCAAACCGCTCGCTCCTATGTGTTCTTTGGAAAATTGTGTTGGCGTCAGACATTCTTGCCTCAACATGAATGAAAAATGAACTTCCTTTCTATTACACAAAACTAAAATAATATGTCACACTTGTTTGAGGATATTAATTAATCAGAAATTATTTCGCTAATTTTGGTTTTTAATTAATTACATATTAAATTAACAATATTTTACCTCAATTTGATCAGTTTGCACCTGCTTGATCATCAGTGTGAAAAATACCAACCGTTACAAGAAAATGACGTCCCTTGTGATGATCATTGTGACTAAAAATAGTATGCGATAAAATTGTGGCGATTGTGATGTCATGGGATGTGACATCACCTATGTGACGCCATCACCGGAAATGTAAAAAATACCATCCGTTATAAAGAAATGGTGTCGGTTGTGACTAAAAATAGAATCCTACAAAATGGCGGGAAATTGTGATATCACATGCTG
>JGI24021J15306_10009323_pt1 | contig 12141 bp, 9 predicted proteins | sample Ectturendosymbi1_FD_15306 | JGI IMG/M metagenome (IMG submission 15306)
TGACGTCATAAGTGAAGTGGTTTTGGGGTCATTTTGGCTCATGTTGCCTGGCCTAGGGCCCAACCGCTAGGCCAAAGTGTTTCGCTGAAATTTTCATTAGAAACTAGGCTCGAGTCGAGTCTTTTGAGCCTTTGATCAACTTTTTAGCGTTCTGGTTCAAAAGTTATGATCTAAAATAAACAAATTAATTATCTAATCAGTCAAATATTTTTACTAACTTACATGACAAATTTTGAACCTGAAACCCCAGCAGGTCATCCAAAGTATCAAAAGACTCGGATTGTAGGCTAGCTTCCAGTAAAAACTTCAGCGAAATACTACCACCTAACAGTTGGCGCCCAGGGCCAGGCAAAGTGGCCCAAGGTGGCCTAAAAGTCCTCCACTAATGACGTCACTAACAAAAAACCTGCAACCCCAAGCAAAAAAATTTTTTTCGAGTGCAGACTAGAAGACTTGCTGCGTCCTTTGAGACTTTTACCGGGTCTGTAGAGCATACCGGACCGGAGAAATTCCCGTGCAAAGCCACGTGCGTTTAGGCGTTTTTTTTCTGAAGGCCCTGAAAGCGGCTGGACGCCAAAGAGTTAGTAACACAATGGTCTGATACAAAAACTTGTAACTTGTAATTGAATAAATAGCACTGTTTACCACAAAAAATTGGTCCTAGGTGAGAAAGCACAACCAGATTCATGCATTAGGCACACTGCATTAACAGGTGTACTTTAAATTTTAGAGAAAATTAAAGGATTTTAATTGCACCTTATGGAAAATGAAAAATATGGTATTATTGCTTTACTGCAAACGAATTTTGAAGCACTTCGTCACTCATAATTTCTTGTGGTTATCATCACTTGATGGACCCCCAAACACAGAATTTTTCATCTGCTGGAGGTCCGTGGACTCCACTTTGAGAACCTATGTTTTATACAAAAGGTGTATTATGTTTCAGGTGCAAGCCCTTTGGTTTGTCCAAAAAGATTAAAAAAAACCTTGTTGTGAGTCACCTGTAAACACCACTTACATACAAGCTTTGATAAGAAGCGCTGCATAAACGAAGATTTGCAAAATCTGATTGCATCATTGTGTTTGGTTACTGGCTTGATTGACAAAAGTTAATGATTAACCATCATTAAAAGTTGAAGTGTGATTGCTTACAACCTTCAGCATTTGGTTTACACTCTGTGGTCAGTCCTGGTAAAAATACTGTTTCTTCCCGTGTGGAAGTAATGAACTTATCACACTGGAACGGTTGTATAATTTGCACTCTAATTCAGATAAATTTAAACATTTCATAGCCTTATGAAAATGAAATCAGGTTTTGCAGTTGACATTTTGAACAATATGTTACCACTGACTTTATTTCTACAACTTTGTTTTTTCGTATTGTTTCTTACATCTTTGCCTACTTTTGTTTTCTATTTAGCTTGAATAAGTTGGTAAATTAGGAAATCTCAAATTCAATAAAAGTGTTTTGGACACAATGGAAGAAAGCACCAGTGTGCCCCAACCTTCTAATAAAGATCTTGATGAATGGATAGAACAATTATTTGAATGCAAACAACTTACAGAAAGTCAAGTTAAAACAGTTTGTGACAAGGTAAGTTCATGTTCATATGCAAGTAGTCATGGTAGAAAAATTGAAAAGTTGGCTACTTTCTTTTCACCTAGACCAGGGGTGTGCAACCTGCACCGCTGCATGTTTAGCTCCTCTGAAGTGGCTCACGCTGGATTTGACCAAACTTGGAATTTAAATTTGCAGTTGATTATGATTACTATTAGAATTAAGTTGAGTACAATTTAGCTTATGTCCATATAAAGTTGCATGGAAAATAAACGGTATCAATGCTTTGTGGTTCCTCACTAATCATATCAGTTGGAAAATGAAGCAGGATGGTTTTTGTTAAAAAACGTTGCTGACCCCGAACCTTGACAAACAAATGTTAATGATCTTAAATCCCTTAGCATCTGGTAGCCAAAGTTCTTTATTCATATTCATTATCTATTGTTAAGATTAAACATTTTTTACCTAATCAAATGTTGGAATAGAAATCTGATTTATGTATGGTGAAACAGTTAAGCAACAAAACAATTGCTTTGTTTTTCATAGTTTCCAGTTGATACAGTTGCAGTAAGTGACAGGATAGTTAATAGGTCATTTATATTCTAGCTAATAGTAACACTGTAGTAAAAATAGTGCCATTCGTGCTTCACTTTTGACTTGCCTCAGGGCACTTTCATGTTTCTTTAAGCAAAATCTGTAATCTGCATGTGTTGGATCAGGGTTTAAAGGCATTTTAGGGACCCGATTGGGGTCCTTAGAATCAGGGAAAATCATCGTCGGGTCCCTAGAATCAGTGAAAATCGGGTCCCTAGAATCAGAGGAATTGGGTCCCTACAAGTCCATACTGGGTACCTAACATTTCCCTTAAAATGCAACAACATCATGTAATTAAGACTGGTTATTAATTTCTTGCAACTCAGATTTCTCTGCAACTCAGATTTCTCTGCAACTCAGATTACCTCATTACAAACTGAGTACTGTCAACCTTCATAATCAGATTTTACACTAGTCCGATTCTCAGAAACACTGTGTTTCAAGAATTTTTTGTATGTCACTGAGTTTTTGGGACATTGTGTGAACTTTTGGTTGAAAAGTTTTTTGCTTCTTTTGATGATAACCTGGAAATTAGATTTCTCAGTAAATGTTTTATTTTGAAATATTTGTGAAAATAGCAGTTGATTAAAACAGGTTTTTAAGGAAAATGTTAGGTACCAGATATGAACCTGCAGGGACCTGGTTTATCTGATTCTAGGGACTCNAATCGGGTCCCTAAAATACCTTAAAAAAACCTGGATTGAAGGATATTTGANATAACTGTTGATTCGTTTGGGTGTACACNACTTTTAATAGAGAGATGTTTTTTTAGTTGAACTCAGAACTCATGCTGATCATATTTCANCTTTTATTTTCAATTGACTTTACGCCCCTCAATATTCTACAATACAGTATAAACACTTCATATTCTTTTCCTGAAATGTTGGAGTTTTGTCCACATATTTTTTAAATTTATATAGTTAAGGTTTTCTGCAGAGTGACGTGAAAATTAACTTCCAAGTTTTTCAAGCCAATAGTTGGCAGTTACACTGTGTAAAATGTTGCTATACACCTTCGCCATTATTTGGTTATGTCTCATTCAGAGTCTAACTGGTATTATGACTGATAGATGGGTCTTTCATGGTATGGTCATTTTGTTCAAGAGTAAACTAGTGCAGCTCCCTTCTGAATTACAGTCTTTGTAGCTGAAAGGCATTAATTCAAACTCTGTTTTAAAAAAGTAAATTATTATGTTATTAGTTTCGGCATGACTCAAGCTTCATAGTGTTCTTTCTTTTAACAAATGTGCTTTGATCATTCTGACAAACAGTAAATGCTGTGTTTTTCTTAAAGATTTTCCTGGAAGTGTGAATACCACTTTTTTAATCTTATCTGCCTTTCAATGTTGGACTTGCAGAGTAAACGTGTGCAAGGCCTTGCAAAGAATGTATACACCAGCTTCTGGTACCTAAAATAATTATTTTTCCCTTTGTTCTTGACAGGCACGTGAGATTCTTCAGTCTGAGTCTAATGTTCAAGAAGTTAAATGTCCAGTTACTGTGTGTGGTGATGTTCACGGGCAGTTTCATGATTTAATGGAACTTTTTCGAATTGGAGGACGGTCACCTGACACAAATTATCTTTTTATGGGGGATTATGTAGATCGCGGTTATTACTCTGTTGAAACTGTTACTCTTCTAGTTGCTTTAAAGGTGAGTAAATATCTGTTTTCTGCAGTCTCATGCATGTTTTGCGATTAAACATTTACGATAATGACCCTATGTCTTGACATACCTGTGAAAGTATGATAATCATTAGAACTCCAGCCATTTAGAAATTGAATTGTTTGTGTTTTCAAATATTTCTTACGTTGTGTTATGTGACTCTTGTTCAGGTTCGCTATCCGCATAGAATAACGATTCTTCGTGGAAACCATGAATCTCGTCAAATTACTCAAGTGTATGGATTTTATGATGAATGTTTACGGAAATATGGAAATGCAAATGTTTGGAAGTACTTTACTGACTTGTTTGACTATTTGCCATTAACAGCTTTGGTAGACAGTCAGGTGAGCTCATTTGTACGTAAATTGTTGTTGGTAGTGTTGAAACAGATCTGCACAAAAGAAGGTTTTTCCCACATTTTAAATGCCATTCCTGTTATTTTGTTACAACTATTACACCTATTACACCTTAAAATTGTGACAGTGAAGAGCAACAGGTTAAAGCAACGAGCAAAAATTCATGACTTCAGTGTCAACGGAATTGTTAACGAAAATACTTGATGTGTTTTTTGTGTCATCACTGAAAAATGTTCCTTGTGAGGAGTAAGCATAATACCCAGTTATTTTAACTGTAGTTCAGGGTTTGGAAAATAGTATTGTGTTGTTCGAGAAATACAGTTCACTCAACTGCAACTGCTACATACTTCAATTTGGTAGGTGCTTGCAAGAACAACTGTGACAATGCTTGGTGACTGAAAGACAATCACCTTAAGTGATTGTTTCGCTGGGATTTGCAAGCATTTTGGCAAGCATTTCCACGGTTGGTTGCGTTTCCTCTAGTCAGTCGCTTGGCAATAACAGTTAATAAAGACCGTATAGTGACTCTTCCGGCGTAGGCTGCCTGCCATCTCTGAAAGGTCGTCGTCAGTTTATTGCCTGAGCAGCTAGCAGTAGCAGATTTTTGTGCAAGGGTCTTTATTTCGGCTTGATGATACACATCGCTCGGACCCTGTCGTGGCGCGAACCTCTGCAACACAGATACTCCGACAAGTTGAAATTCTCCCGACACCTTGCTTTGTTCAGCACTATGACGCCTCGTTTTTGTGCAGATATTTTGTCTCCATGGCGGTCTTTCCCCGTCAATTGATACCTTGGACCACATCAGAGCGTTGGACCGACTGCAGGAAGTGCCTCATGAGGTATAGGACTGACTTAACGATAGATACTGTGAGAATTTTGCGCTCAAATCAGACGCTGTGTACGTCGTAAACCACCCATGCGTGGCACTGTATTGAGTCATTTGCATTCCCTGCGGCGGAGTACGTGTGTAGTGTGCGTGGAGTATTGCTTCCGTTGAAGCAACTTTGAATTTTCTGATCAAGGTAGCTGAAGCTGCTTGTTACTGAACTTGACAGATATTGCCGCTGTCATTTGGATTTTGTTCCTTTGCGTACATTGCGTATGCTTGCTTGGTACAAGAAGTCAACCTTGTCAACACGCGAGACCCACTGTTGCTTCATTGTTTGTACTGAAAAAGTTTCCGGTTTCTTAAGGACCTTGGAATAGTATGCAATATGTCTTCTCCTGTGTCGTGATGCAAACGGAAGCTTGTTCATAAAAAAGTAACGCCAGCAAATAAAAGTCATCATAGCGTCTTCTATGCTGATTAGTGATAAGCGTTGTAATTTCTGCTTGAGGCAGGCGTGACGAATGAACGTGATTTTTTATGTTTTTGTTTAAAAATCTGCCTCAACCTTTTGCCGCTGTTGTTGCCAGGGACCCATGTGCGACCTTTTGTGGTCTGACCCCGACGACCGGGGCGGCTGGGGCATCTCTCCTCGCGGCGCCGGCTACACGTTCGGACAGGACATATCGGAAACGTTTAATCATCACAACAGTTTGACCCTCATATCAAGGGCTCATCAGTTGGTGATGGAGGTGAGCATTGCGTCCACTCAGCGATGATCATAATCCGGTTATGTTGCGTCGCTTCGAATTCGTCATCACGATGACTCGTGCTTTCGTTAATGTGCCACATAAAGGTTGCTTGGCAATCACGCAGTACTTACTGCATTTAAACGTTTCATTCGTATTTTGCAAATAGTTTCTTGCTTGATGAAATATTTGCGGCTGACTAACAATATTGTATCAGCGTGTAAGTTTCGAAGTCTTGGCACGTTAGTCAAAAACACATGTGAATTGTGGTGCGTCCGTTTTTTTTTTAAAGAAAAACTCGAAATGCTGAATGTTTGACCGTTTCACTTTTTCGGCAAAACTTGTTGTCAAGCGATGACAGCGCAGTGCCGAACGAACCGGTGATTGAAATCAAGCTGTCCTAACAGTTTTGCTTCTTTGCCTTGTTATTTTTAGTTTTGCCTATCTTTGTTTTTGTTCGTAATTCAGGTTAAAAAAAAATATAAGGTTCAGCCACCCTCCCCCCCAATCATACTGATGTTAAAATCTTACAACTGCACCTTCTTGTTCTGTGACGCAACTCGAGCGAAACCTCAGAGCGTCGTCTGAGCCTTTGTGTGTGACGCGTAATCCTGTCACGTACGTCGCAGCAGCACCAGCGGTAAACACCGAGCTGCTGCTGGGCGTGTGTGTATGTATGGATGAGTCGTCGCTGCTTCTGCTGACAGTGCTGCCAATTGACCCGGAATAACGTCACGCGCTTGCTCGGATTGCGTTGTTCGAGCGCTCGCTTGTTTCGTCGCAGAGGCCTTCAGTAAATAGTAGCGCTAGCTAGCGGAGTGTTTGCGTTGTGACAAAGTTGACCTGACCTGGTCGTCGCTCCTTTGTGCTGAAAAAATAGCAGGGATTGTCGGTCGGCGGCGAAATTATTTTACTGCGTTTTTTCCATTGGGTGAATGTCCTTTGGAACGGTCGTAACCGTCGGCTTCATCGCCACCTTGGTGGTAAATGCTTAAAATAAAACAGCGTCGCGTAGTTTTGGCGTTTTGGACCTGTTTTCTTTTTTCGCCGAGACATTTCGGTCATTTGTCCCGTACTAGTATTGAAACTCGCTGTAACAGTATTCATTGTCTACGTTTTCCGACATTATGACTGAATTGACTTAAATTTTTCCGCCGTTAAGGGTTCCATTGCGGCGGATGATCTTGTCGGAATGGGACAGTTCGGCGATAAATCGCTTATAAGACATTACACTTTTGATGGGAGCGCTTTTTATGTACTCTTTCAAAAATTTTTGGGTTTAGTTTCAGGGTTAAGGTTTAGCTTTACGGCAAACAAACATCCTTTGTAATCTAACCTGTGAAGTACGGTAGACTTCGCCTGTAACGATTTCGGATATAACGACAGTTCACTTACAACGACGCTTTTCTTTTGGTCGCGGCAGAATCGCTATCTTTTAAGTACATCTTTTAAATCGCTATCTTTTAAGCAGAATCGCTATCTTTTAAGTGCATTACGAGAGCTCGGCTATATCGTCACTTCGCCCATAGCGACGCTTTTTGTCTGTCCCCGCGGAACATTTGTTCGTGTATACAACTGTTGCAAGCTTTCTGCAGAGTTTGAAGTTTAACCACGGCTGTTATGTCGCCACACAAACCTTTTATGACTAAAAAGTAACGCAGTTAAAGCGGGTAAATCGTTGAGCCGTGGATGTTACGGAACAATGGCATCAGGGTGTCGAAGGAAATCATTACATGCTTTAATGTACTGTATTAGAGATTTTTGGGGATTGTTGCGACTGTAGTCACCTTGACCGAGACTTGGTGGAGCAGTGAGTAGAATGTCGAGCAAAAGAAGCAGTAGCCCACGGTGGAAATTTTCTAACAAAATTCAAAGCATGGGCTAGATCAGCGTGGTCCAACTACAGGTCCGCGGGCCACATGTGGCCCGCGGACAGAATTTTTAAGCCCTGCGAGCCTTCTCAGTATTGATTGTTGTGTGTATGTTACAGTAGACAATTTTGATTAGAACAAGCATAACATCTGTTAATAATACTGTGCAATGTTAATTGCGTTAAGCTAGTCTGTAGAGAGCTTCTATAAATTAGTTAGCAAAGATAAGTTTCCCAATCAGAATGGTTTCGCACTAAAAATGCGCTCAACGTATGGGTACGTGCGTGAGAGTACATTTTCTACAATGAAGCAAGTCAAATCGTAGAAGTCGAACGGAAAAAACAGAAATCGAACGGCAGTCGAAACACCGGACCATAGCGTCCGACTTGCTACCACTAATGTATTGGTATTGCTAAACGAACGATAGTGTCAGAGAAGCCTCAACCACAGGCATAGCACTAATAGAGATTTGTAATAAATTGTTTATTGCTGGTAACAATTTCAATGATACACTCACTTAGCTCACCTTTTTTCCCTTTTCACTTTTAAATCTTGCGAATCTGTTGTTTTATTCATCATTATGTTGGAAGTGGCCCGCGAGTTGTAACACTTTTGGTAGGTAAAAGATAGTTGGAGCGGCAATCGTAATCAAAGAACACTTTTAACCCCTGCCAGGCTGCGGCCTTCAACTAAACCTTCATTTTAGGTACGATTTATTGTAGTTCGGCTGTAACGGTCAGTTCGCCTATAGCAGCGCTTCTCAACCGGTGGGCCGCGAAGCTCCTGCAGGTGGGACGCGAAATGTTCCGAGATAACGCAATAATCACGCCTAGTCATGAGTTCTGAAACACATTTTTCGTGAAATGGGCCCAAAATCAAGGCCTCGGCGAAAAGTGGGACGCGACATCAAAAAGGTTGAGAAGCACTGGCCTATAGGGACGCTTTTTCTCCCGTCACTTGAAATTCCGTTATAGGGCAATTNTACTGTGTTTCAAAAACACACTGTTTTGTATAAAACATTTGCGACCACCATCGCCGCACTGTCCTAGACCCGATCNCACTGTATGTCGGTGAAAAGTGACGATTANTGATTAGAAGGTGCATTTTTTATAAGTTTCAACAAAGNCAAACGGATCTAACTGCGCTNATTGGTCGGCCACCGCCTGAAAGCGTGTCAAGATATATCCCAGGTCGTTTGCAATTCCCATCGAAAGTCCAAGTTGTTTCTTGCTTCGTTCGCAGGGTTACAACTGGTGCCACGATAGGAACGTGGTGACGATCTTCAGTGCGCCGAACTACTGCTATCGCTGTGGGAACCAAGCTGCGTTGATGGAGCTCGACGACACTTTGAGATATTCGTTGTAAGTTGTTTCGCCCTTTGCTGTTTCCGGTTATGCTTGGATCCTGGCCAAAGTTGGCAGCGAAGAGTGAATCTTTTAAAAGTTCATTGTCTTCGCACATGTAAATCCGCCACCCAGCCAGGGTTGCATGATCTACTTTTTGCCAAGGGGTCAAATCTAGTCCAGAAATAGTCAAACAAGAGCCAAATTCTAATACGTGGGGTCAAAAAAAGGGCCAACCATTCTTTCCAAATTTATCAGCAGTTACAAAGTCATATGAACCCATACTTGGCAATTTATCACAATTGTAGCGCAACAGCAAAACAAGTACGTGATGAAAGGTCGTAGGAGAACAGCTTAATTTCCATGTGTAGCCATAAACTGAGATAAATTTACCATCCTTCGATAAGTGCTAATGCAACAACAATCTGAACAAAACCAACAAACACGTGCACCACCTGAAAACCAGTAAGTTAGGTTACTTAACAGTTCTTACTGCTACCTCGACAACTGCAGCAAGTAACAGATATTCTGATAAACGTACTTTCATTTAACTCAGAAACTCTAAGGATCCTAACAAAATTTTGTAATCAAAAACCTTCGAAATCTAGGCATTTGGTGAAAATCTGCAATGAATTAGCCAAAAAAGTGAAAAAATATGGTTCTCAGACAGGACCCAAGGTTAACAGATCAATTCTTGCGAGGGGCCAGCCTATCCTGGAAAAGAGCCAAAGCGCCAAACGAAAATTTTGGTGCCAGCAAGGGTTATTTGGGACCAAATTTCCGAAATTTGNCCCCAAAAGGGCCAACCTGGCAACCCTGCACCCAGCCCTCTCTCCATCAGTCTCCAGGAGAGCATGCGCAAGTAATCTAATAGTGTTTGCCAACTTGTAACTAATAATTTTTCTTTTGTTCGGTCTTTGCTGTACACTTTATACGGCGCCTGTGTTAAAAAATTTCGTAGTGCTGTTGGTCCAGTGATTTATTGACAGCTTTCTTTCGATCAGGCGCAAGTGTTCATCGAGTAACTAAGACGTTATTCACGTCTTGTAGTCATCATTTCGCGACGCGCTTTATACAGAGCCCCGAGGCGACTAGTGTCCTCATTTTCGTATCAGATCATTAGATCGGTGACCGTATGTTGGTAATGACAGAATTAGTAGACCCTTAACGAAAAACGGATTTGTTGTGTAAGGTTTCCACGTAATCGTTCTCATGGCTGTTTTCATGGGCGGTTGGCAAAATGCTGTTGTTGAATAGTTGTTGCTCGTTCATATTGTCCTGGAAACCAAATATTTAGCCTCAAAACAAAGAAGCAGGTTCAATCAGTGTTCCCCCTGAGAAAATTCTACACTGCGCAAATGTTTGTTTTGTTGCCCACGAAGCGCATGCAACTGCGCAACCATGCAGACACACAGTGAAGCGCTCCAAGCGTTAAAATGGCTATGCGATATATATGTATATACCGTTTTAATATTTAGAATGTTGGAAGTGTGCGAAAATGAGAACGCTGCGCAAATCGTCTGGTGGTGCTGCGCAGTTGCGCACCTTAGAGGAAACACTGGGTTCAATGTCGGTCATTTGCGCCGCCATGTGATAGGCTCCCGGTGAATATCACTTCGGTTTGTTTAATTTTTTTTAATGTTGTTTTTTCTCCAGCTTGCAATTCGACCCGGCACCCAGGCGAGGAGAACCTCACGTGACCCGTCGAACTCCCGATTACTTTCTGTAGAAGCTTCAGTGTCCTTGTGATGTCACAATCACTGTTGTCGACGGAACTGTCGTATCATTCTTTTGCCGTTGTACCCGAAACCAACTATTCGCGTTGCCGCGTTTCGAAATTTTTTTATGTACCCCTCCCACGTTTTGACAAGACAAAGAGCGTTCAGAATGCTGTCAACTCGGCAGCGCAGGCGACTCAGATGTAGAAAATAACGAACACTGGCATTCAGCCCCCCTGCTGCTCAAGCCGGCTCAGATAGTTTGGGTCTGCCTGGTTCTGCGATGACCTTGCGTTTTCAGCAAGGTCCCTTTTTCTCTGACAACTGTCGGCTGTTTGCTTGAAAGTGTTCTCTTCTCGAGACGGTTGGCGAGTAATGATAGCTTTCCCGATTGCTTGCGCTCGAACAATTTCACTTTTATACGAAGACTGACGAATACCGTAACGACGAGGTCATTCGTGATCACCGTTAAAACGGCGCGGAGCAGTTAATGTCGTCCTAAGCGAACACTTTTTCCAAATCTGTTAGAGTTTCTGTTGTGGACCTCCTTTTCTCAAAAAGTGTTCATTTTAAGCCTAAACGTTCGTTCGATCGCACGAACTCCTGCTTGGCCAAGCTTCGCTTACCGGCTGCGTGCGCAGAGCGTTTCGGGTTGAAAGCTGTTATTATCGACGGAAGTACGTGTGCGTTTTTAAAATGCTCGCTGGCGCCGACAAAGAGTTCGCCGATCGTCACAGCCGACGGACCGCGCGTCATTTGCTGCGACGGGTTTCGCCCGCGGAACGGAGAGGGGTGGTGCCGGCGTGAGGGCGAAAAACGTGCAGCACTGCAGCGATATGCCGCGGCTGATGTGCGCTGGCAGAATCGCCAGGCAACGCCCGAAGCGTAATTGCAGCGGTTTTGCTGTTCGGCCCAAAAGCAAGGGACGATCTGCATGTGTCGTGTGATGCACACGATGGTGAGTATTCAACTTAGCCAAATTGCAGTTCGTCCCCCCCCCAGGTCCTCCCATCCCTGACCACCCCCTGCGCCGTTCGCTGCAATCCAACATTGACCTCTTCTAAGCCTTGTAACATAATTTCGTGTTTTGTTTTTGGTTTACGTGCGAGACGCACCGTGCTGCATCCGTATATTGTAGGCGTTAATAAACCAACTGGAGACCGCATCGTTGTCAGTCAGTGCGATGCTGAAATAGTGGCTTATTAGTTCTCTGCAAACGGCAACTTCAAACGGATTTTTGCCTGCGTACGATTCAAAAATTAAACTTTCTGATGGTTTCGGTGCTTCCTGCGATTCTGGGCTTCCCCAATGATTCATAGTAGTCGTGTGTTCTGCCGAGACAGTTTCTGTGTCAGTTAAAACAAGTATGAACACTGGTGGTTTGAAAGGCGCAGTCGCTCCCCAAAAATTTTGGTAGTTTTATATTGAACGTGTGGTTGGGGTTAAAAATCCCTTTGAT
>JGI24021J15306_10009324_pt1 | contig 12141 bp, 5 predicted proteins | sample Ectturendosymbi1_FD_15306 | JGI IMG/M metagenome (IMG submission 15306)
AAATAGCGGCCCGCGGGTCAAATGCGGCCCGCCACAGCGTTTTCAGTGGCCCGCGGAAGCATTCGGGAAATATGATAATGTTCATACCTAAAATTTCCTCCAACATAGCACACTAATGTTAGCGCTAAGGCTAACTTAACCAGCACTTGCTTCTATTTCTATTAGAAGGAATGGCCCTCCACTAAATGCTGCCTTCTCAAAGTGGCCCCGAGCAGAAATTAATTGTCCACCCCTGCAGTAGTGCATCACCTAACCAATGCTCAGTTGCAACAGGTACAGAACACATACGCAGTTTACAAAACTGTATAAAACTTTGACACACGACAGACAATGCAAGCAGGGGATGTACTGTACGTTGGTGGAAACAGTGCTTTAAAGGGATTTTTGCTTGTGTGGCAGTTAGTGCAACTGCAAAAACAAACATCTCATTTTGACAAATTGTGGCAGAAAGCTAGCTATGGCTTTGCACACAGTAGCAAAGAGCGTCATGACAATTTAAAAGGACTAAAAACATTTTGTAGATTTATAGGTAGTGTCTGTTTTCTTTCGTGAGACAAATACTGTAGGCCTATATGTATATGGTGCCTGTGCTGGGGCTATAAATTTTCCTGTAGTTGAAGATCGTTGCTTGATGTGGCCACATGATAAATAGGACATGCAGAGACAATCAGTGAGGTTTTAGGAATATGGTGTAAGAATTTTGAGGTTCAGGTCAGGTCATAGGGATAGAGTTTATGGTTAAAGTTTAGCCTACATTTCATGGACACAGACAACAAGGTGCTAACAATTTGCTAGTACTAAACACATGACAAAACTCGTCCATTGGACTCTGATGTCACAGTCAACCAAGCAGGTCACATATTTCGAACGTGCCATGAAACGTGACCATTTCAACTGATCAAGTTCATCTAAAGGCAAAATAGCTCCAGCATTGCTATTAATGAGGCAAAATGAACGATATGCGGTGAAATAGACACTGCCAAATTTATTGGCAAATCTTGCACCCAGAGAAAAAAATGTTATGAGAAGCACAATGCTTCAGGTGAGAGGGTGCAAATTGCAATTGCTGTTAGGGGGTAAAACTCTGGGATTGCGGTGCAGTGCACACGTGGACAGGGAAATGTACAACAAATGCGGACACGGTGCGGACAGAAGCTCAGCTGCTGACCTGATGTGGTGCGGACAGTGGGCACAAATTTTCTGTCCGCGCCATCTCTAGTACAGGGATCAACCCAGAAAGACGTCAATTTGCTCTCCAATATCCAAATACCATTCTTTCTTTGCATGCAGGCTATATAACTATGTTCTACACAAGGTTGCTATTTCATAGATCAAACCATGCAGGATCAAATATCTAGCTCAGCTTACAATACAGGTAGTCAATAATTATTCAGGGTGTTACACATAAAACATTAATCACCATAAACTTTATATTAAAATCTAAAATGATTCATTAAAATTTTGGGGAGTCAATTGCCTGATATTACATTTTTCCCTTCCTGGTAGCGATTCTGATTCAGCTTACTTTGGCATAAAACCCTGAGAAAAACAGTTTTGATCTTATTGCTGACCATTCTCTCAAGTTCTTTATATGATTGCAGTGAGAAACCAGCATTGATAAAGGCAGTGGTAAACCTGCAGCACTCAACTCACAAACCTAAATGCACTGTATAGGTGTCTGCAGTCTAAGATTCATTTATATGCACTGTAAAATAAAGATTTCCTATTACTAAACTGTTCAAAGAACTGCCAAAATTTCCAACTTTTTTAAAACTCATTTGAAGGTTTGCTTTTCAAAATAGAGCTTATATCAATAAAACAGCACCAAAAAGATTTTTGAAAGTGCACACAAAGGAGATAGATGTACGTTAAAAATGGAGGTGATACTGTAGTTTGGTCATAGTCAGACATGTCAGCCTGGTGCTAATGCTCTCCATATTTTCAATCTTATTTGTCATGTGTTGGGTTATGTGATTTGGACAATGAGATTGTCATGTCATGTTAGCTTTTGGCTTCACATACACCAAATTGATTTGTGATGTAGGAAAAATTAAATGAAGTTGGAAATATTTTAGACATGTGGCAGATAGTCCAGATACTGTAGGTTTGATTTCATTATGATGCAGTTTATGCAACAAACCTAAGCTAGACCTTGAATAACCAAACTATTAGGAAATCAACTCTTTGCGAAGTTAAGTGTGTTGGTAAATGATTCTACTAAAAGTAATTTGTTGCATACATCCATGCGTAAATAGTTAACTCAGAGCATCTGCCTTCCTGTAGTGTGTTCATGTAGTTGAGTAGCTGTTGCTCTCAAGAGCTGTACAGGTAAGCCACTAGCACAAAAGCTGGTACTTCTGAAGTAGTCTAGCACAGAGGTGGGCAAACTACAGCCCACGGGCTGCATGCGGCCCGCGAGGGCATTTTATGCGGCCCACAAGGCAATCATGCATACATAGATATTACATATTTAGANTCTATGTTAAAGAGATTTTTTCGATTANATTAGAATGATCAAGTTATTTTTGTACACATTTCATTAGAAACCGCATTTTTATTCNACCGGAAGTGACTATTGTTACCTTCATTTNGTGGTAGCTTNTATAAAACTTTTTTAAAGTTTTCAAAGCGATTATAGATGTAATATATGTAATACAAGCATGCGGCCCTCGATAGCAATAACATCTTCAATGTGGCCCTCCGCAGAAAATGTTTGCCCACCCCTGGTCTAACAGATATTTGCTCATAGATAAGCATCCATGTACCAGGATTGCAGTTTAGTTTTCTATACAGTTGATTGTGACACTGGTTTTGCTCTACATCGTCAATAAACATTGGAAGTTATCTTGTTTCTACACGCAGTGATGATTGATGTATGTTTTTTTATAACAAAATTTTCCTTGAAAGAAAGAGTTTTTTCTGACTGAAATGTGTTCAGCTTTTTTGGCATAATGACAGATTGCATTTGTGAAGAATTAAATGATGTTCAGAAGAACTTGCTTGCAAAAGTGGAAGGGTGTGAAATAATAGCATGTCATAGAAACTTGGTATCCATAAAACTGTTGTAAGTATAGTATGTTTTGATATTGATGATATTGAAAATATCACCCGTTATGCTGGTGCGAAAGCTTTAACTGTGGCCAGCAGAAAACACAGGCAGTGGAAATTGGTCATTTAAATGAAGAGTACGTATTGATTTAAAAATACTTGCTGCATCTTTTTCATATGGTGTAATGTTTAAATAGCAATGAATTGGACTGCAAGTGTTGGCATTACCGTGTGCCACCATGGAATACTTAAAAAATATGGCACTCCTACTTCATCACTACATTAGATTTAGTCATGTATTGATAACTGTGCGATTCGCGAAGCTGTGTCCGGTTTTCAATAGGAAACTACCAAAGCTTTAGAATAGATAAATTGTAAGTTTAAATTTTCTGCTGATTGCTTGTAGGGAAACGTGCAGATTGCAAAAAGAAGTCAAAAGAGGGAATTTACTAATCATTGATATATTGCATTAACTGCCGTTATATGATTATAAGACAGTAATGAATGTCTAATCTTGGCGGAAATTTTCACAAGGATATGGTTTCAACTGTATGCTTGTCCAAAGTCTGATATACGCAAGGTGTTTCAATGTAGTTTTATGTGTTCTCATTTAATTTGTAACATGGCTGCTGACCTTGTAACCAAAGCAGGCTACTTGATGTGTGCAGTGATATATTCAAGACCAAGACCTGAATGTTTGGAACCGAATCGTAAGACCTTAAATTTTGTCGGTTGGTGGCTGAAAACCAATGCAATGCATATTACTACAGCAAGATATCTGGTTCTTTGCTGTTATTTTGATTAATCGCAAAAATTATCGCTAATGTCCAAAAGAAAAAAGGTCATCGAAATTAAGACCTTTGAATGCGACCAATTTTATTGAGTCTTTTTGGTTTCCTTCCAGAGGATAGGTTCAGTAGCGAACAGGTTAACCCGTTGCAGCTCTACCAGCTCATGTTTCTAGAATGTTCCAGGTCTGGAGACCAAGACTCACACAATATAGACCCAGTGTCGAGATCCCATTGCTGATAAGTATCATCAGGAACTCTGCAACGGCTTACCTTACTGGATTGTGGGGATGAATGAGTACATGCAAAGTACATTGTAGACTTCTAAGCATGGTGAATACACTTGTAACAAAGATTTATTTTATGTGGGCAGTGATCCAGTCATAATATCATTGGGTTAAGAATGGTATTCACTGAGCTTAAAGGTCACCAGTTTGTTTTGCAAAACAGAAATAGAGACTCAAGTCATTGTGGACAAGGGGGGCGATTTTCCCCCAAAAACCTATGAAAATAACTTTTTTCACCATGATTTTGTACAATTCGGAAAGTAACATTTGTGATGTAAGGCCATTTTGCCATCCATTGTTTTGTCACAGCAAAATTGTGAAGTACACTTAATCTTTCTTACAGTAGTGAAACCGTAATGAGATTTTACTACCAAATATTACTGAAGTCGCCCCCCTAAACTTACTGGCTGGATCCGCCCCTGGTTGTGGAGCTACTTTGAAACCAAAGAAAGACTGTGATTAAGCATCTTGCATATTGTAAAATGTGGATGAGCATGCTGTCTACACCAGCTTTGTCCAACCCAAACGGCTTACTAAACCAAAAATAATGTCGCTATCTTGACCAGGGCCGCAGGTTGCAAGACATTAATGAGGGCCGCACATTAAATGGCTTACTTTAAGCTTAGCAAACTAAATTTGGCTTAACCTAATTCACTGAAAGTGGTCGAATGTAACTGCAATGGTAACAGACATGATAAAGTGGCTCTGAGGAACACCTGCATCAAAAATGTCAAATTCAGTGCTATCAAAACAACGACAGGTTGTCAGTATGTAGGATACTTTTACGACAGCGTAAACCTCAACTGGGCTGCATGCAGCTCGGGTTGGCCATAGCTGGTCTACACATACTGCAAACTAGAGAAAATTTCCACAAACGGTGACATTTTTCATTGTCTTACGATATATCAAGCTTAAACGGTTCGTCGGCAATCAGTACCTTCCTTCTTATTGCTTCTTGTCTTCTACGTCGGGGCTCTCCAGGTAACCAACAAAAAGTTTAACTTAGAATTCACTGAGAGCTTTGTCAATTTTCTATTCAGGAGAATGGGGCGCAGCTTCTAAGGCATTGCCACTGATGCGTGACCAAATCCGACATACAATAGCGTTGGGATATCCGTAGGTTTTAAGTATTCTTAGATGCCAATTTTCTCTGAAGATAAGCTTAATTTTTGGCCAATTAGAGGGTTGTGTGCATGTGCAAAACAGTGGTTTTACGAAATAAATGATGTATTTTTCTCATTTCCATCATCTTCATTAATTTTTTATTCAATACTTTTAAACTGTGTTGAACACTTGGATACACTATCACCGATGGTGTTTGGGCATTAAACAAGCCATTGAACAGCAAGACCCTCAACTATGCTCAGTTAAAAAACGTTATATTGTGATTAATATTATTATTCTGTATTATTTGTTTACGGGCATGAGAAAAGGTCGCTATTTACACTATTCAGACAATTACATTTTGAGGGAGACACAAATCCCTTAGTCGTGCCTGTTTCGCACGTTACTCACTTTAATGCTTTACATTTTCTGCGAATAAGGATTGTTTTGTGCATTTTACAGAAAAACGAAACACAGAGAACTTGCGGTATCAATTCAATTCCCGAAAGACTACCCAGACTCTATACTTTTGATTGAAATAAAGAGTAAAGTTATCTCACAATCTTTAATAAGCCACATAAGTCAAGTATGCGATCAAGAGTTGAAAAAATATGTAGGGCAAAAGCAGGTTAGTTATGCGGTTTTAACGTTATGTAATGCTTTTGTTTGTTTTTATTTAATGCGACTTCTGTTTCCGTGTCATTTCAGGTTTTTATTCTGATCAAATTCTTGCGAAAGTTTCTAGATGAAAATCCGTTACTTCCATGCAGAGACGAGTTAACTTGGGTTAAAAAAGAAATTTTAGAGGTGGGCTGTGGTTGATGCGTCACTTTTTTATAAACAACGAATGTGTTTCAGTTCGTTTTGGTAACATGCACATCCTTTTCGCAGTCTCCTATTGTGAGAATCTAGTAACCTACACTACTGCTGGTGTATGTAGTGTGTGTTCAGTTGATCAAACCGTTCATCAGTTTGTACTCCGGTATTTTGTTAAAAAAGACAACACGCACTGCAATGAAAAGTAAGATTGATGCATTTTAGATAAAACAGTTTCTTCACTACTCACCACGGGTCATTCAATTAAGAGAAAAAGGCTCAAAAGGTTCATTTTGAATGAAGCTTCATGCGAAGCACCGCAAAAATGTCTTCTTCCCTGGGCTTCGTTCCTGCGACCTACTCAAGATTTATTGTTTTCCCAAAAATAGTACTTGGAAGGCTTGGTAATTTGTTTGGCAAACAACAGAACTATAAGGCGGTGTTAAAAATGCCTTTGGAAGTTCTATGAGGAGTTTCGCAGACGGTTGTTGTCTTCAGACGCAATTCGATTGTTCTAAAGCATAATTGACCATTCGCTTAAATTTCATCATTTCAATCGCAACATTGCGATTGTTATTCACTCGTTTGCATTGATGCAAATCGCCTATTAAGTCGAGTGATTAAATGCCGGGCTCGACTGTCCAAATCAGATTCACTCGGTGCAAGCTCCGTTTTCAGTTGGTCGCAATTGACTTTTACACTCGAGTCACCTTCACTTGACCACGAGTGGGATCGTAATTCAAGTTAATTTTGGCTGTAATGAAAATTTGCATAGTTTAACACATCCAGTTTACTGTAAGTTGCAATCCATAGACAAGAAGCAGATTTAATGAGATAATAACAGTGTCGTGTTGCTATTAATCACTACCGTCGTTTAGTTTAAACTATACCCAATCCTTATTCAAGTGGTGCAACCAACACTTCGCGAAACGGTGATCTCCTGGTTTGTAACTTATTATTTAAATAAAATCTTTCCTTTCCAAATGAGTAAATTGAGCGATAGTTGGTATAGTCATGGATGCAGTGGTGAGTAAAATCATGTCCGCAGTCACGGTAAAATGGTTTTAGTTCTAGCAAACATGAAAGATGCTTGTTGAAACACCGTGAACATCACAGTTGAAGTTAAACTCAATTTTAATGATGATAGACTTGTGGAGGGTCAGTCAGGGTTCCCACTCGGTATTGAAAAAGTATTGAATTTCAAAACTGGTTTTCAAGATCTTGAAAAAGTATTGAATTTGGCCAAAATGTACATAAGGTCTTGAAAAAGTACGGAAATTATAAATGGAAAACAAATCAGTAGTATCTGAGCAGAATTTCACTGAAGGCAAAGCACTTCATTATCGATGCAGTTTTATGTGCAAAATTGAGTTTCATGATTAAGAATTTCGAAAAATGTAGAGAATGAATGGTATTGAACTTTTCAAATTTAGTATTGAAAAGGTGTGGTAAAAGTATGGAAAATGATTTTTAAAAATATGTGGGAACCCTGGGTCAGTGGTCTGACTTATGTTACTGTCTTCCTACATCGAAATAATGCCATGTAGAGATTGCAGACGAAACACCACAAATTTCGACTTAACTCTTGTAAAAAAGTTGCAACTAAAACTAATTTTTGAATCTAAGAAGAGAATAAAAAAATTGACGAAGTTTAAACCAGTGGTCACAACCGTGCGGCCGAATGTAGCCTTCGATAAAATTTATGCGGCCGTGCACATTGTAATTAAAAATCTTAATTATGGGGGCTGTGCATTAATAAAACCTCTTTGTCTACTGCAAGTATAGAAAGAAGGCTAAACAGACGTGTGGAAACAGGCTTGGCTCAGTGTATGGAAGCAGAACAGAAGCATACAAAAAATGAAGATATCTTGGTCTCACTGGCGGACGTAATTCATAAAACTAAACGTAATACGTCCGGCAACAGCGAAAAGGTTGTGCATCCTTGTGTAAACAGCCCGCGAAAAGAACAATTGTGAAGGTAGCACTCACGCTGTGCAAGAAAAAGTAAAAAGTTGCGCTGCTTTTATTGCACTGATCACAAAGGCTCCAAAAAACAGTAGAAACTATAAGTTACGTTGCATCAAAAAATACATTCAAGCACACAGCTATGGGTTGAAATGCGAAAAATACATCTACATTTTTTGACGAGTGAACAGGCTATGATTGGAACTGTTGAGTTGTTCGGAAGCAGTTTGTTGTTATTCAAACCGAAAATGTGGTGATGCAGTAGTGGGGTAATGTCGGACCTGTTCTGAGCATGTGTCAGCAAGTAATTGTGTCACTGACAAATGACGTAGGTGAATCATCTGTGTATACTCATCTTCGAATGCTTTTCTTCAATTTGATATGGATTTCAACTGTTCCACAAAAGTTACAAAATCTATGATAGATGTTTCGAGTAAAGTGTGAACACTTGAAAATTAAAAACAAGTTTCAAAAAATATATTTTTGTTAGCAACTGCCTAGTATTTGTGTGCATTTGGAGGATTTCTGGCTTGGATTTCATTTTATCACTGCATGTCCAGTTTAAACTGCCAAGATCATGGTTTGATGATGTCAATTTGTCTCGGGACGTCCGCTATCTGTTCTGAACCACCCATAACTAAGTTCGGTTTTATCCGACCCATAAAAGCAACCGCACGGCAGACGCCATCGCTACAGTTAAGTCAACTTGGCCGAACTGTTAGAATGATCGAAAGACCATTTTCTCATCAAAATATTACCCGATCTTATTCCCTGTATTTTTCACTGTTGAAATAGTTTGGACTGTTTCAATACTTCACATGTATGGTGCATTAAGCATGGAATTAGCTTATGTTTTTGTTACGCTTTCAGGACGGAATAGACACGATGAAAATGAAACAGAAACAAGGGATCGTGACTGTTCATGTAAAGCAAAAAAACTATTTTTTAAAAGTGAGTGTTCCTAGTATCGCGGTGCACTCCCAAATGCTTGCTGTTTTGATTTAAGAATCTTATCTACTTGCAGTTTTCTATGACAGTGTCTGAACACTATCCAACGGAGAAGGTTGAAATGAAGCTCGAAGATCACAACTTTCCCGCCTCGATGGCTTATTATTTTGTGTCTCAGGCAAAAGAATTCGCCAGACAAGCTGTCGAACCTCCGTTAAAGAAAAATCCCAAGTACGTCGACGCTGCGATATGTCGCAGAAAATGCCGCGTCGTTTTTTTTTAATAATAATTTTAACCTGTTACAACAGAATGCCGGAGTTTCAACCAAGCCCCCACGTTAAAAAAGTCTTCGAATTTTTGGTCAAGTATTGTGCGAAACGCTATCCTGTGGAAGTTTGTCCAATATGCGGCGAGCAAACCTTGCCTGGTGATCCATCGGTGCGTATCACAGTATTGGGCGGTTAAACATTTTGTTTTTTTATGCGTGACCAGTGTTTTTTTCCAGAACATTGTTACTGACATCAACAACAACATGTACGCAGATCGGTTATTCTGCGGCCACTTGTACCATCGAGGCTGCTTAGATAAATACATGAAGACTCCTCCGTTTCATGGTGAGCTTGTAGATGAAAGTTTTGTGGAAACACTGGTGAAGTTTTCCGACAAATGTATCTCTTTCCTGCGCGCGTTCAACCGGAAGGGGCACAATTTACGCGAAACTTTTAAATAATAATTTCAAACTTTTACAGCTTACAGCAGGTGTCGGCAACCTACGGGCCGGATCCGCCCCGCCAAGCAAAATCATCCGGCCCACACCCCCATTACAAATTGTAGTAACTGTATATGGCCCGCCTATTGGTGTTATATTTTGTGAATCTGCCCTCCTTGCAACTTCTTGTATTGCATATTTATGATGAACTGCTTATGAGAAACCGCACTGTGCTATAAATGTAATCTATGTCGTATATTGGGCTTTCGTTATGAACTGTGGAAATCACTTGTAAATCTAATTAAAATTTCATAAATTACCAAGTTTTATCAACGTCATGAAGAGCAGCAAGGAAACAGCATTGTTGCTGGAAAATAAGTACGGCCCGCCATACGTTGTAGTAGAGTTTGTTTTTGGTCCGCGACTAGGGAAAGGTTGCCGACCCCTGGCTTTTAGGACCTGACCTCCTACCTGCGCTGCTACTATTTTACAAGTAAACAAGTGACCTCATGTTTAAACCCTTTTCCAATCGTAAGACAACCACGCCAGGTTGAAAACAAAAAACTCAGTGCGATATTACAGCCCAGGAGTGGCCAACCAGTCAGAGACCAACAGCCACATTTCTTATTGTGTTACCGCAAAGAGCCACATCATACACATGGACACACATGATCGTCACCCCATCTGTTCCTCAGTCAAACACATACCTTTGCTCAGCTAGATTTGTTGTAAATGTCACACACCAACATGGTAACGCCAGTAAATTATAAGCCATTTATTGTTGTGCACAGTGGCGTACGCAGAAAATTTTCACGGGGGGTTTTCATTCAGTGGCATAGGGTAGTCATTTGTATTTGGTGTGCGCTGTTTGTGACGTCACAATTTAACCTCATAGTCCTGTTTCCAAGCCAACGGTTTGGCGAAGTTTTTTTGACATCATATGCACATTTTTCTGTGCATCCACTCTCCTTATTTTATGTGTCATTGCACTGAATATAATACTATTAGCGCTCCAAGTTAGGCAATCGGAGGAAAATACACCCAACGCTACGATACAGCAGTTCGTAACTACAAAAATGTCAGGCGGCGCGTTAAAGCGTTAAAACAGGGGAGTACAACACACTAATCAATTCATCAGAGCAATTTACAACGGAAAAATGAGGCTGCGCTAATGTCTTGTCGAATAACACCAAAAATCGAATCTTGCTAAACTACACAAGAATTGAGAATGCTACACAAGACGCCACAAGAATTGAGAAAAAAAAGGTTCGAAAAATCGAATCTTGCTAAACTACACAAGACTTGAGAATGCGCACAAAGTACGCAAGAAAACTTTCGACTTTGTTGTTATTTATAAGAAGTCCAGTAAACTTTTTGTTTTCCTCTTCCTGCTGAGACACAATAAATGCCTGAATGCTTCTATGTTAACGATTGCTGTTTCTGAGCTCGTGCAACAGTTCCGTCATGCTACAGAAATTGGTAGGCCTAATGCGGTCAGCGCTTGCGCTGATCAGCCTTAGCAGACGAAATCAATGCAATTTTTCGGATAAAGTGAACTATCGCCGAACACAATCTTAAACATGCATAGCGTAGTGGACGAAAAGTCTGCAAAAAGTGGTGAGATGGTTTTTGTACCCAGACGATAACCCAGATTCCTACCGAAACCTAATTATAACATTTGGGCTCATTTACAATGTTCCTTGAAAATTGCATGCACATTCATTCCGTATTATTTGCATTAAGTCGACCAATTAACAAGCAAAAAGTATGCGAAAACAATTAATCTCTTTTGCGCAGGTAATAAAGTTTTTGAAAAATATTAAGCTCAAAGGGGGGTTTTTAACCCTAGCCACCCCCCTTGCGTACGCCCTTTGCACTGAATATAAACTAAAATATCAGCGTTCCACGTTAGGATATCGGAGGAAAATACACTCGACGCTGCGACACAGCAGTTCATAACTGAAAAAATATCAGGCTGAGCGTTCAAACAGGGGAGTAATACACACTCATCACCATGTCAGAGCATTTACAATTACAATTTTTGCATGAAATCGGCAAATTAATAAGCAAAAAGTATGCGGAAACAATTAATCTCCTTTTCGCAGGTAATGAAGTTTTTGTAACATATCAAACTAAAGTGGGGGTTAACCCAACCCTCCCTTGTGTACGCCCTTGGCAGACAATATAAAGGCAATTGTTTCGGATTAAGTGAACTATCGTGGAACACGATCTTAAACATGCGTAGTGGACGAAAGGTCTGCAAAAAATGGTAAAATGGTTTCTGGACGCAGACGGTAATCCAGATTCCCACCAAAACCTAATTATTACTTTTTTAGCCCATTTACAACGTTCCTTGAAACTTGCATGCAAATTTATTCCGTGGTATGTGCATTAAGTCGACAAATTAACAAGCAAAAAGTATGCGAAAACAATTAATATCCTTGCGAAGGTAATAAAGTTTTTGAAAAATATCAAG
>JGI24021J15306_10009327_pt1 | contig 12139 bp, 8 predicted proteins | sample Ectturendosymbi1_FD_15306 | JGI IMG/M metagenome (IMG submission 15306)
TACAGGTAAACATACGTTTCATCTCTAGTAAATATACTTTGATAAAACAAACGAACCATAATGTTTGTGATGAGACTGGAATGAATGAAATATGCACTATTGACTCACACATTTTACTCAGATTTCAATGGTTGTTTGTCCTCTATAAGCTGCAACCACGACACTTTTGGCAGTAAAATCTTAAACAAGTTAATATCACAACACTAAAAATCTTCGGTAGGCCGTGTGCTTAAAAATTAGGTTTATTGCAATGGCTTTCTGTGCGTGGTATTTTGCTTAGGGATATATACACACTGGGTAATTAGTAGATTTGTAAGCAAGAATGGTAGGCTACCAGTTAAACCTGGCAACTAATAGCAAAATGATTCATAAAAGTAAGGGCTCTATATTATTGATTTGAAACCTCTTTAAATTTTGATTGAGGGAACCATGTCTTTTTGAAGAGTATTGGGCACCTTATCCATGTTACCTTTTGTCTGGGGCCCCTTGTCCTTTGAATACACAGTAGAGAGGCTATTTATGTTTAAGCAAAGACTAATAAGCCTCCTTATCCTTTGATTAGGGAAGCCTAGCGTCTTGATTGAGAATCTTTTACATTTTGACTGGGGCCTCTTGTCCTTTGATCATACAGAAAGCTATTTGTGTTTCATCATTTCAGTTTGGCCTCATATCTTCAGGTTGAAAATCCAAATGAGTTAAAACATATTATTAATAACAACATAGAGCAAAGCAGATTGTGTTTTATCGTGTAATCATTATAATAAAAATACAAAGAAAATCTCACAAATTTTTGAAAGCGCGTAAACGAAAAATGGGGGCTCCCTCCAAGCGCGTAAATTGAAAATGTGGGCTCCCATTTTGCGCACCCTGTACACTCACTAAGACCACAAGACCACTACTGTCTCCACTTTAAATGTTAAATTCTAAATCGGAGCAAAAAGCATAAATTAACAGCGACGAAGAGAAGTACAAGGTAAAAACAAGTACTCTGAAAATTGCGGCCCCGCTTGTTGGCGACGATGTTTCGAACCGAACCCACGTTTCTTCTTAGAGGTCGGCCAACGAGTAATGGAACAACTGACCTGTCCTGGCCAAGATCTGAAGTTCGAAAAACAGCGCTCAGTTCCGCGATGTGTTGTTGATGCTTGCGCATTCTGAAATTCCACGCGTCCTTCGCTTGCGCTTCCTCTTCATCGAATAAACAGAGTCGTTTCTGTCAAAAAGAATATTTTTAAACGAGGGCAGAAAATGATGGAAGTTTTCAACTGCTTGTCATATATAGTAAAACAATAAAAGACCGGAAGCTTCACAGTGTATAAACCTCGTGTGAAGTTTACACAATGAAGTCAACGCACCCGAAACGGCGATGTCAGCGAATCTCGCAGTAACTGGGACTGTACTGTACTTCTCAACATTTCAAGTCAGGGGGTGCACGACCCGCGGCCGCACGCGGTCTTCGTTAAAAATGTATGCAGCGGTTCCATGTAATTTGAAATATATGTTATGGCGGCCTTAATATAAACTTTTCGTCTCCAGTGCTGTATGAGGATACTTAGTAGAAAGACGGCCAAACCGACGTGTGGACGCAGAATAGGCTCAGTGCACTCCTTTTTTAGCCAAGCAAGTCGGAAGTTTTGTAGAATGTTACCTCCCTTTCCTCGGGTGTCAAAAGTCGGTTTTCATCTTCATCCGGCTTGCGCTTACGCAAGGTACGCTCCGATTCATCAGGCTGAGGTCTGAAAACCATGAGCAGCAAAATAAACATGAGATTGCAGCTGACGACCATCAGAAGATAGTGGTATGCACCTAGAATAAGGCTGGGAGCAGCAGTTTATCAAGCATCACTGACAATTTACTTCTAAGCATTTTTTACAATGATTTAAATTTTTGCGTTAGCCCTTTCCAAAAACAATAAATGATTTTCTATTTTTGTTTCTCCAACGCTGAGAAGCGAGTCAGCCGTCTGCTAAATTTTGTCAAAAATACGCATACAAGCCAAGTGTTTACTTCTCACTGAAATAATTATTTCTAGATTTTATATTTCGTATATGGAAGCACTTCTCGTTGTAGCCAAAATAATAGGATCACCTAGTAAAAATTACAGCCCACAGCCTACTTTTTCATTCAAAATTGTTTTATGTGTGATTATGACCATTACAGTACAGAGTACTGTTGCGTTTGGCAATGCACGAATAACTTTGTTGAGCCCTGTTTGTAAATTAGACATCTGATTACGGTAGATAACTTGCGAGTTATTCTAGTTTTCAGTGAGTTGTGCTGTGGAGTGATTTATATATGGCACGGGTCTCTCACTGATGCTGCACTATGCGTCAATTTGAATCAGTGTTTCCCAATCTTTTTTTGGCTAGCGTCCCCTTTTCTGACAAACAAATTTCTATCGCCCCCCTACCATGCCTAGCACACATATCAACACAATTTTTCGTATTGTATATTTGGTATGTTTGAAAAATGATTAAAACAAGAATGAGCACAAAGATGCATTTCACTATAAAACTTAACTTAGTAAATTAACTCATTTAGCAGTTGGACACTGATAGAGTTAATGATTTGGAAACTGTTGGAGTTCATGACGGGCTTGGATTTCATTTGAACAGCATTAAACTTGGACGAGGTAAAGATTGCTGATTTGGCTTTAATGAGGTTAACACCATTCCCCTGCAGTTGCAAATTAACTTCATTGAACTTCGTGAAGGTATCTGTGGATTGTGACAGCCAAGATACTGTATCTATGACACCCTTTGACAACCACCTTCTGTGTGCAGCAACAGGCGTACAAACGCTTTTCATCATTATCCGAGTGCACCACATTGCCTAAACTTTGCAGAACACTTCCCCTTTGGTGTTCTTTAATCAATCAATCCATTAATACTCTGCCACATTTTTAGTAAATTTTGAGTTCGGAGCAGTGCAGNATTGAATTTAATGTGCATATTTTAAAAGTTTTTGAACTTAGCCGTGACACTTTGCAGTCGTCCATTGGCTCTACCATCTCTCTCCCCTGGATTTCCTTGGCGCTGCTCAAGCTAAAGTGCGTCCTGAAACACACTCCTGTTTTCCGGAATCTTTTCGATTCCCTTTAGGTAACTTATTCTTGTTGGCACCTAGCACTATCTGTAAAAAGTATAAAATGCCTTTCTACTTTCGAATTCAACTCGTACAAGGTTGTTATTATTATATTTGTGATCATTAAACCACTCCATCCAAAATTAGCTCACGCTTTTGGTTACAGGCTGAGTTTAAGTGCAAGCGTGCATTCTCAAACCTGACCGGTGATAGTCACTGTAACGAAACGGGCATTATTAAGTAGCAGTTTACCCGTTCCAAGAAGTAGGCTGCAGCTGACGAAAATTCCAATCATAATCATTTCATTATAGAGGACAGTTTTACTGTGAAGGTTACCTTTAGTGATGGAAACTGCAGTTCGTCAATTTATCTCTTAACATTTCACCTCTGTTTTGTTTCCAAAACGCAAAGTTTTTGTTTACAAATTACATGCATACGTGTTTGTTGATACTATTTTTATGACATTTGGTCACTCAAAGTTAGTAAGACAACAGAAATGCAATCATTAACTGGGTCTTCTATCGCCCCCTAACCGCCCATATCTGCTACACCGCCCCCCAACTGCCCATTTCTGCTTCACCGTCCCCCTAGAGTTTCTCACCGCCCCCAGGGGGGCAGTACCGCCCACTTTGGGAACCACTGATTTAAATAAATGATTATTTGTTCAACATAGTGATATCGTAGGTTAGTCTTTGGACAACTGCATTTCATATGCCTGACTGGAAATTTTCGGAAGAGGGCCGTTAGGTTAAATTGGGTTGCAAAAGGATCGATGCATGAAAAAGGTTGAAAACCACTGTTTTACCCTGTATGTCGGACAAAAATGCTCCCCGTGCACTGTTACGCAGCTTTGGCATTGCTCGGATCAGCATTGAGCTTTCAACCGAGCGGAGTCAATGCGGAGGTACCGATCAAGAAGCTGCAGCAGCACCCACAGGGGTAACGCGAGTATTTCAAACTATCTGTGCAAAAGGCATTATTTTCCTTTCAAAATCCAATTTTCATCTGCATATTTTACAGTAAGGCGATAGCAATCACATTAGCGTCTCGCAATAACAAAAGCTTTCGTGACCAAACGTAGACATGTGTATTCGCCACAAAAACTTGAATACACTGCAACTGCTAACACAAAACGAAAATCCACCAACACACAGCAACCAATCACGCGACATACGGCAATCCCTGCTCTATCCGCTTCGAGCGCTCGACCAATTCTTTTTCGCGTGCTTGCCTTTCTAGGGAGTACTGGTCGCATCGCCACTTCCATCTATCAAGCAACAGGCATTGACTGCTAAAAAGTCAACTGTAAGGAAGTGACACCATGACACAAGCACTGCCACACTGCTGAATATTTTCACTGAATAATTCGGGCCTTTGCTGGGGTTTACACCAACCTTTTCAAATAAAACACAGCAAAAGGAAAAGGTGCAAAACTCTCGTGGTGAGTGTCGTTATTCTGGGTAGGGACAGACAACTGAACGAAAGGACAAAGAGGTTTCCAAAAGAAAAAAGTTTTCACAATGAACGGCACGCAGAAGAAACATTTCTGCAATCCACTGAAATGCTGCATATTTGATGGTACATACAGCGCAGAATTGCGCATACTGCTAGTAGATCGTTGGTACCAGCTTTTTACCACCACTTGGCGGTGGCGAACTGCACTCGACAGCTGCACATCGACATGCATTGCTTATCGCCACGCATGCTTACGCAAGCTTTTGTTGAGTGCATTAAAGGCGCCAACTTATCGTTTCCAGTAAGCAGATGACAGGCTAAACTTGCGTTTCCATGTCGCTGCAATTCGTCATTTTAAACCAGGACTGACATAATGCTTGTCTAATCCTAAAATCACGCTGGTGACAAGCAGGGTTGCTGAGTCGAAGGTAAAATATCCGACTCCTTAACATAAAGGGAATGAAATTTGGCTGTTAAAATCAATGGAAATCGTGGTGCACAACAAGAAATCTCTATTTCAACTAAAGTTTCAAAAAAAATTGTACCATTTCAACAGGAATTCCCAATTTAGATGTGTGATGTAAAAATGATCCAATTGGACATCCGGAGTTGGTGTCGGATAAAAAAAAACGANTCCGACTCCCAGTATTGTTAGAAATCCGACTCCACCCAAAAACCTCCGACCCCGACACCCTCTTGGCAAGTTCTGCACCTATTTGTTTTAATTTAAATGAAAAAGAAAAGCTGAACACCACTTAAACCACGATAAAAACGGCATTTCTTAGCTGTTAAACCACAAGCAACTCTGCAATCCATTTTCGACATTTTCAAAGAATATACCGTTCATAACAAGATGGTAAAAATTCGAGATAAAAACACTTGTATTGACTTCAACAATAAGCATTACATTCCTTCACTCTGGCATTTCCGTTCAAGCAACACATGTATGAGACAAATTGTGTCACTTTTGAAAAACCTTTGTATCTACTACGCTGCTGTTCCGATTCAGCAAAATACCTCGTCAACCGCGAAATCTGATCGATAGCTCTTCAAAAACTTTCATAAAATTGAAGCTGGTGATCAAATTACTTGGTGCAATCACCACCATTTCATAATCTATGAAATTTATTTCACACTTTATTTCTGCTGATTCTAAAGCAAGATAATTTGCAATTAGGACCATGCAGACAAGAGGATAACGTTATGCTGTATCGCACCATAAGTTATTTATCAAAAACCCTCACTCGTATTTCCACGTGAACCTAAGTTAAGATGCCTAGACAACATTGNCTACAATTGAAGAAAAACGTGTCTGCGATTTTTCTAAAAGCAAAAAATGGGTATGCGATTTAGACCAGGGGTCAGCAACCTGTTTGAAACTGCGAGTCACTTGTGCACCGATTAATGCGAAGGGCTACTAGTTTGATACACACTTCTGAAATAAAAATTTTGCTCGGTGCCCGCGGGCACCACGTTGGTGATCCCTGATTGAGACGAGGTAAAGTTTTTAATCCATAGCTCATTTTTCTCAACTGTGGAATTGATACTTCGCTCAAAACCTTTACTGCACAAACGCCCGTTCATACTTCTCAGCAGAAGATTCCTTCTCTCGTTTCTTTTCAGCAGCCTTGTCGTCTCTGTAAGCGAGACGAGCTTGATGCAAGTTCTCGATCGTCTCATCCAAGTAATCTCTTTGCGTGACGAAGCTGAGTAGGTGGTGCGCCAAACACATCAGCAACTCGAGCTTCTCCCCTGTACAATCAACATGTACAAGTGGCCTCCACAAAAAATAACGTAAAACATGTATATCTGCATGTACATTGTCAACATGAATAATACTATAATACAGCAGCAGAAACGCAAGCAAACGGGACACTTCCTCTTGCTACGTTCCTACGCAATGTTTAGAATGCTGGTAAAGACGACGGTACCGAACTGCAAAGGACTGCAGATAAAATTACAGGTCGTCTCACTGATGCTTTAACTGTAATAATGGACATTGGAAAAGGCGCGTGGACATTTTATTAACGAACTGCAAATTTCTTTCGTGCGTCTACTTGGCGCGACTGAAAAATATACTCAAGTTTCTTTTAAAAAATCTTATACACGTCGGTTTTGAAAGCGAGCAGTAACAAAGTTTCAATTTAGTTTGCAGGCAAGACAGAATGTGTAGCGCTCGCTTCTTTGGCGAAGACAGAGAGTTGATGGACTGGTCAAATAATCAGACGCAAGGTTTCGAACTTGCGGCTCAACATCTGTTATCGAGCACGCATCATGCAGAAGGCTTGAAGGGGCGTGGGAAAAGCGCTCTACAGCGTGGGAAGTGTTCATCCCAGATCGAAAATAATCACGCGCTGCACCGCAAGCCAACGAGTTGAGTCGAAAACGTTTCAATAATTTCTAAAAATTCCGCATACTCGGAGCAAAATATCATTTGCTTCAGGTTCTCTATTCAATGGGAAAAGATGCAATCAGATAAACAACAAAAATCACAGATATCGCGGATGATGTTGCAGTGACGTTAGGCAGCTACCTACAGCCTCAGGCTGCAGTACAGACAACAAATAATTGCGTGATTTACCGTGGGAACTAGATCTGACTGCGATACGCGTGCGTCAAACAAACACGCAAGACACCAACCTGGTTCAAGTTCAAACACAGCAGTGGTCGACAGCTTGTGTATGAGGTCAGGTCGATCGAGGCACAATCTCAGCGGCGTGTCATCAAAGCAAGAATAGCCGCCTCGGTGCTGATAGCGCCACATTCGGTCCTCGGACCGAGGGCGCGAGGCTGTACTTAGAAGGTAGATGCGGAGGACCTAGGCGGAAAGGGAAGTTTGGCGTTCTAATAAGCACTTTCAGCGTAAACGGTGGTTACCGTATGAATGGGGTGAGGCAGTGAATTTTTCAACAATAAGCCGATTGCAATAATATAAGGTTTTCGGGGACAAGCCGGGTCAATCCAATTTGGAGGCCACCATAATTCAGGTACTTTGAACAAGTCAGATACCGAAAAAGCAGTCTAATGCAGAAAGATCTGATTGTCAGTTGGTCTGCAAGCTACCAAGCGAGTTCTCCAGGAAAATAAATAAACAAAAGACCGTCTGCTAGATATTGTTGTTGACTGTCGCCACGTTAACTGGCACTACACGCAGCGTATCACTAAGGAAACCGGGTTAACATTTGCCTGCAGTGCCAGTCGTTGTGGTGATGAACATTTTTCACTTGGGGAATTGACGCGGTGATTTTTTTCATGGCATCCTTACTATTGGTGACAGCCATTAAGACCGTTGCCCAACCGTTGTGACAATCAACTGCGGCAACAATGAAAACCAATGGTAGGAAAGCTGAAGAACTTGACTTCTGATGTACAACATGACTTCAGCTAAAACCACAGCGTTACATATGCAAATCTCTAGAAATTAGTAACAGGTCACGTTAGATATTTATACAGTGCTTCTTGTAGAACCCCACCTCTGATAAAGTAAAACTGTCCAGTTCTAGTTTGTTGAGAGCGAAACCTTGATAGGCGAGTGGCCATGTTGCCGTCAATGTGACGGCGGCCTGCACAGTTTCTTCGTTCCAGGTTTCGTTAATTTTAGAAGCAAGTTCTGAAAAGTTATTATTTAAAATAAATGAAAATAATTCTCTTAGTGACGCTGTTAAATATTTTCTACAGCTTTGTGACTGACGAAAAAAAATAAATATCTTATACAACGTGAAGGAGGTTAGGTAGTTTGACCTGGTGTTTCGTCGAGCTGTTCGAAGAGATTTGCTCGGACACTGCTTTTCACTTTTCGACCATGTCTGCCACCAACGTAGCGAACGGGCGAATGGTCGTAGTTATAGGCCCACACAACAGCCGGCAAAATTTGGCGCGACCAAACCTGTTTTCAAGCGCCCGCCATTCCGCTTCGGCGCGAGCGCTCGAACCCGCTTAAACAACCTCTCAAGTTTCTCGCTTCGACACTCCAATGAACGCATGCTTCGGCGTCAAGCAGAACGGCCGATATGAAACAAAACAGCATTTGCGTTCAGGTCGCGCCGTCGCTCACCACGCACTGATTCTACGTCGGTCAGCGATCAAACAACCTCTCAAAGGCAAGTTCACCACTCTTCGCAAAAACCAAACGGCACAGAATATGAAGTGATCTTCACAGTCGTGCGACGTTGCTACGAAAGAATTAACATTGTATTTCCAACCTTTATCACCGGCTTCCACCAAAATATTCTCGAAACTTTCTTCTTCTTCGGCGTGCGCACGAAACAAGTTGGAAAGAAAAAAGAAAAAAAGATCGCACAAAGGACCGTCATGGTCGCGATCCATGATGGCGCGGGTGATCAAATCTGAAATGGAATACTTGGTCTGACATTTTGAAAAGTAGACTGTCACGCATGCCTTGCAAAGGCAAAACGGCAAATAGCAGCATACGCTTGACAAGACTCGTGCAACATATCTGTTGATCTTATGTGTCTGAGCAATACTGAAATGAACGAATAAGTTTTTATTTCCAACGCGGCTAGGCATTAAATCACAACTAAACGACACCTGTACATGACAATGTGTCAAACAAAAATTGTCCGCCCCAGACGCTTATTATAAGGTGGTTTTCTGACAAAACAAAATGTGTGGTGACGACTTTAGAATGGTCTGACTAACCGTTAAGAAAACCAAAGTCAGTTCCTACGTGTTAAGTTAAAGAATATCCGTCAGAAATAGTAGAACGTGGACAAATCGTTCAATGAGCTTTTCTTTAACACTCACCCAAACACTGAGCTTAATAAACAGTAACTATGCACACGAACGTGACTTGATACTCCGAACGAGAGATTTTGAAAAGAAAACATTGTAGCGACAAACATATTACGGTACTCTATAAAAACCAGTTTTGCTAACTCCACTCTACAAATACCTACTTCCAAACATAATTAGCGAACCGAAACGTTGAAGCCCTACTAAGAATTAGCAAACACTCTCTCACCGAGGTTGACGCCTTTAGGCAGCTGATCTGCAGATTCAAAGTGAGTAGAAAAGATGTGAAGAAATTCCAGCAGCGATAAAGCGTCACCAAACAGAGATGCCGGAATTTCACTTCTCACTTCATGAGGTAAAGGCAAATCCTGGGATAAATCAGCAGTGAACTTGACAGTTCATGGCATGTGAACTAATACGCTCTGGTTACTTTTGTAGTTACTTTTGCAGGCGAGACAATTAAAAACCACGAGAAAACTACGCTACAAATTTTAGAAAGCGGATTTTTGGCAACGCAAAAATTGCGGATTTAAACGAAATCAGGCCTGAACGATTTCAAAACCTTATTTATATTTGTTTATACTTTTTGCATCCAATACTATTGTCAGATTTCCAAACCTATTCAATCTATTCCAAATAGTTGTAAAAATACCTGAAGGTCATCACAGTCCAGGTCGTCTCTGGGTCTGCTCCATTCCTTGATGTATGCGGCAAGGCGTTTCTTTTCTACCTGCTTTTGTTGCTTCATCTACAAAACCAAAAACCTGTCCGACTCCGAATATGCAGATTGCAACCAATCTCCATTTCATTATAGACAACGTCAAAAGTAAGATCTTTCGGAAAGGAATTTTTTTTTATCTGCCAGGCACATACCAAAAAAAACATGAGATCTGCTAGACCAGTGACAAATCATAATGTGTAACTTGATAACTGCCCGATTCTACCAACATTTTCTCTTTCGAGTTTAGTCTTCAAAAGCTCCTCCTCCTTTTCTCTCCGCTTGCGCTCTCGATCAATTCGAGCTGCTTCTTTAAGCTTCTCGAGCTCTTCCGCCTTCAGTTTTCGCATATGTTCACGATGTCTTCGCCTAGAAAGCAGACCAGAAACATTTTACACACACGCAAAGTAGAGAAGCTAAGAGACATCATCAACCAGCGGTACGGTTTCGAGTAATTAGATATATCATGAAAACCAGAATGAGAATATGAGTTTACACGCACGAATTTTTGTCCAAAAAGTTTGCGTTCGAAATCGAAACGCAACTTTCCAAGAAAACATCTTTGTCAAAAATGCGTCGCTGCTTTTAAACCAGTTCCACTGCTCGTGTGAAAAAAATGCACGAGGCATTAGAGAACCTACATGTTGAGCTGGATGGGGTGTTTTCCGGCCAAACCAACCCTTGGGTTATGGTTTCAAAATCTTCCGATTACGTAAAACTTCGCATTCAGTTCGCAACGTCTTCATGCAATATTTTACAAATTGTTACGTTTTTGCAGTACATTGCAAACCACGTGAAATCAATACGTTCCGTTATTGAAATCAGTACGTACCTTTCTTCTTTTTCCTTTTCTCGCACTTGTTTGAGGTGTTCCGACTTTTCTTTAAGCGACTGATCTTTGATGGCTTGCTGTCGGGGCACTTAAAATTAAGAAAATGGCAATTACCATAAAGGCTCGCACTGCCGATAGTGCAATGTAAACTTAATGCATACTTCTCCGATTCAAAGCGCTTTTTCAAGCGCCACGGCTAAAGATAGTTAACACCAAACGAACTTTACAGGCTTCTCGAAGTGAAAAGATCCATGTCTGTCGAAAGAAATCCTTTCCCAGCCAAGAATCAGACACTAAGGTCTTACAGAGTATATATTTCGCCTACGAAGTTCGTAGGCATAATCAGCTCTGCGAAGTCCATGAAGTATAAATAGAACTAAATAAAACCCACAAACGATTCGTACAATTTCTATCTTGTTCAGCAGGAAAAGATTCATGCAATTTCTATCTTGTTCGGCAGGCTTGCCCCGCAACAGGATGAACTAAACTAATTTTAATTCCATCTCACCTTGCTGAGCTTTTGATCCACTTCCATTTACCTGAAACAGAAGTACTCGCAACTATTAGATCTCAAAATACAGAACACACGTCTTCTGGAGCTATTACTCCAAACCAAAAGATGAAAGACGTAACTAGTCTGGTGTAAATTAAGAAAGCATTGCAGCACATGCGTCAAGCACTTCGTTCGATTCTCACCGCTAGCGAAGCATTCGGTACAAAGACTTACTATATTAGCTCACGCATATAAAGAATCATGTAATTGCATCGATGTAGTAGTTTTGCTCCATGCGACAACGTTGCTGTCATACGTCGAAAACTTAGCGCAGAAATGTACCTAAATTATTGTACTTTTACGTTAAAATTTCATTATGAAGACACTTAACAATTAGTCAAAAAATCTGTGTATCCCTTGGACCACCTTTGCGTACCCGAAGACGCGTACGTACCCTCATTTGAGAACCAATGAACTAGGCTGCTAACCTTTGCCGGTAGATCAGCCCAGGTTTTTTTTCAGTCATTTTCCGGTCATAGATCTAAACTTTTTTTATGACCGAAAAAAATTGAGTCAATTTGGTCAGAAATAATGAATAGCGTTACGGCGAGTTTCAATATTATTTTGGTACAAATGACCGAAACGCTTCGCGAAAAAAAATCCAGAGATGAGCTTGTGGTGGATACAGGCAAGAGTCGAGAAATCTTAAATATACAGGGTGTCCATAAAGTCCTGCACACATTAAAAATTTTTATATCGCAAAAACCACATAAGGTAGAAACTTTACATTGTCGACAGTGAATTA
>JGI24021J15306_10009328_pt1 | contig 12138 bp, 2 predicted proteins | sample Ectturendosymbi1_FD_15306 | JGI IMG/M metagenome (IMG submission 15306)
TGGGGGCGCCAAAACTGAGTTTGCCCCAGGACGCGGGAAACCCTAGGTACGCCACTGACAAGGTTGAAGTGTCGTGGTGTTACCGTAACAGTGACAGGAAGTCGGTCCAAATATACAAGAAAGCAAAGCAATTAATAAAAATTTCATTTTGCAGTTGCAAATTTAAAAAATGTCCAAAAATGGCCAGATGTGTTTTTTCATGACCAGCACATTTCAAATAGGCCAAATATGTGTAATTTGACCATGAAATAGTCAATATGGCAACCCTGGTGACAACATATAAAAATTTATTGGAAAAGTATTTTGAAGACATCAAGTAATATGAAGCGCAAAAGTCTCCACCACGCAACAAAAGCAATAGATCAAAACGAAACGTGCAACTTTATCGAATTCGTATTGAGAGTGTTTGCAACCACCACGTACTTGTTGCCTGATTCGTACACACCGTTTGGTATTTTTCAAGATTAACATTATGTGTAATTCAGTCGCGTGGCAAGGGGAGGGGGCTCCTGGAGTTCCGGCCTTGAACTGCGCCTTCTGGGGAACGGCGCGTTGTTGATTAAAAATTAATTTTTAAAAGTAGCTTCAAATCTCTTACGTTTTTTTGATTAGAATCACCAGCCTATAAACCTTAGAAATGTGGTTGTGAAGTGAGAAAATTGATTAAATAAGCAGGCCTACTCAAAAATCCGTATCAAATCCAGGGTGGTAAACTACCCTTCTGTTTGTCTTGAAATAAGGGCCTTTTGACATACTCCTTTTGGGGCAATTGCCACCCAGTCCCTGCACCCCCCTAGCTAGTCAAGGCCATTTCATACCATCTCAGTCAAAAGCCCTTTGAATAAAGGACAGAGATGACATTCAAGGCTAGGCTAGCAAACATTGCTGGTTCTGTAGATCACGGTTACAATTTTGCCCCACTAAAAATCGGACAAAAATTTCTTTGTTTGAAATCAAGGTGCATCAAAGCTACAGTATCTTAATCCTTTTTCTCTCATCATAAGATCCTTGGTATCCCCTTAGAGGCACGAGCATCATTGCGTCACCAGACACCATAGACCCGCAACCAGCCAGGGCGGGAAACCGGGCAATTGCTCCCCTCCCGAAATTTTAAAAACATTTTGAATGCACCAATTGCATTTTAGTTTTTAAGTACAACAAAAAGTTGCAATCGTTTTGCTTCCCCCGAAATTTTAGGTGTTTGCGGTCCTGCCTGACACTTATTGGCGACGAATATTTTTACATTTCGTGGCACGTCTCATGATATATTTTCAATAAATGTGATATTTTCAATAAACAAGTTCCACAAGTTATAGCCTATAGTCAGTGGGTGGTCTTATCAACATCAAATTTTGGCGGGAATAGTGAGGAACTCTGCAATGATGAAGTTTCTTTGTTTTGATAAAAGTATAAAACCATTGTTTTTCTGAATGATTTAAAGCAGGAGTGCCCAGTCTTTTTCACACCATGAGCCAATTTTTTTCAAACGCGAATACCGATGGGTATACCATTTGCTATTTCTTGTAAGGATGTTATTTCACATCAATAGTGATTTACCAGGTAACAGAGACGTAGGAATAAGTGGTCTTGGGGGTTCCAATCCCCGGACTGCATCTTCTGGGGTGCCGGCAAGATGTTAAATAAAACTTATTTTTGGAAAGTAGTTTCAGCTCTTTTCAGTTTTTGTGCTTAGAATCCATAGCCTAAAACATGGGACAGTAGCACAATTTGGAAAGCTGGTCTGTGCGTTCCAGGTAATCAGGCCAAGGACTAAACCTGATGCAAACACAAAATCGAAATCAAAATCTCGTATTTAAAAGCGGATTGCGAGCGTTTGAAGCCAAGCTGTCACCTTTCCTTCTTTTGTGTCCAACGCGTAGTCTGCATTTTTGTCTAATTTTTGTTTTTCTTTAGCTTGTTTTGCAAAGACAAATCTGTTAGAACATAACAAGTTGCAATATTAGTTTAGGAATGCCATTAACCAGAGCAGACAAATTTAATACATTTGAAATGCTGAAATGGCCGATGCCGAAAGTACCATAATATGTACATTGAAAGTACCTTATCTTTAAAATATTGCTAATTCTTTTTTTGAAAGTATTGAAACATCTAAATCAGGATTTCCTCCCTTTTGCTGTGCAGCTCTGATCAATCAAACCTGGTTGAGACCAGTTGCACCATCGTATGGTACTCTTGACATGTAAATGAATAATTACCAAGCTAAAAAATAAAGCTCTGAACTTTGAACTGCATTAATAATGCTTGTCACGGAGGAACGCAAGCAATAAAAAGATCTTTCTACCAACGTCAAGAAAGCACCTTAAGTTTTTGTATTGCTCCATTCAACTTTACAAGTCTTATAATTCTAGGTTAAAACAGTCATCAGAAGTAATATTCAGACGCTCATTGAAAAATGTGCTGTGGGTAATTTATATCATCAATTTACAAAATCCTTTCAAGGCAGCATCTTTTTACTTTTAAAGATAACATTGCAGTACATATGCTGACAGTGCTGACTTTACTGCCGAAACAATACAAATTATGGGGATAGTATTGCCGAACATATAATTAGTCGTATCAAAGATTTCAAAGGCACCAACGCTTTAATAGACGTAGTAATACCGTACTTGAAACCCTGTTTTTGTAACAGATGAATCGCTCGTGAATGTCACAAATAAGTAACGGCCAGACGAGGACACATAAGAATTCAGCCCTGAGTGACTGAGCTCTGGGTCTGTATTCTTAGATCCGTCGAAAAAGTGAAGGTAGTCGCAACAACTTTCCACATCGTAATAGGTAATCTGGCTTCTTACGTAATAACTGCTATAATATGAAGTGATTGTCCAAGTGCTATAAGCGTTGTTGTAATAACTGTTAGGATAATTTCGGGACTGGAAATAATCAGAACTTCCATAAGCTGTGAGTGATGTGCTGTTAACATCCATAGAAGCGTCAAATCGAAAACCATTGTCTGTTCCCGAACTGTCTGTAACAAATTGCACGAACAAATAGGGTCCACTGGATTCGAAGTTGCTCGGGTATGAATTGCCTGTGTAGTTCTTCAGTAGAGGGGAACTTGAAGAAGATCCATCAAAAAATGCCAAGTAATCACCATCATAATACAAATCTACGTAAATGTCACTTACATGAACTTTTGTTTGGGAATAAATTAACCAAGAACAGAAAAGGTTGTTTCCGTAATAATAGGACGAATAGCCAGGAGAGGTGATGTACATGTCACTTCCAAGAATGGTTTCAATGTATTCCACACCATCGCAAGCCGTGCCATTGTTTGGGGGGGCGGTGGGCTGGTCATTGGTGGCAACGTAAGCGCTGGTAAAATTAACTGAGAAACCTTGCCAGTTTCCGACGCTATCGCTTGTAAACTGCAAGAACATAACAGTTGATGTTGAAAGAAATGACTTTCCTGTCTGATGACCAGTCAGAGCAGCAATGAGCGATGAATTACTTGACAACCCATCGTGTATGTATAGAAAGTCGTAGTTAGTTTCAAGGTGGAAATCAACCAGTGTAAGTTTGACGACATACTTCTCGACAGGAATCTGAATGGTCCATGAACAATCTGCGTTCGGATTGTATGCAGAGGGGTAATTAGGAGATTGGATCGATCCGCTTGAGTGATTGAAATAAGTGCTTCCTGCACAAGTTGTTGAGTTATCCACAGATTGTTCAGTTGGCACTGCTTTTACAGTCGCTTTAAACCCACTTTTCGCCTTGGAGCAATCCGAAGATAAGTGAATTATAATCTCGTTTCTTGTAGACTGAAAAACGGTTTGTGTCAACTTTGCAATTGAGCCTGTCAGTATGGCAAGAGACTGTCCATCTAAAGAATCGCCATCATAAACTACCAGGCGGTCACAGCAAGCCTCAATATCAAGGTCGACGATGTTCACCCGTATAACCTTATCATAAGGTACTCTTATCCACCAGGTAATGTCGGCGTTATCAGGATAGTTGCTTGGATAATTCGGCGAGTATATTTCGCCAAACATGTCGTTCACAGTTGAACCATAAATATCGAAAACTACTCTTGCTTTGCTCTGGATTTTGTCGCTGAACTGCAACATATCTTCCAACGTCTCTTTGTATTGCAGGTCAAAGGTCATCTGTTGATTTGGTTGAATGTGAATCGTATTAGCTGCTGACTGTGTTTCATTCTCGAAATCTGTAATCAAACATAAGCGTAAGGTTTTCAACCACCAACCCACAACATTTTCTACAGGTGGACAATGACTGAATTCGAAGATATTTTTTCAAGTTAATTAATCGCCACAAACATTTTCAGTGCCTCGCAGAAACCGAACCAAACACGTTAAGTGCATTATCCTAATCGAAGATGATTGATGAAAATATTGAATGATTCTATTGGAATATCAAGATGGGTTCATTTCTTTCTGCGTTGGTTGGCTCAAAATAAGATAGTGCAGTGTTTGCGCCGGCGATACATTTTGCTGATTCTACGCGCAGTTGCAGCGCACCGAGGCTTGAAATGTGCCAGTTTCTATTGGCAACTCTTCTGGATGCGAGCAACGTTGAGAATTGATCAATGTTTCACAAACCAAACCTTGCACATGTTAAAGATTCGAAACCATCATTTTTTCAGTTTAAGAAAATTAATTTAACGCGTTGTATCTGACGAACCAAGGAAGCAGACACTGAATTGTTTTCGTCATGCCCGGAAGGTTTGCAAAAATTGATGGAGACATGCGAATAGATTACGAGATTTGTTTGAAAAATTGTACAAGTGCTTATTGCTGAGAGTCGTTTCATGAGAAACAACTAGAGAATTGTGCTTGCCAATAGCCTTTTCATCCACTAATCAAGCTCTTCAAGCGTTTTTTTCTGTTTTAGCGAATACATTTAGCGCAATTAATTCAGTACCGCCAAATAAATATATCTATCTATCTATCTATCTATCTATCTTCAGGCATGTAGTATCGTATTTGATTTGTTGTTACATATCCGAAAAACTTATAATCAGCTAAAACACCGAAGATGAACACGTGTTAATGAAATTGAACAAAATCAATCAAGCCCAAAGTCATAACCTGGAATAGCTTTTGGGGTATATACAGCTGCGTTGCCCCCTTCAGTTTTTGATTTTTCCATAGTTTGTCTCGCCTTCTTTTGAGTTGATTTTTTTGCTGTGTATGTCTTTCCCTGGTGAAGCATGGTGAAGGATTGCATTTTTGCATATTCTGGAAGATAGGCGTGGAAAGCACATTCGTTCACGGTAGAGCCGTAGTTTGCTATTCCAATCTTGATTGTTTGGGTTTTGTGATTATTTGGAAATGCCTGGGGAAGAGTAGCATTGCTCTGAAAATGAAGCAAAGAAGTTTGTAGATCATTCGCATTTTATCAAAAAAAAGAAATCAACAACTCTCTGAACTGTTAAACAAGAATGTTCAAATATCTAAAGCTTGTCAAATAGCCTCTAGTTAAATCAACTGACTTCCAAACAAAAATAATTTGACTTTCTTGTTAAGTTTTATACCGGAGCCATGAGTTGGTCCACGAACGTAAAAATTGGAACTAACGTCTTTTTACTTTTCTCCTGCCATTCATTTGAAAACTCATACAAAGTTAAACGTAATCAAAGTCAGCAGCCTTAGGGGACTCTAAACCCCAAGACCACTTGTGCTGTGTAGAGCTCGGACTTAAAATCAGACAGTTGTAGTCTTTTTCAAACGCATGCTTTCGTTTGCCGGAACGTTAATTTCTATAAATTCACGCATTACAAAGACAAGCATCATACCATCATCACTGTTACTTAAATGTGGCTGACGTGCTATGGTTCAACGTAAAATTATTCCCAAAGTCGTAATTTTTGAATACTGTTGTTATTGTCTGAAAGTTCGTCGAAAAGCATAGATTGGTGCAAATCCAAAGTTTCACACAAAACCTGGTGATATTTTGTTCAACGAAAATATACGAGGTTTGATTTTGGTCAAACTCACTCACCTATGTTCGTGCTGATAAGGATCAACTTAGAATGAAACATCGGGCATCAAACATTTTACTGTATATGGAACAATAAAATAGCCTCGAACGTGGCTCTCAGGCAAAATGGAAATACAGTTGTACAAGTATTTCTCTTTGCCCCCAAATCTGTGGTTGTTTTTTCCACAGCATTGGATGTAGTTGCCCACTGCTGCAAAAAAATTCGCACGCTGTTTTGCCACATGTCAAATTGCTGATTTTAGATATAGGGTTTGTCAAATCTTGAAGAGAAAGATATGGTGAGAGATTTTTTTGCTGCGTGCCGATTTGTGGAGGAACTGAAGCATCGCGTAGTGTTAATCTGAAGCAAGGGGAAGAACGTCTTGCTATTTAAGTCATTTTGTCGGTTGCGTAGAGATAGCAGAATATTTCCGAGAAAAATACATTCAAACCAACTCACGTCCTCGATTTCCTCTTTTTGGAGCGATTCCACGACGTAAACGTCTTGGTTGTCAATCTCCGCTGATACAGCGATGCCCAAAATCAGGCACAAGGTTGAAAAAAGTGTCAAAATTTGATTGCTCATTAGCGTTCTCTTTAGCATAAACCTGTAGTAATAAAAATGTTGCTTGGTTTTATACCCTCTCTTAATTCAAATACTTATGCTGAAAGTATCGAATGCAAGACATACACTTCATGTGGTGAACATTCGGTGTTCAATTACTTTAATTGTGGTGTCAAGATTAAGTATGTGATTCACCCCAAAGTGATTTTAAAGTTGCTATTTTACGCATGTGTATTGAAACTTAGCAATAATTACTCAAACGTAATATGAGAACCGATATTTTGAGAGAATGAGATAGTGCACGGCCAAGGTAAAGTTTACTTTGTCATTTTTATCGTCAACACGTTCGGTGAAGGGCGGAATGCGCAGACTACCAGGAGGTATTCTGCGGTTTTGCCGCCATGTTGGTTTGTTTGTTATGAATTATTGAAACATAATAAAAATGAAGTGCGAGAAAATACACAAGCACAAGAGACAAATACATAATATTTACGAATAGTTTTCGCTGGAGTCGAGTATCTCCGGTCGCTTGGGGCTGCCTCAGTTTTTTTACATGGGGCTGATCACCGATATGGCGTCTCACTTTCTCCCGGTGACAATACAATGAATGCACCCGACGCAATTGCAACGAGCATGGATGTCAACATTTTGCAAGCAGCAATTCAAGTCGGCTCCCAAAACAACCGTCAACACTGTGAGGTCTTGCAACAATACGCAGTCCTTCTTTTCCTTCCTGCTAATTTTTTAATGTACAGACAGATTACTGCTGTAAACAATTCCCAAGACTCGATTCCAGAGCATGGCGGAGTTTGTTTGTGTGCGATATAAAAATACGTAGATTCAAGATTTTTCAATAGAGATATCCCGTCACGTGGCAGGCAATCAATGCTAGCGAATGACGGTGACATTAGTATTTTGGCAGCGAAAAAAAGAAAAAGTTTTTTATGTCCTGGAAATTCAGAGTCAATAATTCTACGAATTTAACATAGTATTAGTTGCCCAAACCACAAGTGACCTCCTAATGATCTGTTTGCATCGTGAGGTGTATCTGCGATTGTTCTAAACTTACTGTAAATGTCCGCTGATGTAACAGTAAAATGGTGCTTTTAATTTATTTTTATGATATCTACTTTCACGTGTTATATTTTTTCAAATTGCTGCTCAAACTCTCAGTTTCGCCAGATTTTAAGACTTTCAGCCAATACCGTTATAATCTGCAAGATGTCTTTTTCATGCTGCTTCTTTAACATTTCTAAGATCCTTTCTCCATACCTACGCAATCACTAACAGCAAGAAAGTGCAAACTCCGACGAAAATACTGGATTTTATGTGCTTATAAAAATATTTTTTCTCTCACATTCTTGTTAGCCTGAAATTGAAATTTAGTAACAAAAATAGAAAATTTTAACGCAAGTTTCTGCAATTATTAAAAGTTTTTGTAGCTTTGTTCTTGAAAAAATCGTTCAGTAAATTATGTTAAACGGTCAGTGAAGCAAGACCGTTTGACATAATTTAGAGATATGCTAAACTTTTTAAAGAAATCACCATGTCGTCACAGTCACGTAATACTAATATATTTTACTCTGTGCCGTCCACAGACATCTCACAATAAAAGTAGATAGTTTCAGAATTAAGTAAAAATTCTCTAAAAACAAAAATGTTTTTCCTATTTTTGCTTCAACGTGCGTTCCTGAGGACGTAGCAGTTTGGGACACATGTTAAAAACCCATAAAGGACCGGTGGTTGGATGCATCGCTTACTTCAGGGGTCAAGATAAACAACTGTAATTTGTTTACTTCTTTAATAATAAATTCGGCGACATTATTGTAATATAAGCTGAAGAACATTTTCCAATCCCTCGATGAGATTGTTGCGAAACAAATTTATCGTTTTGCTTCTGAAAAATATTTTTCAAAAATAAAAGATGTTCATTCTGCCGTATACGCAAATAAAATTCCTCCGTTTGATGTCGTAGGTATTAAAAAGCTTTCATGTTTTCAGGCGTATTGCATTACGTTTTGTTAATAACTTTTGCATAGAAGTTTCACACATTTGTTAAACATTTACAAAAAGGAGTGCTTCAAGCTCACAAACAATTTGTTTGTTAGTTTACTAAACATTTTTGAACAGTTTCATGCTCTTAAATCTTCATTTTATGATTCTAACTTTTATTTGAATTTTTCGCAGGGCAATTAGACACTAACAAGCATTTCAACGCAAGCAAGCCACGCAACGCACGCATTTTCTCAGCACCGCTTCTTGGGTTGTGAAATTACTCATATATATACATGTATGTACATACCAGGAACATAAGACTGAATTGCAGTGAAATTCAACATTTGGGCCACTTTAGTCGATCAATATATGTGAGAAGTCTGCAGGTGCTTGATAAGAAATGGCAAAAGTGGCGTTTTAGCGAGCAACATGTGCAAAAACTCACAAGAAACGACTGATAAGAGTTTCTTAAAGGCCAACCGCCAAATGTTTCCACTTGAGCTCCTTCGATGATAACTTGCAGAAGAGCTTTTTCGTTCCAGACAGATATTTTGTTATCATGAAAATATAGAGCAAATAAAGAGATAATGACCTTACGGAGTTATATTGTGGAAGGATCACCAGGTGCTGTACTTCCCACAACTTTATCTAAAACAATGTAAAACAGGGTTTTTAAGCATTGAAGTAGTTAGTCATACGTAGAATATAGGCTGCAGTTTGTTCGATTCTTTAAAATTTTACTGGTTTTGAGCACAAAACATTAACAACCATAGCAACATTTCTGCATATTGTATACAAACAGTTACTAAGAAAACTGAGCAAATTATCACGGTTTTGGCATGTTTCAATCCTATCTTTAAAATATGAAAAAACGATTCACTGAGGCCAGATGTGCCAAACGAAAGCCCTCAAGTCAAATGTGGCCTTTCTCGTCATTTTATGTGGCCTAAAGAACTTAAAGGGAATATTAAAATAACTCTATGCTGCTTTACAGTCTGCATTGACCGTAACCTTCATCTCCCACAATGCATTTCGCTTATGTTACAAACTTTGCAAGACTCTGTGATGCATCGGTGTGCTGTTGTATGTGGAATATTTTCGCACATGTTCTCAACAGCTCACGATTCTTGTTAAAGCTCGATTATCCAATTTATATACAGTAAAACATTTACATCATATCTTTATACTCAGTTGCAACAGGTGCATTTATAACAACCATAATGATGAAAAGAAAATGAGTTTGGCGTCCTACCTGAATAGTGACTGAGTCAACAGAGAGAGGAAACTCGTCTCGTGTTGACTCACACTGTGCGGTTCGTGTGCGGCGGAGTGACAGGTGTTGCCTTTCGAAACGTGCCGTTAGCGGTGTGGATTGTTTAGCGTGCTGTAACATACGAGTATGCCTTCAAGCTACAAGCCGGACTTCTGATACAGCGTGCCATAACTTATTCTCAAAAATTTCGAGCCAATCGTTTATAACATTCTTCCGCAAATGAATGTCAAAACTAAAATAAGTGAAGAGCAAACCCCACTCGCTCTAAAACAGTGGTTCTTAACCGGGGGGCGTCAAGAAATTTCCAGGGGGGCGCGAGCCCTTACATGCTCTTCAACATGGAAAGTTTTTGAACGAGAACGTGTCTATTCCAAATGTTACGCCAGTGCTAATCTTACTCCCCTAGATGTTATTTAGTTCCAGCGGAGATGGAAGTCGGGGTTAGGTTTCTTGAAATTTTGCAGGCAAAATTCGAGCCTACACGCAAACATTCAGGGGCGCAACTAAGGGGACTGTTTAGTCAGCATGCAAACGCAAGGTCGTTTTAACAATAATATCTGTGCCGTTGCCCCATTTGAGAATTTCAAGGTAGCCGGCTGCATTGCAGAGCGGCTCGGCTAATTCCAGATAAACATGTATACGCATACACTTTGCACAGCTCCACGCAGGGTGAGATACCGTTATCGCTTTCTGTAATTCGACGCGATTTCTGCAATGTGGCCGCACACCTGCATGATACAAATGTTTTTACAGTTCTCCCGCCTTGTTCTTCTGTGATGCGACAATGTATCTTTATGACAATTCAACTGCACTTGAGCCACACTCTTATTGAATGTGCGACAAGTTTTTTTAATGCGGCTTGGCAACTGCAGGCCACCACACGATGTCGATTTCTCGGCCAAAAAAGGATAGTAACTTTGCTTTCTGGTCATCCCAATGGCGACACTCAGCTGCTTAACCTCAGAACCGTGTCGTTCACTCACACTAAGCGGCGCGGAGTAAATATTTAAGTCTACAAATAAAAATAGCATTTCTATTGGAATATCAGCTTTATGTGATTAACCGGACAATTTTTCCACGTATGAATGGTTTTGGTTTGAGATTATGGAATCTTATGCGAAAAGCCGATTATAGCATTTAAAACAGTGGGTCCCAAAGTGGGGTAAATTACCCCCAGGTGGTGATATGCAATTCTGGGGGAAACGCGGAACCAAAACCACAATGTTGTTCTGTATTGTGAGCGATTACTGCAAAATATTGAGGATAATAATAAGACATAAGCGCTAGCTTAATTGGGGTAAGGGTTCGAAAAAGTTTGAGAACCATTGGTTTAACCATTATACAGTGCAAATATTCGGAATAATCTGTATCCACTCTGCCAAGAAAAGTGCGGTTGTAAAGCTATGCAGAGTGAATAAAACAAACAAAGAATTTGCAAAAGTTCGCATAAGTCTAAAACAAGCAACTGCAACACATTAAGCATGCGGGCTAGAGTGGGAACATGCATATCCGTGACTACCGGTAAACTTTAGGCAATGTCTATCGAAAGAAAGCGTTTTCCATCTAATGCTGCAAAATTGTGTTGCATCAAATATTGGCCAAAATTATCAATAATAATCAGTAGCCTATAATTTTGCATGCAGGGCTCTATGTAGCCTGCCGTGGCGAGCGAGGGTTGGTAGTTATCAGGTTGAATGCAACATTCCACCTTTGAGGCCGTGTTGTGAAAACATATGTAGGCCTATCCCTTTCTTGAAAGATGCTGAAAGTCTAACAACGTATGGTTGCGCGCTTTGATGCAGTCAGTTTGTTTATATTCGTGCTTATTCTTTGAACACTACAACCGCATTTTACTTGGTGACTGAATGCTCAGACATCAGTGCTTGTTTGAGGACGTGTCATGCTGCAACAACCTCGACCACGGTTGGACTCAGTGTCCTACGCAGGAAGTAGTGTTGTACCAAGCGTTACAGACTAGCGAATAATAGTGTTAAGGAAGTGTCTGCAACCCTGTTTTCCTACCTACAAACCTTGCTATTAAATTGTTCTCTTGTGTCTATTTTTATAAATCTGCATTGTGCAGACTGTGTTTTTGTACTCTAGGAACTTGGTGTCTGTTAAAAAAACTTAAAATTAACTGAATTTAACAAGAAATATATTTGTTTTAACAACCTATTTAAAGTCAGGGGGCGTGAACCAAAAGAAAATTACTTAAGGGGGGCGTGGTGGAGAAAAGGTTAAGAACCACTGGTATATGAGGCAGTGATAGCGTGACTCGAGTCAGTGACTCGACTCGAGTCACGATTTTTGGTGACTCTGACTCGACTCGAGTCACGTTGAGAAA
>JGI24021J15306_10009330_pt1 | contig 12138 bp, 9 predicted proteins | sample Ectturendosymbi1_FD_15306 | JGI IMG/M metagenome (IMG submission 15306)
CTTGCAACCTGCTTTGAGAAAGCTTGCAGATAAACACCATTGCAAGGTTCGCATTAGTTGGAATGAGCTGTTTTTTTGGAAATTAATAACATTCATTCTACAAAAGCATTTGCATTGGTTTTGTTTTCTGCTAACTAGATTGCCCGTTTATATTTCATTAGCTCTAAATTATTTTCAAAACAAAATATTATTTTCAGAAAAATTATAGGAAGGGGGCGATTTTCAACCAAAGTGCCTGTAGGGGGACGATTTTACAAAAAAGGTTGAAGACCACTGACCTACACGAAAAGCACCAAGACAATGTATGAATGACACAAAAAGGCAACTTCAGGTTCCCAGCGCAATTTCAGTGATCATCGGGGGACCCACATGTTATGAAAGCAAATTTGTGAAAGATGCGATTCAGAGAAGAATTTACGCAATGCAAGCTTACTTAATGCAAACTTCTATGTAAACCTGATGAACGACAGTAGACACCCGGATGCTTGCGAGCGAAACGCAGCACCGGTAGACAAGTGGACGAAATCTCCTTCAACAGGACTTTGACTTTGCATACGGCAAAGCTTCAAAGACTGACAAAATTTGTCCGTGCCCTTTTTTCTCTTTTTCAAGGGTTCGAACCGGATATCCAGAACCACATCACCGTACGCAAGCGCAGAGAAGCCCTGTGTGAACAGGTTTGAGATTGGCTGGCTGAAGCTGTTGAGACGTCCTGCATCGATTCCTCGTTTATTACTACCACTGACATTATCGGCTTTTTCACCGTAAATAGACCAGCGCGGTTTCTCGCAAGGCCTATTCCAAATTAGCTCCAGCAAACTTGCGAAACCTGAGTGAGCGTGCCAAGTTTGCAAAAATCACTTGACGTATTTTTTTTTCATCATCCCAAACATGAAGTCCCACATCTTGATTCTGAGTCCGGTAGTGGGAATAAAAGCACTGCATACTCTTACCACAACATATTCAAGTACTTTGCACTCCTGATGGATCTTAAAAAGTGATTAGCTCATTCTTCTAAAGTCAAAAGCCCCGCAACGAACATAGTTTGTGGGCCGTGCGTGACTACACTCAACACACATATCAAGAAAAAGCATCCGATCGATACCAGGCAGTTCCTCAAGAGCGTTCACGATTTCGAGGTATCTCTGTTTTTTGGACACTCTGTCTTCTGCCATCATCAACGCGAACATCACCAGGGCAACAAACTGGCTGGTGTAAGCCTGCATTACGAAAAACATGAAATTCAATGCTGACGCTCAAAGAGTTTGATGAGGAAACGATGAAGTTGACACAACGACATTGTTGTAATGGTCTGCTAAAAAAACAAAGATCAAACCTGAGCGGTAAATAGTACGGAAATCAACATCATTTCGTGCAAATGTAAACCTTTTAAAGAAATAAAATTACAAACAGAAGATTTTGCTGGGAGGTGAACCTTCCAGCAAAATGCTTTTTGATGCACACGTAAAAACTACATGTGCATCAAAAAACAAGTAAAAAGACTCACTTTCGTGCTGGCTACTCCGATCTCTGGCCCAGCGTTTATGTGCACACCGCAATCGGTCAGACGCGAGATGGAACTTCCCACTGTGTTCGTGATCCCCACGTTCAAAGCTCCCCGTTTCTTGCAGTAGTGCAGCGCCATCAGAGTGTCCGCTGTTTCGCCTGACTGACTGCTCAGAAAAAAATGAAGATGATCGTAAGCGGCCGCGCTGCAGAAGATAAACAATGCTGGGAAAAACGTTGTATATTCGACCTTATGAAGAAGCAAACATCGTCCCTGAAGATGGGGGTCTTTCGATCAAGGAAGTCCGAGGCGAGTTCGACCATCACCGGGAGTTCGGTAAGCTCTTCCAAGAGTTGGCGAGTCTGCAGAAATAAACTACAATAAGCGCAAGTTTGCTTCAAAACAGAACAAGGCCCTTGATCACACACAGTCAAGCTGCCTACACATCGTAAAAGGCAATGCTCGTAAAGATAAAAGCGACGCCAGGTACACGCAGCGCATGCTTGGTACTCCAGTGTTTTTCAACCCTTTTGCTGCAGGGGAACCTTCCGCAATTGTCTACGTTGCTCATGGAGCCCTTTGCAATGATCCAACTATCTATATTGCGACAACCGCATAGATCTGTGGTTGCAAATTTCGTCCCAGGCGAATTCAGTCTGTTTCGGCGGAACCCCGGTTGAAAAACACTGCTTTACTCTCAGTTGTTACGTACAGCGAGAGCGGAGTGGTAACTGGTGCCGCATGCGATCACGATGATCCTCCTGCATCGACGGATCTCGTCCAAGTGGTCCATCAAACCACCCAGCCTGACCTTCTTCTCTTCCCAGAGCATTCTTCCTCTCATGGTGTTCACGACTGACTCGGGCTGCTCGAAGATTTCCTGGCCGAACAGCAAACGCAGAAAATCAAGCAGCCGCAAGAGCAAAAGCGCCGTTTTTAAATGACCAACACAATCAATTTACCAACTGTTTCACACCTTTTTTAGAAAGAAGGGGGGGGGCGAGCAATCATCACTGACAACATACTTTGCTAGACACATAGGTGAGCAACCGCTACTTTGGAGTGCGCAGCTGTGAAAAACTATCACCTTCAATCGATGTCTAACGAATTTCAAGGAGGAGGGCGGGCAATTAAAGCTGTATCCAGGACTAAAATACGGCTACGTTGCGCTCATACATTTGGCGTTCTAGTTCTGCTTCAAGCAGTTACGGGTATACAGTACATTGAAAACCAGACACACATGTTGTCGTAAAGTTACAAGCTGAAGTTGGTTGACAATAACATTGTTGTACCATCTATATTCAGCGATTATAGGCTTAGCATAACTGTTCGTTGTATAATTTATCACCAGAAAAAATCAAGATTTTCCTGATTGGCAGAAACTGAGATGTTGTGAAATTGATCAAAACAAGTATACTTGGCAAATAGCTACGGAAATTTCTGACAGTACGCTAAAACCCGGCTGTTGCAATTTGCAACTTGCAAATTTGCAGTAGTTCTTGTCTGAGCGTACCAGCTAACCAAATGAAAAAGCCAGGTGTATAACAGTTTATCAACAGTTTTGTGGGCTTAAATACAAGTGGTTTATTTAGCCACTTTTGTATTGGACTAGCTAAGAGATTACTTGTTAAACCGACCTTCGCAAAATTTAGTGACTTTTTAATATCCATTCAATGTTAACCTTGCTAACTCAATGCCACGTCTTAGCATTTGAAATTAGTAATGTACTGTTGTGACTGTAAGTAGCTACGAAGACTGTTTACTACTTTATAACCATGAATTTTGACTTACACTGTTGACGAAAGCATGTTTTACAGGAATTGTGATTACAGAAAAACATGGTGGCTTTTCGGGTCGGGCAAAATTGTACCAACCCTGGTTTACACCAGCAAATGACCAAATGGACCCCAACCTTGTATTAACGACACAGTTCAAGGTGCCCACAACCACCCGGAGAGATCAATCGCTCAAAACCACCAGAATAAGTTTAAGACTGTTCGTAAAACCGCCTGACACCAAGATTGTTCATGACTGAAGTTCTAAGTGCTACAGACCTTCTGCATGAAAGACGAGTAGTTTCCCTTCATAATCTGCTGCATTTCCAGCTGGAGAGACAGAACTGCTCGCGATCTCGGCTCGTCTTCCTTACCACGTTTGAGTCGATGAATAGATAGGCCTGTAAAACAATTTTTCACTCAAGTCTATTCTGCACTACTTGCCAATATTGGAACGTCGCGGGAAGCAGTAACTATGGATACGATGATGGTCCTGTAGACAAATAACAAGTACTGTTGGTTCGAAAAAGTGAAGTGCGATCTTCAGAGGGCTGTAACACAGCATATATTAGGCGACCGCTCATTTTAGAAAGTCATCAACGCCACGCTACATACAAAGGGCTGCAACACGGAACAAATTACGGGCTGCAAGACGAAATAGATTCAAAAGGCTGCAACACGGAATAGATAAAGGCGACCGGTCATTTTAGAAAGTCATTAACGCGACGCTATAAATTACGAGCAAAATCGTCTGCATATAAAAACCTCAACTGTCAACTCCTTGAATTTCCAATCATCGAAACCGTTAGTGTAAAAGCAAATGGCGGAACACAACCATTTGCTTGACTAGCGTCATTCTCAACCAACCGTTCCTCAAATAAAATAAACTCCTTGACTTAGCCCATGACCCGATCACTTTCAGCGACAGCTTGATATCACGAGCCAATCCCGCACACTCAACGCGGCGTACGTTATTTTGCAAACATTTGTGAAAGGCCGCGATTCGTAAGTCCAAACAAATACAACACTCGTGGAAAACCCCGTTTCGAAACGGACTTTAAAAAACGAAACGGTCCAATATTTGAGTTTCAAACAGTCTGTTGTGTTAGTAATGGCAGCAGCCAGACACGGCGCAATCGTTACATTGAAACTAACTAGAAACGATAAAAACATGGCCACAAAACTCTTCTTTACGACATGGAAATTAACACCACGCTGTAAACGCAACCTCAGGCCACACGAAAAACTTGTCCGTGACAAAACGTCGACTAAGACTCGTTCGAAGCGCAAAAAGCGTAGTACGCCTGCAACTGAGATGTTCTGTTATCAACGTGAGAGACACCTTGCATCACGACCAATATTAAACGCATATATCACGATGGCAGAGTAGAACAAATCAAAAAAGGACACATACTAACTACGAGACTTACTTGAAATATTCCACAATACAAACAAAAAAATTAAGGAAACAATTGATGACAGTTAAGAGAGTTGTAATAACTTTGGCGCTTGTTTGCATATTGTTGAATAAGCTGGCAGCAAGAGGAAAAACAAATGGTTGTAGAGAACACTTTGTAGAAAATCCAACACAGAAATGTTGCATGAAATACACCTCTGCGCTTATTTTTTAAGTTCTATCCACCTCCCGCAATTGCACATGTACGCAACATGCCCTGACAAGTAAAATGACCTGACACCGACACGTTCATAATATTACACAGGGGGCACAAATCAGTTTCGCAATGTACTGGCGCCCCATACAATGTCTTCACTGATTGCCTTTGTGAAACTCATCATGCCACTTTTCTGCTCGATCTCGCTCTCATCACATCTGCGTCATATGAAAATCACTATCCACACCTTCACCAGACTAATAAAAGGAAATAGGTACAGCTAGTGTAAACCAGGCACAAGAAGCAACGTGACGCATACATACTAACCCTTTACGAAAAACATTTGTTTTGGCCGAACCCACTTGCTCGGAAGTTCATGCGACTTGCTGATATGAAACGAATGGGATTGGAAAGACTTCGACATAATGAGTCTCTCACTAAGCTTCCGTGTACTAAATATGTCAGCATAACAACTAAAATGCGTCGCGACGTTCACAATTCAAGAGCGAACAGTAAATATAAACTGTGTCCAATCATCATAAAATATCAACGGCCATCACTAGCCGCGGGGGTCAAGTTGACGCAAGCACATAATACTGACGATCAGTGGTTCATTCACTAAAACCCAAAAGTTTAGACCCAAGTTAAGTTCATAGCGAAATTTGACACCCGACTGTAGTATACACACTTGCCGCACTCGGGATTCCTTTCAATGCTTGCAGATTGGTGGAGATTGTCAGAATGCAAGTTAGCACAACCCGAATACAAAATAACAACTGCGCAGTTACAAACCTCAGGCTGGGACAAATCTTTTATGAACCTTTGCTGTATGTTAATTGGCATGAAGGTTTCGCATAAACGACCAATAATTGAGCACATTAAATCGGAACCAGTGCAAAATGTATAACTGACTGAAGCGCGGTTGATGGAAGCGGGATGCTAGGTGTTTTATTTCAAAGGCGAAAAACGTAAAGGAATCGGGCGAAGTTTGTAAGAAGCATGATAGTTAAGGTTTCCAAACTAAAATTGGAACTTTCATCAGTTGAAGCAGGGGTGCCCAACTTTTTTGACCCAAGATCTACTTTTCAAGTAGCCAATCTCCTGACTCTCGAGATTTACCAGTCCCGTGTCGACATCGCACAAACACACATTTTTTCCAGCCTTCATAAACTAATCTCGCAACACCATTTTTTGTAGTCAAGCAACCACTAGACATTACATCACAAACTTTCCCTGTCTGAAACGCGCATACACGCCAATCAGCACGATGAACAATAGCCATAACCGACCTTAAAATGAACTAAATTTAAAGGATAAATTTCTGTGTTTGATAAGAGAAAGTCACTCACACGTTAGTGGGACAGGCAGAACGAGCAAACAGGCTTTGAAGGAGAATAAAGACAAAATGTTCCTCTAAATCAGGGAGAAAATGGCAGGTCTTGGCTCGTTTCCTCTCAACCATGTTCAGGTGAAGGAGTGTGCAGCCGCTCTGGTCGCCAGCTGTTGGTAGGGTTGCCAAAAAAATTTCAGGAAGCGCCCAACTTAGAGCCACAACCGCTTAAAGTGATCAAAGACGGTAGCCCTAAAAATTTCCCTTAAAAGCCAGGAACAATTCATGCTCACGAAAATACAGCTTTATCATCAGTTACCACCATACCTTAGCACCTGCAAAAACAGACAAAACTCATTTTAAGACAAAATAAACGATTATTAGGAGCCACTGCGGAAAAAATTGATTTTTTCCTACAACCCTCGCTGTCGACTTCGTATCACTACGTGGTCTACTAGTTACTAATAGACGGCGATCGACTGGTTAGCCATTCTTGAGTTAAGGCATAGCAAGTATGGCTGCAACATTTTTACAGTTATTTCCAGTAGTTACATCTTTAATGTACGACTAGCTGCAGTTACAGCTAAACAACATAAAAAAGTCACTTCTGCATTCAGGCAATATTAATGTTTTCAAAACCGACAGAAATGTTGATCTCAACAAAACCTATTTTTTACGATTGCGGTCGTGGATACTCGGTCTGAAATACTTTTTCACTAGAGCACCATTTAAATTAGGTCTGAAGCCCCAAGATTAACATAAGTCCATGTTAAGGGCGGCACAACTCCCCGCAAAAATGGTGTGCTAAGATCTTAGAAAACTAGCAATCCCTCAGGACTTCATCAACATGGCGAAAGCAGGCCCACAAAAAAAGAGCAATATTCTCAGAAAGAATTTTAACAAGCAGTCTGCTGTTGATGTGGGTTCGGAAAGAAAGTGAACTTTGAGCGATTACTTGACGAAGCTCACATGGAATAAACTTGATCTGCCATATGCCGCGGTTCTCACTGCGCAACGTACCGTTGTTACAATTAACCACAGCTTTTGCCATCCGGAATGCAACAGGTGACGTGACAATTGCAAGCAGTTGCGCAGGAAGCGGCTGCCGCGTAACATCAGCTCCCGCAGGATGATGTGTGCGAAATATGTTCGTTGGTAAGTACCGCGACAACGTGACAAGCCTCGACTGCGTATCAACCATTTGGCATTAAGCGGAAGACAAAACACAGTTGAAGCCGTAGAAAGATTCAATAATTAACAATCAAGTGTTTGCAAACCAAATACGGTAATTTACAAACCAATAGTTTGCCTTGTTTGAAGGTCATTTTAACTCCGAACGTTTTTCGTGAACAAGAATGGAGTTCGATGTTACGAATGTTCACCACACAATAGAACATTTCTTTTGTTCAACGAGTTATTTCTCAAACAAACGCGTGTTCTCTTTTTGACATGAAGTATTTTTCAAAAACGCACCGGCGCTGCCCCTGAACAACAACTCAACCAATTGACTGTGCCTTCTTGTTAATACTATCGTAAGTTCAATATCATGTTCCACTCGAGCAAGCAAGTCCGCTGCAATCGGTAATGTCAATCAAACAAAATCCACAAGTAGCGTTTTTGTGTAACCACACGGTTATGTCGTATATATGATGAAACGCTTAAATAACTTGTTGAATTATGAATTCTTGCTGCACAGTGCATGGATGGAAAAAATAAACCAATTCTAATGAAACGTTTAACAGGTTTGCCTTCTCTATATCGAAACGTCTGTTTCAAATGCGAATTCCTTTCGTTTATGTGCATTCAGTTTTGTCTTCAACCAGGATGTTCAATTTCCAGTTCAACACTTTCGCCAGAGGGTTTGAGACGTTGGACAAACAAGAAAGGACATTATATCCGGTTCGTGACAGACAACGGTTATACTTATAAGTAACATATCAGTAAATTTCCCGTTCACCGACAAATCCAGCCCGTCCACGGCTAAGTGGAGTGGAATGTCGACTTCGGTCGAGAAACCAATAAGCGACCGGCCAAGAACCGCCCTCGAGACAAATGACGCACGATACGTATGTGTGCCGGCTTGCTAAGACAACAATTTGGACGGCTTTTCACAATATCTTTGGATATTACGAGCGCTGAGAAACGAGAAAAGCAAGTGGGTGGCCGGGATCCTCGGAAGGTTAACAGGTGCAAACATTGACATTGCATTGAAGGCAATTAATGACCAGAAATTTGGAAAAACACCACTCAAGTGAGCCACTTCAGCTACACAATGTCAACAAACTATCAAGTGAAATTGTTGAGACCCGCTTCTGCAACTGCAGCGGCCACTGCCACACTACTCACATCATCCAATCTGACGAATTTTGCCTTGGCTGCAGCAACGATGAAAAAGGTCAAAATATTAAAGTACGTTTACTACCAAGATGTATAGATTTGCAACGGTGTCACCAATTGAGCAAAGCGCAATGTGACGAAATTTGGCTTTTTTAATTCTCAACAGGCTAATTTAGCATTTTCAGCAGACGATCAACAGTCGTCGTGCCGTTTTCAAGCCGATCTTTTTCCACTCAACACTCGACCATGCTAAACTTCGGAGCATGCATTGAACAATCAGTGTTTGGTTTCATCAACTAAATCCGTTAGAAGATAAATTCAATAAAATCAGGTGATCAGTGTTGCGGACACTCCCAGACAATAACCTGTGGTTTGCTCCTCGGCACCGCAACCGCACGCCGCTGATCAGGGTTGCCAAGTCCAAACAGACCTTTCAAGCTACAAAAATTGCAAAATTCCGCTAGAATAGTACCACTTGTATGGGCCGCTGTACCAATTATCCGCTGGAATCTAGCGGATTTAGGTCGCCAGATCAATTATTTTGCAGCTAGACAGGATTACAATCTGCTGGATCTAGCGGAAAATCAGCCAAATTGGCAACCCTGCGGCTGATGGAGCCAAATCCCATCTGTATATGTTGAGGTCGAATGGTCATTGCGATTGGCTATCTCTATATTAGAACACATTTTCTAGACATAGATTAGTGACCAAGATTCAGTGCCGTCACTGCTAAAGTAAGTTCGTCTGAGACGATATTAATTAATGCCAAAACACCAATGTGTTTTCCTGACAAAATGTCAGGTGAAGCGGCAGGTCTTTTCTCAGTTGTGGCAAACCTTTGAAGTTTGTTTGTGGAGGTTAACGCTGTCGCTTGGAAGACGTCACGAATTTCACGAAATGAGCAAAGTGCGACAACTTGCGCAGACAAACCTTGGGGAAAAGACATATTCACGCAAATCAAAGACTTGAGTTTGCACATCTTGCCGGCAACGCGCTTATTGATGGGCGAAAGCAACGCAAGCATGAACTCTTATCACGTAGCAACTGACCGACCCAGTTAAACCAGTTAGCCAAGCGTCGTCACATGGACTGCTGCACCCTTGCAATTTTACGTAATATCAGAACCGCTCCAAGCAGGAAAATCGATATGAACAAGCAGCTTTCAAAGAACGTGATGGACCACTATTTAAGCAAGTATGTTCAATCTTTTTTCGAAATCATCATAATTGGCCTGTACCGCAGCCTGGACTAGAGCGGTGCCGTTCACAAACACTAATATTTCAAAAATTAAATAAACTTAAAGACTCGCTTTCATTCCGAAACCATGCTAATTTGCAAGTGGATGACCCTGTTTATGATGACCCGGACTTTCAATACAACTTCCATGTTTCTAATGTATGTTCAAGGAAAGTTCAAAAAATGGGTGCATGCACACTTAAAATTCTGACAACCTACTTCCGTTAACAGCAGCGGCAACATCATCGTCTTCAAGAAAAATCACTTGGTTGGTGTGCTCAATGATGGCGCTGTTGACAAAAAGGAATGATCTATCACTTTTATCGCGGCTATTCAGGTTGGCATGCAAGTCACAGCAACAGAAGGAAATACCAACAATTGCTTTTAGCGTTAAATATAAAAACAGTACTAATGCTGCGAAATCTCGAAACGCGACTGGGTGCAACGGAGAAAAAGTTGCACAGATGTGGGTCATGGACACTGCGTTTACCGCGTGCTGATAACGAGAACTTTTAACAGTTGGTAGCGACATTGGTTCAGTTGGAACCATGTGGTTCTGCGTCAAGTAGAATTAAGCCCAGGTCTCCATGTTTAACCACATGAGTGCACGTGCTGTCTATCTTAATGACACAACACGTCAATATATCGCTCGATAAGCGAGCCATACTGAATTATATACGTAAATATTCACTGCAGCTTCAACAGGGAAAGCTAAACGTTACCGAACATTTCAAAGTCAATACCGATTCTTCTACTTTGAGGAAACAAATCTGTTCCATCGTGTAAAAAAATTACGAGTCGCGCTCTTGGGTGCAAGATACTTATCAAAACAGATTCGGGGTGGATCATTTTCTGCTGCGGGTATGCCAGACGAAAACAGGCCCAGCAATAGAATGAAACTCCCTTTCAAGTTTTGCGTTAAGTGTAGTTGATCATGGCGGGACGGCGACACTCGGTAACAACGGGATGCTCAACGCACAGTCCACCCACCTCGCGTCCGAGGCAAAGAAAAACTCGATTCCTTCCTCGTCTACATTCTTGTCCGACATCAGTTCCGTGCGGCTGTTCAGCCTGCTCATCGTCAAGCTTGTCAGGCTCGTTGATATTTTCGCTGAGAAATGGAGAAGAACAAGTACAGGCGTATAGTAATGCTCAAGAACCGATTTAACCAATTTTCCAAAGTTAAGCATGCACGAAAATAACCGAAAACAATTATAACTGTCAAAGCGCAGAGATTTTCAACACAAGATAAAACGTCAGAATTTTTCAGGACAAACTTTTTTCTAAATAAACACCGCCCTATCTAGCGTACAGTGTAGCAAGATAGCATGCTAAAGAACGCGTAAATCTTCGATAACAGTTCGCATAAAATCTCGTTAGTTAAAACCAGTGGTTTTCAACGTAGGGGTTGCGACTCCTTTGGGGGTCAAACTCCAAAGGGGTCATGAACCAGAGTTGTAAGTCGGGTCGGGTTCGGGCTTATGTTTGTCAAAATGTATCGGGCCAATTTCGTGCCTGCATACAAAAACTTTTTGTAACATTCAGAGTAACGAATTTTTCTTTCCATTTGTTGTACTCACCGCGGTGATTTCTGTGAGTGAAGTGGTTGTGATTTTTATTCAGCTAATCCTGTTTGCAAACACAGCTGCGTTCTTTTGTTCCCTGCTCGGACTCGGATTAGACTCACATCTTTTTTTGAAAAGGCGACAGCGTTAAGGAAATTATCACCCCACTGCAGTGTGTCGAAGAGATCAATCGCTTACACGATTCTTGGCTTGTTAAGAAACGGTGACCTACAAACCGGTTTTTCATGCCTACAGGGCTATCCTAGACAATTTCTTTTATACCTATAGCGCCATCGTGGATAGTTTGTGAGTTTCTTGAGAGGCATTACATTCCGCAGTATTATCGTTGACTAACAAGCCAAGTTTGTGCTTGTTTGAGCCAACTGTTTGGTCAAGGTGGTTGCTATTTTGGGTGTGATAAAACCGTGCACCTGCAGCTATACCCGTAGCCCTACACTGCGTTTTTTGATACCCCGCAGTTGCACATATTTTGACTCACTCGGTAAATTCAGCTTTCGGGCCGAAATCGGGCTTCAAAAATTAATGTCGGGCTCGGGCCGGGTTCGGGCTTCAACTTGTGACCCGTTTACAATCTGTCGTGAACCATTTTTGGACGGTTGAGAGTAGATAGTTTGTGCACGGTTGTATTATATTTGCTTTATTCGAGTTTTAGATGGGGGGTCGTTGGGTCACAGTGGGTTGCTATAATGGGTCGCAGCAATGGCGGATCCAGACCAAGCATTTAGGGGGCAGTCAAATAGGCGGGCGCCAAAAA
>JGI24021J15306_10009332_pt1 | contig 12137 bp, 10 predicted proteins | sample Ectturendosymbi1_FD_15306 | JGI IMG/M metagenome (IMG submission 15306)
GGAGAGTCGTTGCTGAGTTGCCTTCTCATGAAGACCTGCTTCTTAGGCTGCAACTGGGGGCTGTTCTCCTTGCCGGACCCGTCGACGTTTGACGCTCTCGTAAAGCGGCATCGCGCCTGAACATAGAATGAAACGACGAACGTTAATATATTTAAATGCGAACCAACGAAGCACTGGCCTCTCGTGTTTAACTCGTTCACAAACCCAATTTTACAAAATCAACTTTTCGTTTGCATTCAACCAAACTCAAACACTGCCTAAAATGTAGAGAGCGTAAAACTGAGAGAAAGAGAGAACAAAACAAAAGCGTGTTCTGAATATCACAACTCGATTTCGGAACTGAACTGGTTCTTCAGCGGACGAGCGAAAAAGCGTCTGAAGCAAAAGCGATGTTCAGCTCACAGTGCGTACGAAAATGTCGAGCGCCACTACATCAGTTATGCCAAGGATGGGGAACCTGGGTCCCGTGTGACCATTTAGTATGGCCCACGTCAGAGTTTTCGTTACCCAAAATGCAATACCACATTGCGTCGAAGCGAAACGCCAAGATCAACAAATACTTAGACATGAAGTCCACACAAATTTCTTCCGCTCCTCACAGTTTTCCTTCCTTATTATTGTTAGGATGGTGGCGGTAGAATTTTAAGATGAAATTAGAAATTTTTGCGTCCAGTCCGTGAAATACACAATCGATGCGGCTCGAGTTGGTAAAAAACTCTCCCGTCCCTGAGTTAAGCCTATCACTACAAGGTCTCAGTTAAAGAACACAAGCAAATGTTTCCCGAATGGAAGCGATATTTGATAACGATATCTAAAACGACTAACGATGCCATGAAATTTCGCCAGCACACGAGAAATAAAAACTACCTTAATAGTTGGCATCGACTTAAACGATACCAATTTCTTAAAAGCTTTGCTGCCAGATGCTGTGTGAAGAGGATCGCAGACGTTCTCATCCCGATCGCGGAGGGGGAGGCGAACGGCCGCTTCACTGAAACGTCCGATCATGGGGGAAGCGCCGTCGTAACCCTCTGCAAAAGCAGCAAATGTAAGCGCCGATGCATTATCTGCAACGAAATTTGCTTTGCAAACTAAAAGCTTATCTTTCCTTTCTGCATACGACATCAAATTCTGAGGCACTGTCGAAATAAAACATGCAGCAGTACATGCAAGTAACGATGAGTAAGAATAGAGCTGACTTCAAAATTGTTCCACTAACTCCACCAAAAAGTGCTTTCAAAATTGTTCCACTAAGACAGGACTCTCAAACTCGAATTGCTCCGAGGGTCAAATGAGGACTTATAAAGTAACTAGAGGGTCGTTTATGACCCTGACGCAGCAATTGCGTTACCTGAACCTTACTAGAAACAGCTTTCACATCTTTTTTCCTGCGAAAGATATCGTGAGTAACGGGCAAATCATCTTTAGCAATCTCTACGTTCGTTTAAAAGAAAGTTGGTCGTTCACTGGTCGGGCGCTTTTAAACACAGGTGATAAACTAAATAACTTAAACGTTAATTATTGAAAACTCGCAAAAAGCATCGCGTGCCGCACAAAATGCCCTGGCCGGTCATATCTCGGTCCACATATGGCCCGCGGGCCCCGTGTTTGAGATCCCTGCACTAAGAAGTTATTTCAAATCGCACGCGAATCGAGACAATACCTCTCAGCATCGCATTTACGCACGGAGTCCCTAACTAATGCAGGCCAAACAAGCCTGAACAGTGTTTACCTGCGCCTAAAAGTGCGGTTGCAAAGTTTGCAACTGATGGAGATTGACACCGGCAGTGATCAGCTGAAAAATGATGTCACCCCGTCTGTTATGTGCTTTGCGGCCGAAATCTAATTCCTGACCGGGAGTTACTAATAGGAAAGACAAACGGCATTGCGAACACTGGCAAGTCTATTTTTAACCTCCAAATACTCTTCAGCATAAAGTGTGTCTACAACGATACATCTGCGCAGCTCTGAAAGTGGACAATTTTAAGAAGACTGAACGCTGGCCCAGCTGTGTGGTAGACCTGACCGTGGTGTTTACACAAAAGATCACAAGAACGCATTTCCGACGCCTGCATCGAACCGGCACGTCACCTTCAACAATGGGCTTGAACCTTTGACCTTCCATTGTGCCGTCACAATGGCTGGCAATCACTGTGCTGTCGTTACTTTTGCCTGATAAGCGAAACTGCTCATTCGCACGGACTGTAGCTAAATGGCAGCTGCTAACGACTCTGGTCGGCCTGAAATACTGCTTTCCCGCACATCGGCGGACAGTTGCCGTTGTCCACTTCACTGAACCTGCAAACAAACACAACTCAATCACGGCGTAGTGTACGAAGTGCGAAATATTTAGCTTTGCTGTTCAGTGACAAAGGTCGACCCAAAGGTTCAATATAACAAGGGGATGAGATTACACTGCTTGGTCACCGCAAAACAAGGTCCGCAGCCAGGTGACTTTTAACTTGTTGTTGCACTATTTTCGGGGAGGCAAAACGATTGTAACTTGATGTTGTGCCTAACAACCAAATATGTTTTTGAAAATTTCCGGTGAAGGCAATTGCCCGGCTGCTCCTCTTGGCTGCGTGCCAGTCCCAAAAACACACGAAACAATCGAAATGTTCTTGTTATATTTGAAAAGATTTGAAAAGAGCCTTTTTTTCTTTGCACACAGAAACGATTGTGGGCACTGAACTCGCTTGAACGAGTTCATGGTTTCACACTCGCTGCGAAGCACGTAGTGCAACTCACAGCGTTCGAGCTGACATTTGCGATCGAGGCGCATCCGCTCATCTGGCGCTCTGAGCAAAGGTGTGTCCACTCGGAGATTCCCTCACGAAGCCGCCGCGATACAGTACACGCGCGTTGCGTCGCGCTCGTACTTGGAGCGTTTATTGACTTTATCGACGCGCTTTGTTGCGGATTCAAAACGATCGACGGTTGGCGCTTGCGGCGGAGTCGCCGCGAGCGCCACAAAGAGAAGCCTGTTCGACGCGCATCTGGCAACAGTGGCAAGACAAACGACCGTAATACGATCGTTAACCGATGCCGCCACGATCGGGAAGTTGACATGGCAAAGGACGCTTTCGGTGGGCGGCTGTTTGGTTGAAACTGACCAACCGATATTTACTTAAGCGCCCCCTTATCGCTTCCGTGCACTGGTTATTACAATAACCTGCGCCGGTGTAACGAGACTTGCCCGTCACGACAGGACAAGGAAAGCTCCCAGCGCGCTGATGGCGACTATAGCTGGGCGTTGATTGGGCCCGATGCAGGAGAGGATATGACGCAGGTCGGGTGCGTCCGTTCTCTAGAGGCTTTTTTAAAACGCAACGCAGAGAAGCGCACTTATCCTTTTGCATGCTGGAATGAGTTTGCGGAGCTAGACACGATCTCGTGCCGAATTCGTGACCGCAATTTAAGTATCGGAAGAGCACGTGAACTCAGTCGAGCCATAGCGCAGCTACGCAGCACGTAATTACAGTAATCCGAGCAGATTACTTCACCGGGCCTTGGATCACACCGAACTGCTGCGACGAGCACGGCAAACCACGATTTCCTCTCAAATCCACGAGCTGCGATTCGCCGTAGTTTGGCATCCTGTGTCAGCAGAACGGAAGGTACGGTTCGTTTCAGCCGCTACTAACTGGCCTGAGTCGCCATGACTTCATTGGGCCATGACTGGAATAATAAACTGTTCAGGAATGTCGTTTATGACTTCTGGCAAGACAACCGGAGTGAGGCTTTTTTCAAGCTTTTTTGAGCAACGCAACACTTCTGCATCACTCTCGTAATCTATGAAAGATTGACATTGTTGATAGTGAAGGATTTCTTTCGTAACGAATCTCTCGCGGAAAAGCTGACAATTTTCTGCGGAACACTGATGCTTCACAGACACCAGTTAAGAATCATGGAATTAGATCAAATGACCGCCCGCTTACGAGAAACTACACAGCCAAGCTGTGGCCAAGCATAGCGTAATGTATTTCGTAACCGGACAGGATCTTAAGAACGTTAAATGACCCGTGCTTTACCCAGGAGCACCGACCATTTGAAGCAGACTGAAAACTGGGCCGAACTCACATCTCACTCATTGGCTTAACGCAAAGTTAATCAGGTTGTTTAAAGACCTTGCTTGAATTTCAACACCCTAAAAGTTAGTTGAGCACCTACTGACAACGTTTAATCAGAATTCGATAAATTCAAATTGAACCATTACACATAAGAACACAAGATCTTTCATGCAGCAAGGCATTCTATCCCAAAATAAACTGTGAGCGGAGTTTTAGAAGGTCTGCTGTTGTTCGAGTTGCGAAAGAGACGCACCGAAGCGCTCCCTGCGACCGTTTCCTGCCTGGCAAACGTGGGAAACCAGCACATGGCGGGGCAGCGCGACACCAGGGGCCGCCAATGCATAGCGGCGGTGGAAGAAACTACTGGCGAACTTTTTTATCCGTGATTCGTTCTGCTCTGCAGCCGTGTGTGATTTACAGCTATGTCGTCATAAAGACATAAAAATGACACGCACTGCAGAGCGACGCAACAAAAGACTTTCATTATTCCTGGGCGAGCTTTCAAAATGACCAGTAATCATCTGTATTCGGGTATTTAACCGTCGCAGCTGTAGTTGCTGGAATGCTAACCGACAGAGCCGGAGGAAAAACCAAAACAATGATCCTGCACGATGTAATGCCGCGCGGTTCGGTAATCCGATACGTGCCTTGGAACGGCTTTTTTGTCAACGGAAGCTTCGGAATGAAGGAACGCATCACCTGAGCGATGAAACAACCGTTCAATTAATCGCACCCCTCCCCCATCGCAACAGCATACTTTCCAAACACATACGATGAACAACAGTTGCTCAAAAGTGAAGGAAAGAAGTTAAATAGTTCGTTAACAACGATCCATCGGTCCTTTCTTTCACCTCTCCAGGCTGATGCAAGAAGTAACGCGTAGGTACCATTGTGGCGATTCAAGAAGATAAATATGGGCGGCGGTAGCGAAGGTTACGCACCACCTGTGCTCAATACGATAGGTTGTTTGGTTCTGAATAAACATGTCCCACAAACGCCTGGCAGTTAATGCAGTGATCGAAGGCAAAGCAGAGCAAACTCAATAAATGCGAAGCAGACCGAAAACCCCGAATGTCAATGATAAACCATGGACCTACAGGTAATGTTTTCTTCTGCTAGTGTCTGTGTACTGTGGAGTGCAATCAGTGAAAATACCCTCATTCCATAGGTCGTTGCACACATCGCCTCGCTGCCTGTTTGAGTTGTTTATGCAAAACGAAACAAACGGGTTGCTGCAGTATTCAACGCTGTTAAAGTATCTAGCGATTGCGGCATTGCGAGGTCAGGCAGCAATAGTCCGAATGCATATAAAGTTATAACATAACGATGAAAAACACGCTTGTTTGCGTGGAATAGCTTGCTGTATTTTTACTGCAAGGTACGGAAAATGTTTAACTCTGGTATTTCGTCCACAAAGGTGAAATTGATATGATTTTGCATCATCCAGTTCAATCCTTGGTGTAGCTGCCGTTCTCCCCCGAAAAGGCAAGCGCATTCAAGATAACAAAAGAACACAAATGTTGACCTGTCATTGCGAGCGACGGGACTGGCAGGTGGTGATCGACGCGCAGAGTGCAGGCGGTACGCTCAATGTATATTACTGTTGTCGACACAGGCGCGCTGCGCAAACATGTGAAGAAGCGACGCGTTAGCTTCCAGCATCGGCGAAGCAATGCGGTTCGACTGCTCAGTACGCCCCGCGGTCAATATCGCAGTGAACGAGATCCAGCGCACCGGAATGTTCAAAGCCACACCTGGCACACACTCGGGAGGTTCATGGAAGGCAGAATACACACACACTGTTTTGAAAGGAACACAGCGTTCCGCTACAATTAAAAGCTCGAGGTTTTCTGTAGACTTTCGAGGAATCAGCCAACAGGGTTCTGCTTTCATATTTTTGCGATGATTCAAACTTGCACATATCTGTATTCAAACAACTTCACTCCACATGTGACACAATAATCAATCGCAAGGAAATCGATTTCACGTAACACCACGCATCGTCAGCCCTTACATCTTAATTCCACCATAGAAGTTAACTTCAAAACAACATTTAAAGTTTGGAGCGTGAAGAGGCGGGTAGAAAGTTAGCGTAAGCATTTGCTTACTTGTAAATAACAGGAATAACAGCAAAATGATCATAAACATGATTTCCTTGCTGGGATGCCGCTGGTCTGAAAATGCAACCCGCGAAGCAGAAAATGCAGGCTTGGATGAAGCTAGGCATGCCGATGTTGTTAGGAGAAAGGCATGCATAATGCTTTGTCGTTGCAGAAAGCGCCAGTTAAAAAATGTACGCCAATCTTGAAGAGGTGTAGTAGTCCGCTGAACAAACAGGCTAACATTTCATGCGCACAGAAAACCATCCCATCAAACAATAGAAAACCATATCACTAGACAACCGATTGCCTTGTCGAACCAGCATGAATGCAGACAAACAGTACCTTGGCCTGGCCTTGATATGGCGTCGCTTCACATGCACTACAGTTCAAAAAGGTTGGGCATTGTTCGACAATTTCCTGAGGATCTATTTTGGAAAATGGCGATTCGAGGCTTCGGCGCGGGAATGTTGGTGACGTACGTCGCGCTCCAGTGGTCGAACCAATCGCGACGGGCGAGTTCGCGTGGAGCGTGGGCGACGGCGCTGGGGCGGCAAATACGAATGCCTGAAAGGCATTTTCCGAATTCCGCATTTCGCACAAGCACTTTCCTCCGCAATGACCGGACAAATGCCACAACGCGCTATTGGCAACAACGTCAGTAGGCTTGCAGAGTACACTGCACAGTGGAAGTAACAGCAGACCTGCCACAGGAAAGCAGATTTCTTGACTAAAAGAGGGGGGCGGGAAAGCTTTGAAAAGCTGAAGCTCATCGATTGCTATTTCGACAAGCCTTGCCTGGGCACACGCTTCTTTGCAGACAGGCGTCGAAGACGCAGCAAAACCGCAAACAATCGCATCGCTTTACGGGCAGGCGAGATAAATCTTTGTGTAAGTGTTTCATCGCGTCAACGTTCGCAAACAGCGGTACGCGCATCATGAATGAAACGTTTGTTTAGCACCGTGGCATCGGCAATCGATGAATGGTAGTAACGACCTGCGGCCAAACACCAAGCACGCTGGTTGCCAAGTCGCGAACTTGATTCGCGGTGAATTGCGGCGCTACGAATATCATTCTATGCGTCGCATTGATGAGGCCGCTATACACGCGTCACGTACCTGGTTTTTGTCCAGGCATGTAAGAGAAACCCACGCCGACCTGTTCGGACGGAGACAAATTGAAGCAATAATCGCGTGACGTCACTCGGAGCGCGCGGCGATTGGTCCGTTTAAGGAGCGCTTAATCTTTAACGGCGCTGGAGAAACGATGGCGTTGTTATCACAGCCTAACTAAATGGGCAGCGCGAAACGAAGTCGTATTTTTTCAAGTAAACTTGCGAAAAGGCGCGAACGCCGACAAAAGACGACAAGCCAGACGTTTCGCTCTGTTTACAGGAGCGATATGTATGGCGACCGCTCGCCTGAACGACAACTGGCAACCAGGATTGTCGGTCAGCAAACACGTCACAGCGCTTCCGGACAGCTGGCCAGGGTTGTCGAGCACGTAAAAGAAACTTTTAGCCGAACGTGAGGCCACACAACCAGTGAGCAGAACTCTGATCGATCTGCGCGCACCTTTTTCATAACCGAAATAACTAAACCTAACAACCAATGCAGGATCTGAACTTTCAAAGAGAACATAAATTAACTGCAAGCCAATTGGTAAGAGAAACTCACTGGCAGTTTCATTCTACAGGATGTCTGCTTAGTCACTGAACGTACAAACCTCCAATGCAAAACACCCTGTATTTCTTCAGTCAAATTGCAGCCTGCATCATTTAAATTGCCAACTCAACGGATTTTCAATAACGAAGACAATTGCATTTGTGCTTAGCAGCAATTTATACTGCAGCGACACAACAATCAAACTAATTTCATGCAGCAAAGTCGCCGTGTTTAATTACTCGTTGAAGAGCATCATAACCTTTGCCTTGATAAAGTCATTAGGTCAAAGCAGGTTTGTCACGACGATTACTACGTCCTAAATTACTACGTTCTGATGTTTTGCACCGCAGTGGTAACGCGATTTGCTTTGGAACTTCGTCGCCACAGTCGTAAGCTACCCCGAAACAAAGCAGCGGGATTTTCGCAACCGTCGTGGGAAACGGTGTCTCGCGAAGCCAAATGTCCGCCCGAAACAAACACACAGAAGCCGGCAAAAACACTTTCACCGAAAGCGAATTGTTCAAAAATTTGTGAAGTTTAAGTGAAANCAAGTCGAGTTGGCGGTCATTTGACTAATCATCGCCATAAAAACGAGCTATAACAAGCGGGTGGATTTTGAAGTGGCAGCCAGTAGGCTAAGCCGTAGACATCGATAAATGACATACAGCTTAATCATTTAATTCTTGATCGCAAAAGTTCAAAGATTCAGTAATCTATTTGCCTGGATGAACACAGAACAAATCCCGGAAAGTACCAAGCTTCGCTCAAATCCAAACGTCTTCACGGAGGAAAACGACGACAGGTGGATCGAATCCCTACGGATTAAACGGCCAACGCATATCCTCACCAGCGCGACAAATCGATTTCAAACGTCGATACTGTTAGAAGACGTTCGTATAAAACGCAATTACTTGCAAGCGAGCATATGTCACCGGACAGTGCGCGAAGGACGGCGTTTGCAACAAATTGTGCAGTCGTCGCTGTGCAGCTGTTGCAATCCAGACGTGCTTGTAACCATGACAACGGAAAACAAGGCAGAAATTTGAAACACGCTGAAGAACCAATATACGATCCCGGTAGAAGCCAGTATCGGCAGCGCGATCTCACCAACTAAAATTGTTCTGCGTAGGCGTTAATCGCCGCTCGAATCCTAAAGCGCTCAATCGCCCAGGAGCCACAGTCCAGCCACAGTCCAAGACCCACATAAGCACTAACGTTAACACGTCGGCGCGAAGAAGTTGGCTACAGCAAATGATGAGGCAGTAGGAGGTGTTCGAAAGCGAGCCAGCCAGTGTTGCCAACCTAACGGTTTTCCCGTGAATTTTGGCTTGTTTTTTTGTGGATTTGCGGATTTTTTGAAGACTTGCGTGTTGCTTGTTTCAGGGCTGTTTCATTTCAAAGTTGCTTGTATTTTGGGATTGTTTTTTGCAGATTGCTTTATTTTCAAATTTTGTGACAATTTGTTCTGTTTCAGTTTACTGCAAAATGCAATTTGGGCGTGTTTTTGTATAAATTTGTTCATTTTGGGCTTGTTTTTCGGATTTGCCTACCTGTTTTTGTTTTGAATTTACCTGCTGATTTTTTGTTTGGTTCAATTTTCTAACCAAACACATTGTGAGCTTGTTTTTCGGGTAAATTACCCTTTTTGCGCTTGTTTTTCAGATTTACTTGCTTGCTTTTGCAAAATAACCTGGCATCGCTGGAACCAACTTTATTTGAGAGAGGATGTGTGTGGCAAAGCGACGAAGTGAGACGTTGATCTTTCGTCAGATAACTAAACTAGTCGAAAGTACATGACAGCTTTGCTCAGAGAACACGAGTAAGTCTGAATAGAAGTTGCGTTACTGAGCTTAGGGAAATTTGCGGACAAGTTTGCACAGCAGATATAGCTTGAGAACATTTCATTCCTGGTGTATTTTGGCCTTATTTTGTCACTGAGCACCAGCGGACTGCAGAACAATCGCGACCAAGGAACAAGGAGGGCAGTCAGGCAATCCGCCACGTGGTCAATCCGTAATAACATCCTGCTCCATCACAGGACACTGAAAACGCACCGTTGCATCAAGAAAGCAGCTTACCACGCGACATGTCCAAGCAATCTGCTGGACTTTAGCCGGATTTTCGGCGACACGCATGTGGTGCGGTGGCGTCGACCGGACACGCGGCGTGTTTCGCTGATGCACTAAAATTCATTCAGCAACAGACCGGTGTTAAAACTTGAAATGCATTTTGCAGGACTAAAACCTTTATCGGCAGCACAGTTTTCTCGGTGCCGAACGCTACGAAAAAAGGTTTTCGGAACAAGCTGCTTTTCACAGTTTTTTAAACGAAAAACACATGCGCACGAAAACATTCGGCGGCATTTTTCAAAGTTATCGAACTTAACTTACACCAATAACAATGCTTGGTCGTTTACATTTAAGACCACGACGAGCCACATCCAACAGAAAAGCAAGTTTAAATTCACGATGCTGGCACTGGTCAACAAACATCACGTCATGACGCTGCTGTCCTTTGCGAAGTTCCGCCAACCAGCGAAGCTACCCTCAGCTTGAATATCGCACCTTGACCAATGGCGCGCTCTCGTTTTGCAGCAAGCACCCGCAGTCAGTCGCGCGTTGCGGCCGTGACTTTCGCAGTTGCCGCTGCAAGTGCCGCCCGCGCTGCAGGATGTGCAGCGTCTCCTGCACTGCAAGGGTCGTTCGCAGCGTCGTGCACCAACAGCGAGGTGGACAAGAGCAATTTCAATGTCTGCAAAGCCAGCGTGGCAGCTCTGCTGACTGTTATTTCATGACTGCGTTCTTCTATCGGCACCAGCCAACTTTTTCTTTTATCAGATGCCCCGGCAATTTTTACGAAAATGCGCTCCAGTAGCGACAACTCACTGGATTTTCAAGTAAAGTTGCAGACTCTCAAAAGGGTTGTCCAAGCGAGCAGACTAGCGGAAATCATCAAAGCAGGCCTTTTAAATTCAAAAACCTACGAGTATATGTGCGATGAACTTCAAAAAAGAACGACAGCACCTTCTTCCCTGTTTTACGAGGTCAAGTTCGTTTAGAACCTGGAAGTTGCTGATCACTGCTAAAAAAGCTACATTTGGAAACGAAGTTGACATCTTTTGAGGCCAATCGAGCCACAAGTTTAAATTATTTCAGACTTGATAAGCATTACAAAGCAGGAATATGTTCCACCTTGATTATACAATGCGTTATTAACAAACTAAGTAGATATTAGGAACGTTAAGACCAATCCATTTAATGCAGAAATCACTGACCCGTTTTTCAATGTGAAATGATGTTTCTTAAGCTTTCTCAAAACAAACTACTTTTTTACAGAAACCACGTGTGAAAACGGATTCTCTTCAAGATCTTCTCACACACCAGGGGTACGGACGAAAGAGTCAAACATGGCTTTACAGTGGCGCCTGAAGAAAAGATGACCACAACGAGACAACGTCCCAATATTCTTTATCAAAACGGTGTTCGAATACTGAAACGTTATCTTGATAACAAAATAACGTNTCAGTATTCGTTATGAACAACATTAAGAAATGCTCTACTTTTAGATAGAAGACCGCGCAATACCGAACTACCGAATGCAATTCAAAACAAAAGAGGCTTAGCTTGCACAACTTCGTGGAAAACAGCTTTAAAATGTTTTCACTCTATCAACGAACAGGTAAATCGTCGAATGTTTCAGGCTCAGGAAAGGCAGCGGGCACCCTGCCGTTCACACAGCGCATACGCGAAGTGATTTCGTGATCATAACCAAGCAGGCAGCAGTGTATCAAAGAGACGGTAGGCATAGACATCCTGTGCACAGTGTGGATGGACCTTCGTTAAGAGGTGCGGGCTGGCACCAGCGTGCTTCAATCGCCAACGCGCTACGTGAAGCGTCGTCGTCACTATATCTTCTTTCAGGGACTGCAATACAACTCAAACGCTCAATGCAGTGACTAATTCCTGAGTCAATGCAAAATCCTTTAAACTTCGCGATGGCAAAGCAACATGAAGCCGAAACTTACTCAATTGCGGATTGTATCAAAAGCTGCGACACAATCGCCCGCCATCGGGTTACAAGGCAAGGGTGATATTGGTTCAGATCAGAAAGCACACCGCATCAGTGTTGCTCCTCAACGCTCACTGTGGCACCACAGAACATGCGGCAACCCTCAAAAAAAAAGTTTTTCGTTCCTTCGAAACTTTTTAAACATCGAAGAAGTTCACATCTGCACGCGAGCACCCACAGTCAAACTGGCAGTAGGATAAAAACAACCCATGTTGGAACAGAAAACCCCAGGTAA
>JGI24021J15306_10009333_pt1 | contig 12137 bp, 7 predicted proteins | sample Ectturendosymbi1_FD_15306 | JGI IMG/M metagenome (IMG submission 15306)
CAATTTTCGAACACAATATTAGGCCTACCGCATAGAGCTTGCACAGACTGACAACAAAGGTTACTGGCTGCATTTCAAGTTTCTTCGTGTAGTTTTTTTGTCACTTCTGATCCTGCCACACGCGTTTTTTCAGCGTGGACCTATGTTTGTTTTGCTAATAATAAAACTTTTGGAGGCCACTTCTGCTCCGGAAACGTCCCAGTAAGCCTGGGTAATGGTGAGAATGTAATTTAGCCAAAATGTGTATGATTATTAACCGTGTTTGTTAAAAAACGTTACCTGAGCAGTTGGCTCTTCACTGCTATGCAGTCAGTATACATCCGGATGAACTTGTCCTTCAGCCTCCCCCTAAAAAAATCCTGGATCCGCCTATGTAGTTGGTTTCATATCTCGTAAGTTATTTAGCGTTATAAGTAGCCAAAAATTAAGCACGGTGTGAACGGAAACACAAGCTGAAAAGCACAATCTTGCTGCTACATAAGATGAAGCGTCACTTGGTTCACGGAAAAGGAGAACTGCATGGTGGAAAACTCCCTCAAACACAGCACTATCAAGCAGCGGACTCAGATGTGTCTTTCATCAACCATTTGCCACTTGCCACTTTTCAAGCAGCGGACTCAGATGTGTCAAGCAGCGGACTCAGATGTGTCTTTCATTAACCATTTGCCACTTTTCCGTGGCAGTTGTGACTAGCTTGCCGCAGCAGTGATTGACCACAAAACTCTTGACAAACCTTCCGAAGACCAACAGAAAGACGCAGTGAAACCAGTTTCTTGCCGCCCAGCGTGACTTAACAACGTTCGTGACTAATTGTCGTTACGTAACAGTACCTGCTCTACAACTTCAAAGCGCATCATCCACGATGTGTGAAAACCGTGCGAACATTATTACGTAACAACGACTGCGGTGAAATTGTTCAGGAATTTAAACCAGCGCATCAGCTCCTGCGCGCACTGAAGTGCGCTCCAACGTATTTTTCGCTAAAAGTTGACTTTGTTTAACTTAAAAAGTGTTGGAAATTTGTAATTGGTGTAATATTTAAAGCTATTCTGCAGTGGATATTTGCAGATTAACGTTCTGCACTGGCTGCAAGATTGGGCGCGGGATCTTCGAAGGGACCAATTGTTCATTCCGGCCACAGGTCTCTCATGGCAACCCTGCTTTGGCACCAGATCTTTTGTTTGGCCGTTTTTTTACAAAGTATCTGCATACAGTAGAAGACAAAGAGTTTATATCAATGCACGGCCGCCATGACTTATATTTCAAATTTCGACGGTGATCATAATCGTGAAAACGCACCACACTCCTGCGGAGATCGCCGACTTTTTCATATTTCGTCAGTACTACTAGCTCCAAAAGATACACGGTTCTCTACGAAGTAAACCTGTGGTAGGAAAGCTCAAAATGTATGAACAAGATTGGTGCCAAGTACAGCAATGCCAATTTTACAAATCAAAGAAACATTCCAAAAACGTTCTCATCACATCCATTCGTAAGGCCTTGTATCCTCAGACTCTGGGCGCCAAACTCTTGCGCAAGTATTTACGGGAAGTACGGGACCCACGTGACCCCTTGCTCCACCGAACATTGTGCACTTGCGTTAACAGAGTGCAACTCACCAACACTTGTCGGGGTTTCTGCGGTGGTGTTGAGAACGCCGCTTATATCTACCAGGTACTGGTTGCCGTACTCGACCGGGTAGCTGCATCTGCAAAGCGAGATGGAAACATGAAAATGCGTTGCTTCCTCTGCTCAAGGCAGCTGACCTTACGTTTCAGTTTTCGACGCGCTCACTCGAAGTGCATGAACAATTCAACCGAAAGCGTTCGTTAGATTCACAGCCGATTTTCAACGATTCGCCGCAAAAATCGGAAATTACCAAGACAGTAAAAACATACTTATACGCTTGTTGGTTAAACCTCCAAGAAAAATCCCGATATGAAAAGACCACAACTACTGAAAGGCGAATTCGCTCCAGCCCTATCCTTGACTCTGCGAGGTAATCGTACAAGCGACTGCACTCAGTTTAAATACGTTTTCCTTGACTGAAGAAACGATAGTTATTGGGCATGTTCGCCAATTAACGGAAAGAGACTTTTGTTTTGACATTTTCCAACGCACCAAACGTTGGTTAAATCTTTCACATTACGTGCATGCTTTTGTCAGAAGACGTCCACAGGGCTAGGGCTTTAACAATATCTCAAGGTCATCCAGACCCGCGACATAATCCACAGCACTCACTGGATTCCTTCGCCGAACAGGTTGTGCCACGCTCGCTGGCTTGTGAGGTAGTCCTTGATCGGCTGCAGCTTGCGGTCGCAAACGAACTGATTGTTCTCGACGAAAATTTTGTTGATCGCAACTCCTGCAAACTTATCGGCCGTTGCGGGTTGCTGACGCGAAAAAGAAAAAAAGGTTTCGAGAGACTTGCTCTGCGCGCAAAAGAAAAAAGCTTACGCGAAAAAGAAAAAAGTTTCGAGAGACTTCCTTTGCGCGACTAAAAGACAAGTCGCGAGAAGAAAAAACTTGACACTAGCGATCCCCGCAAAATCGTCAACGACGAGAGTGTTTTGACATCTGTTCTCGTTTCGAAGCGAAACTGCTTCTCACAACCGTTTTACGATTTAAAAGCCTCTGACAGTGGTTTGCGGTACGCTCGAACAAAAATAAAATCCTTTTTCAATTGTTCGGTTCAACAACTCATCGCAGCAACATCAAATGCGCACGTCCTCCCCACCTCGGTCAGGTCTGTGATGGTATCCTTCTCAATGTACTTCAAGGCATTGCCTTCCAAGTGGATGAATCTGCGCGAAAACAAACGCTATTGCCATGACAACAGCGCACTGCAACGTGACCAGCCACATGGATGAGAAGAAAATTAAGTCCACGATTTAACTTGCAGAGCATTTTGATCGAAAAGGCAGGCATACAAATCACACAGTTTGCATCTCGAACTAATTTTTGTTGAGGACTGTATTACATGCAAACTTTCAATCTCCGCCAAGTCGTAACTTCACATGAATCAAAGAGAAACAAATACACTTTTTGCAATCACAACCCCATAAAATATTTGACAAAAATATGTGTTAACTAATTTCATACATCTGTTTACTTTTTGATTGACTAACACACAAAAAACAAGGGCTGAACATGAAGTAAATGCTCAACGCTAATGGTTTCTCATTAATGGATTTTATGTAGTTTAAAGAAACATCGACGATTTTCTTCTTCAACCCAATACGCAGTTTTCAATGGAACACTAATTACCCAAAACATTTCTTACATTAACTAAAAATTCGTATTTTGAAGAACACGGCAGATTCTTAAAATCTTTCCAAAACACAGTTTTATTTCAGTGTTGAGGAAATCCGTACCTGACTCTTTTCAAAGGCAGAAAAGCGTGCGTAGCAATTGTTTGAATTTTGTTGTTGCGAACATAGAGCCACTGCAGCGCGCCGAGACCCTGAAATGTACAACAACAAAACGTTGAAACTGCAAAGACGTGAATTTTCGAGAAAATAACATGACATTCAGAAGGCAAGCGGTCTCCCATCGCAAGCAAACACCACCATCAAAAACCAAAGCTGACGGTTCACACTGGGGCGTGCGCTTCGACATCACAGACAAACACGTTCGATGAGATTATCCAAGCTTGAAAACGTCGAGGACGCAAAGTACGGTTCACGGACTGGTTGGCAAACGTTTCAAGTCGTCATATCGAGATGAAAATGTTGAGCTTCCACTGGAAGCCTGAACTGGATTGCAGCTTTAACAGTTCTGTTCGCGTTTGCGGCAAGTTTGCCGTACTTTGGCGTGCGCACGTAATGAAAGCGGAAGATATGTTCCAACTTGGCGCAGGCCCGTAGCCAGGTTTCAAGCATGGTGGGAGCAAAATACACTTGTAGGGGATCAACATTTTCGTTTTTGTTGCATGTTCAAAGCAATTTTTCTGGGCACAAAAAAATTTGGGGAGCACTGCCCCCGAATTTCCCCACGTGGCTACGGGCCTGAGTTGCTGGCTTGCTGTCGACCGAACAAAACAATAAAAACAAGTCGTTGCACTTAACCCGGAATGACTGTGATACCACAAAAGCTGTGACCATGCTGCTCGTACGTTCTGTACTTCTACACGTGACTTTCAATTATTACTCAGAATATCGCTTTAGAGTCTGTCAAGTGGTGAGGCGCCCGTGCGGCAGAGCGTTCGACAACCACCGCCTCGGTGGTCGGAAAACTGCATCCTGCGCTTTTTAGATCAGAGATGTCGGGAAGAAACACACCGCTTCTAAGTGCCCGAATAACTCTCCGCTCAGCAGACTGACGACAAATATTGCGAGAAAGAAAGCATCTCGAGCGCGTGGGCAAAGCTCCTTTTGCCGCAGTACTATTCGCGCCGCGAGAATCGAAAACACAGAAGCACATCGTGAAAAATTGTGTGAACAATGCAAACTACTGTGAGCGGCACATCAACAATAAACCAGGAATGTTTGTTAACGTCGTCGAACCTTGAAAGCTTGGGCTGGGATCGATCCGAGCAGGTTGTTGTCGATCACGAGGATCTGCAGTCGCTTGAGGTTCTTGAACAGACCCTTGGACAGCGAGGTGATTTTGTTGTCTCGCATTGTCAGCGTCGTGAGATGGGTCAGGTCAAAAAAAGCCTGCAAACAAGGTTTCGCCAAGTTTTTTTTTAAACATTCTTTGCCACGAAGGCAGTCTTCGTGCAAAAAGGGCGAAGATTTGGGGACAGAGTCTTGTAACACGAACTACTCTTGCTATTTTCAAAAATATTACAAGTCGGGTAAAAACTTCTGGGCTTTTTTTTCTATTCCAAAAATAAAAGCTCAGCTGGGCGTTTTTCCTTCCGATACTTGGGTGGTATCACGAGAGTTTTATTTGCGGTCCATTTGCACCTTCATCATTGATGCACATCCTTGTTACCAACACAACGTACGTAAAGTACTGGGCCATCTGTTACCAAGCCCTGATATGCGGGCTGATCTGGATGAGACAAGTCAAACAAAAATTTCGCAAAAATGGAACACGTAGCGGTTTGAATTTTTTATTATCTTGCAGGAATTGCGTTGAACAGCCTGAAAATCAGTTCGAGTGTTGAGTGTTATTGACCTTCTGATTTAGAAAAACTATCTTCTGTTCGAATTTGTTTCGAAACCGACTGGATCACACCGGCAGCGGATAGTGCAATTGTGACAATGGCCAGGGTCTTAGTTCTTTGGTGAGACTTTTGTCGGGAGGCAAAAAAGTAAGAAGTATCTGTTGTCAGTGACCAAACGAACCACCGAACCCTTTGCTGGCAAACGAGGAGGGTGCGCAGGATTGGTTTTGCGATATAATCGCTGCCAAGACCTAAAAATCCTGCAACATATCAAAAATTTACATCAGTATCCCTATATGTTAACTAAACCTTGGAAATGAAAACAAAACAAAGTGAACGTCAACCTTGGTTGTCCAACGCCAACAATGCCGCACGCGTTTTTCTACACCAATCCTAACTACTTGCCCTCAAACGGTGACCACGGGTTCACGCCCGTACCGAAATGACCACGTCTTGACGCTCGCACGAGACGTCTTACAACGACACACCTGCCGCAACGGTTTGAGTGTAATGTAACCGAAAGAGGCCTTTTCTAGGAGGCTATGGTGTAACCTACTGTAAGTGTGGGTGTTTACTACTGGTCAAGCTGGGACACAACCTTTCGAAGAGACTCGGTCTGGCTTTGTTGATTAGATTCTTCTTTTTCAACAAAGCTGTGGCCAGGGGTGTAACGAGGGGGGCACGATTCCCCGTGCGCCGATAAGTCCCAACAATGTCACAAGTACTTTCTTCAGTACACTACATTTGCTTCCGAAAGACCTCAGGTTCGAACATGGGGGTGCCAAAGGTGCTTCTTGCCCCGGGCGCCATCTAGCCTCGTTACGTCCCTGGTTGTGTCGAAAAATTTTCGGTACTTCAAACGCGTCGAGCAGACCAATAAACAACCGCAGGCTTTGATTCAAGGGTCCTTCATGCGATTGCATTCATTACACTCATACAATCGGATTACTACGAATGTAACGATCTGGGAAAAGGAGCAGATGTGGTTCACAGACTTGCATCGGCAAGCAACAGGTTGGCTTTATCCATAAAGAAGAAAACGCACGCAAAGCAAATATACCTTATGATTAATGCTTTTGATTAAGTTGTTGTCCATTCTCAGTTCTTCCAAGTCAGAAAGATCGGCCAGATGAGGGATGTTTGTGAGATTGTTGTTGGCGACGCTGAGTGTAATGGTGTCATTGCGCAAGTTCGTTGGAAACACTGGAAAAACACGCACGATGTTCTGTAATTTAGCAGCAAAAAGAAAGTGCATAAAACAAAACAAAGCTTGTGGTCGAAAAGTTCCATGAAGTACTACCTGACAAATAAAAAAACACATTTTTACCCTCATATTTTTCGTTATCCATCATAGTTTGACGCCGCCAAGCTTATGATCGCCATTTATGTGACAAGAAGCGCATCGTGTAATCTTTGCTTGTTTTTCCTGACGCACCAAACATTTTAAGAAATGACCAATAGATTTTTGTTTGAACGCTTGAGACGCCTGACCGCACAGTAGAGCGAGTTAAAAATCCACGTTTTGAGATAAATGAGGTCTTAGAGGTGCTTACAAGTGCAAAACTGGCTAAAAATCTACTAAACGTGGAACGTAATAATCAGTTCCGCGGGGATATTAGAGTCCGATCTGCATAATAAGCATTAACACGCACACCTGAGTCTTTCAAAAGGCTACCACACGTAGATTTCCCAAGTGCTACCATCAAGCTCATTTTCTGCCTTAACCTTAGTTCCCTAACTTTAAACTCCGAGATTATCTAACACAGTACTCGTCAATACTATTTCTTCGAAAGAGTGAAACCTCTTAAAGTGTTCGATCTTCCTTCATTGTCCATGCGCGCCCACCAACTAACCCAAACTGCGAACACTTCGAGCAACAAGCTTTTTAGGTGCAACCGTTTTGCTGGAGCAGTGTTGCGGTAGACACTCTACGAGAAAGATTGGCCTTTTTGAGAAGAGCGGAGAGAGACCATCACCAAGAAACGTGAGAGCGCACCCCGGGTCAGGCGGATCTTTGTCGTGTGTTTTCCTGTCGGTGACAAACAATATTGAAGCGGCTCTTTTATGCCGATGTATATCGGTCGAGCTCTACTCACAAGTAGCAGCATGCCAGTGCAGTACCGTAATTGTTATTATTACTTTGTTGACGACACGACAGTCGGTGACAGCCTGTATTCTGCCTCTTGCCGAAGCGGTTGACGTGAATTTTGTACCGAAGGATTGCTACAACAATTCGCTCATTTAGTTATGGATTGATCACCCAACTTTTCGCTGAGAGACAGACACTGTAACACCGAACTATCGCCGACCGAAGGGTGCAACAGTAATTGAAACCCTGCTTGGCTGTGCCAAACAAAAGCATCACCAGCAGATAGTAGTTCAAGTCCTGTTTTTGCAATGTATCAACTGTGCGGGCGCGCAGAAAAACACCATGAGTTACGACATTCTGGCCATCATCACGGAATTCTTGGCGGAGAACAGCAGAGAATATTCCAAACAAGGTTGGAATCAGAACACAGTCTTGCTTACGCTTTTTTTACATCAATGAGAACTGACAGCGCAACTTGAAGTGAGATACGTACTTCCATTTCGTAATGCAACCACCTGGCAAAGCTGAGAAGTGTGGACGACAGGATTTTTTTCAGAACGATGTAAGCCCTTCTCTGCTGGTCATATCAAATGCTTTGGTCAAGTCAACAAAGGGCGATATGCAGCGGGCGATTTTGTTCGCAGTGCTTCTGTCCGTGGTATATCTGTTGTGGCATAAACCTCGCTGCGCTTCAGGTTAAAAGTTTGGGTGCGAGATAGCAAGGTTCTCACAAACACTTCCCAATAACGTTTGAAACGAGATTTCTTTGCAGTTGTTGCGATCTATACTTTCCATCTTTGTTTTTGTACAGAGTCGTAATCTTGGTGCTCCTCATTTTTGTCGGAAAACCATCTCCATTTCAACGCTTACAACGAGTGTTAAATAGCAGTAGAATCAGGGAATCATCACACTCGATCAATTCGGTTGGAATACCGTCTGGGCCCGGTTATTTGCCACATAAAAAAGCTTTGAGAGTACGGCGAAGTCCCTCAGTTGTTGAAAGGTGAGCAAGTGATATCAGTGATCGTTCCACTGTTGTCTGGCTTTAGTTGTGAGCGCAGACCTCCAATAAATGTTTCACGCATCTGGCCACGTTCAGTTTCTTGCCCGTGACTAGGGTGCCGTACGTGGAACATACCAACCACCATGAACGAGAGTAACTTGCGTTCTTTGTACTGTCACAGGTAGAATATTTACGTCAATTTTTTCGACTTTTCCTCAGCCCCATATAACCAGACGAGATACAGGCATATTTACAAAATGTAACCTTGGTCACGCAATAAAAGGTTTTCAGGTAAACTAAAACCTAACCCTAACCCCTCAACCAAAAGTTTGAAAAGAAAAAGTGGTCCCATGAATTGAAACGTGCAACCACTACTACCAAAAAGAAAGTGAGAGCCGAACCGAAAACCCTTAGCGTAGTAGGCCTTAAACATTTCCGGTAGGCTGGAAGGTTGGTGGCGATTGACTGACAAACTGAGCGTTTTATTTGAACGGCGCTATGCGAGTCGTATCCGTAGCCAATGTTATTGCGCAAAAAAGGTTACATTTCGTAAATATGCGGACGGGACAGCACCTTTTCGGCCAAAGACTTCCCAGCTTAAGTTGAGCAGTGTAGCCGACCAATGAGACACAATGTCTCTTCCACAGTACTTCACGACCCGTGGCTCCATTTTCTACGTCCAGTAATGCTTCAAATCCCATTTCAGGAAGTGGCATGAGCAATGAATATGACGATGATCGTAATTATAGTTATCGGCAGTCAACGTGAGATAAGTCTAGTCCAGTCACGTCATAGACTCTTGCACTCGAAGATATCAAAGAGAGATACTCGTAAAAACATACACGCACTTCCGTAAGTTTTCACGCCTCGCTGAGCATTGGAAGCAAAGACATGTGAATATTTCGCTAAAACTTGTCGTTCGAAGCAAAAACGCGAAGAACGAAGCCGCCCTGTCACAGCCCGTTTCTGACAATGTCGTATCGCTCCGGCCCAGGTCGGCTTACTGTAATCAATGTTAACGCGCCCAGATACGTCCGTCTGGTCGATGCTGAAGTATTGGATGCGATCTGCCCGTGCCTTCGCTTTTGACATTTTTCGTTCTTGTGCAAGCAAGTGAAAAACAGCGCAAATGCTACGGTTTTTGCAAACATCAATCTGATTAATGAACAGAGGGTCACTTTCGATTAAAAAAACAACGACTAAACTTAGTTCACATGTTGCGTTGAAAAAAAAACGCTGGGTCAATACATGGTTGAAAACATATTTATGTAATCCCTTAGCAGTTAACTTCAACAAGCATAAGCCCAATCACTTCATTGCTTTATTCAGTTTCAAATCAACACTACAATAACACGCAAATGCGACACGTGAACAAACGCTTACGTACCACTTAAGGTTGTGTCTTCTGCTGAGCAATCAACGTGTCTTGACACGCATGAGCATTGGTTAGGGCAGATCTGGTTTTTCGGGGTTTTGTGATCGACGTAGGTGTCATGCTGGAAGATAGAGAAATTTCAAATTAACACTGGACGTTGTCAAATTCCAAGCGTTCACACCTGTCAACGATTGTTAACTATACTCAAACAAAGGCTGAGTCCGACAATTCGACAAAAACCGCACGTTCAACTTTATTGCAGCGAGTATAGGTAATTTTTTCTATAGCCTACAACGCGTTAACTCTTACCACGATTCCAAGCAAGCTTCCAGTTAGTTCTAAGTAAGTCAAAAATTTTCTGCCTTTTTTAAAGTTTATGAAACGTCCACAAACCCAATTTTACGCTTATGCCATGAGCGACTCCCAAGTTGGTAGGTCAAGCAAGTGAAAATTTATTGTAAGGTCAAACTTGTTTTTTTCTCTTCATCGTAATTTTATTGATTTTATAACAACAGATATTGATATGCGTTTGCAAGTTTAGTTGCAATTCTGTAATAATAGTGGGTTTGTTGCGACTTTTGGCGACAAATGTTGTTTTGCCCTGTACAGGACGATTGAATATTATGTAGCCAATGCGTGGTAATGCAAGAAACTTGGTCTTATAGTACTTGGTTTAATAAATGCTCAACTCATTATGCATGTGTTTCAAGTTTATGATATTCTCAGGTTTGACTCTACTTTGGTCATTAATGTGCTTATCAATATATCATCCCTAAAGTCAAACAACCGAATTTTTTAAAATTTCGAAGTATAGTGCATGAATATGCTTCTGAGTTAACCACAACCACTAAGGCTGAATTACTTTGCAGTTGCGAATGCAGGAAATTGATATATATATTATCAAGTCAAAATTATAAGTTTAGGCATGCGAAGAAACTGAGCACTCCACGTGCATCCTGTGTTTAAGCGCTGGTGTTGTGTTCGCTGCGTTTGCAGAGTTCGATCGCTCTGCAATGTGATGTTGAACGGACGTCAGGTGATCACCCGGTGATGAGGTCCACATCACATTTTTGGTTTGGCTTAACGAACGACAATATGTAGAGGGTAATATTGCATGTCACAACATGAAGATTACACATTACACAGCTCACATTCAAGTTATGTAAAACTATATGCACTAGAGTCCTGCGCGGGGCGGATTAACCCGCGCGGGTTGCGGGTACCAACATTTGCGGGCCGGGTGCGGAAGCGGACAAAAAATTTCAACCCGCGCAGGACTCCAATATGCACACGGAATACGTTCTGCGCGTTTTTTTGGCGCATGCGTCTGATTTCGTGATGCCACAACTTGGTCGAACAGTATTGCACTGCAGCACACCAACGTCATCTCCGACTCTGAGGTTTCAGTAATCCGTTCAGCCTAGGCAGTGCGAAATGAACGCACCGCTTCGCGCGCAGACGTGTGCATACTCAAGCGCACTGAGCTCACCGCACCAAGCGCAGACACAGCAGACGCACCGCAGTAAAATTACGTATGCATATAGCGTGTGCTGTGCGTATAGCTTATTAAGACTTCAGTTTGGCATATCACATTACTTACGAGGAAAATGTGTTTCAATTGGTTATTATAAATCGACAAATTTCGTAGAAACAGTTCACTGTAGCATGCGATTTAAACTCAATCTTCTTTACATGCGACTCCACAGATGTGCATTAGCACGAGACGAAACATGAACAAAAAGCGGATAACATAGTACTCGTATCGACAAACGCAACATAAGTATCGATAGTTGGACGGCTAGTTTTCATGACAAGAACGAGCATATTTACAATTCTCGACCACTGCGGTCTTATTGGTGGAGCAATGAGCAGCAAACAATATTTTGGTGCATGTGCAAATTAGCCTTCTGGCATTTTTCAGCACACAGCGGCCAGGCTTCTATTGTACGGGATCAGGCGAAGCTTTTCTTTGTACTCAAATTACTGGCGGCGCTGTTTTGACCTTTGTGCTCCAATCAGTGCATTGCAAATCAGAACCACTTATATCATTATCAACTCCTTCTAACGATTTGCCGTGATTTACCATTGATGAGAACGACCGGCAAAGCAGCACCGCCCAGAGACTGAGTGGCAGTAATATTTTGCCATAGTAATTATCAGGGGCGGCTCGTCTAGAGGGGCTGCCGGGCTGCAGCCCTCCCTAAAAAATGTAAGGCAAAAGATTCTGCCAAACGGCGAAACTCGCCTAAGTCTGGATTCAAGTAGACCCTTAATTTTTGGTAAGGTGAACATTGCAGCTGTAATTTATTCAGGATACAAGCTTTTACTGGAAAAGCGTAACAATCCAGTTAAAAAAACAAATTTTGTATAAAATCATAAACTGTTTGAATTTTTTTGGAAAACTTAAACTTCATTTGAAAGAACAAGATGAAAGTACCCGTTCAAAGAAAATGGCTGTAACCTAGGTCTGCTGCCATGACACGGTTTGAATAAAATGCTAAGCTTTGTCATATTAACAATAACACCTTAGTAGTCGAGCGGAATGTTCCAAGCTTAG
>JGI24021J15306_10009335_pt1 | contig 12136 bp, 9 predicted proteins | sample Ectturendosymbi1_FD_15306 | JGI IMG/M metagenome (IMG submission 15306)
ACCAAGGAATGTGTGCAAATGCACATTTCCAATGACAACTGACTTATAACCTCAACAAGAATATTTTATAGAAATAGCAGTGCTTCACTGGACTGCATTAGCGTTAGTGAATTATGCAGGACAATAAATAGTACAGTTGCTACTGTTCATGAAGACTTCACTTCACAGCATTAAATTGAAACATTAAAAGTTGTCAGGATGCAACATAGGGAATTCATTGCATGAAACAAACAGAAAATATGAAAACCTAAGCAGTATGAAATCACAGCTACATTACTACCACACAATATATTACCGCTGCAGTTACGTAGTTAGTTCTGTTCATGAATACTTCCCGGTAACAGATTAACTTTTGCAAATCTCACAACATCAAGGAAGTTTGAAACACGAAAACTTCGCAGTATCATTTTATCACAGCTACGCCACATTACTACCACAAAACATTTTGCAGCTACATTTTAGTTGTACACTTTACACTACAGCATCAACAGCTAGAGGTTTGCAAATATTAGTGTTAATTCAATCGGAATGGTGGGTCACCGCTACATGTTCCCAATTTTAAAATGTTTCTAACTCTACCCATATTTGAATGAGGTTGTTTCATTCAACCTCATTCAAATTAAATTTGGGCCATTGTAATTTGCCCAAATAGTTATAATATACTTCGCATGCAAATCTGAATGAGACTTACAATTTGCCCGGATGGTTCCAATTGTACTCAAGTTTGAATGAAGCTGTTTCAATCACCCAAATATGATTGAGGCTGTTGGAATTTGCCCAAATGTTTGTAACTGTATGCAAATTTAAATGAAGTGGTTTTATATTACCCAAATTGAAATGAAGCTGTTTGAAGTTCCCCAAAAGTGAATAAAGCTGTTCCACTTGGCCGAAATTTGAATGGAGCTATTGCCATTTGGCCTGAGTTGATTTAGTCTGTTGGAATTAACCAAATTTTTCCAATTTATGGAAACATTTCTCACGTCACCCAAATTTGAATGAAGTTGTCCCAATTTGCTTAAATTTCATTGAGATTGTTAAAATTTACCCAAATGATTCTAATTTCATCGAACTTTGAATAAAGCTCTTATAATTCACCCAGACATTTCTAAATGTACTAAAATTTCAATGTAGTTACTCTATATAGCTCAGCTTTGAACAAGACTGTTTGAAGTTACCCACAATTGAATGAAGCTGTTGCAAATTGCAAAAATTGGATTTGACTGATGGACCTCACCCAATTGTTCCCTATTTATCTAAATGTTTTTATTTTCATCCACATTTGAATGAAGCTTTTCTCATTTGCCCAGATTTAATTGAAGCTGTTGGACCACACCCAACTGCTCTTAATTTACTCAAATGTTTCTAATTTTACCCAAAATCGAATGAACTTTTTTAGTTGGCCCAAATTTGATGAAGGCTGTTGGAATTACCACATGATTCCGGTTCACCCATGGGCAGTGTCTATTTTGCCATCAGGGGCAAAAAACAATGGCAAAATAGTCTCAGACTATTTTGCCGTTTTAGCCATGATTTTGCCGTTGATTTGACCATTAATTTACCCTAGTTGGGAAAATAGACACTACCTCACTTACACGTGAATGTAGCTGTATCCTTTGCCCAAATGTTGAAAATTTTTGCCCAAATAATGACCAATTTTTTAGTGTTGGGGGTGCGACCGCATCCGTACGCTTATGTCCATAGGCCAACATTTGCGGTATTGTCAGCGATAAACGGGTCTTGAAATTCGACAAAAATTCCTGCCCACGATCTGGACCAAGCTATGCAGGCCTCTAGTTTGCACGGGGTAGGCTACATGGTATTGAATTCACTTTGTTTAGATGATTTGTATGATATTTGTTTTTGTTTTGACTCAAGCTTTGGCTCCAGGCCAACTTGGGTGTTTGTGCTGGACTTTAGGCGTTTGGAATTTATTAGTCTCAAACTTCACCCCGGTGCAGTATTCTTCTACCCAAACTTGCTTCTACGTAGACTACGTTTACCAAATCGCTGAAACAGCGGAGGCTGATCACGTGGTGAAACTTTAATACAACGAATTTTTTCCTGCAACACACTGGCCATGATGAAATAACCCCGGTCAAGCTCTCTAACGTTGCTGAAGAAATCTGCACTGAAAGACTTATTTGAATGGAACAAGTACTGAATGGAAAGAAAGATGAAGAAGATGACACAGCAGTTCATAACTGTAAAAATATCAAGCTGCGGGTTAAAACCGGGGGGTAAAACACCATCATCGCCGCGTCGGAACAATTTACAACTGCTAAATNAGGCTGCACTAATGTCTTGTCCAATACGAGCAGTGGAACACAGAAAGNGTGCGGCTGGATTGGCTGNCGCACACCCCGGCTTGCAAGATCGGATCTTGCTAAACTACACAAGAATTGAGAATGCGCTTAAAGTAGTAAACTTTCGATTTTTTGTCATGTATAGAAGTCCAGCAAGATTTTAGTTTTCCTTTTTCCCTGCTGAGACATTAGCAAATGCCTGAATGCTTCTATGTTAACAACTGCTGTTGTTGAGCTCGTGCAACAGTGTTATCATGCTACAGAAATTGGTAATCTAGCCAATGCGGTCAGCGCTTGCGCTGCTCAGCCATAGCAGGCAAAACAAAGACAATTGCTTGGGATAAAGTGAACTACCGCGGAAGACAATCTTAAACATGCGTAGCTGGACGAAAGGTCTGCAAAAAGTGGTGAGATAGTTTCTGGATGCAGGCGATAATCCAGATTCCCATCAAAACCTATAATTATTACTGTTTAGCCCATTTACAATGTTCCTTGAAGTTTGCATGCAAATTCATTCCGTGGTATTTATATTAAGTCGACAAACAAGCAAAGAGTATGCGAAAACAATAAATCTCCTTTGCGCGCAAGTGATAAAGCTTTTGTAAAATATCAAGCTCAAGGGGGGGGGCTTCAACCCCAAAATCCCCTTTGCGTACGCCCTTGAAATCGCAACGATCAGTCAAAAACTTTACAGACACTGGTGGCACAAATACTGTACTAAGACCGCGATTTAAAAACACAGTGACTGGGAAGGCGTACAATTCAAAAGGCAACAAAATTTGCGCCATTTTTCCTCGAGAGCGAGTGTTAACGGTATGGTAACGCAAAAACCGCGAGAAGTTTATTTATGTAAACACAAACGCAGCGGGGAAAAAAACTGGTTTCAGAGTGACAATCTCAAATCATGTGAAATGGGTTTTAGATGAACAGCTTGTTGGAAGGTGACGGCAAAGAATTTAATAAACACAAAACAAATTCCTTTCATTTTTTAGCGGCAAATGCATTGAGAAGAATCACCAGATATACTCGGTAGATATCGCTGTTGAGCAAATCACAAAAGGTTCTGCCAACACGTTTCTCCAGCTGCTTTATAGAAATAATTTTATGCGAACCAATATCACTTGGTATTTTTCATCATGCTCAAATAATCTTAATTGCTCGCTCTTTTTAAAAGTTTGAATGAAATTCATTGAAGACCAAAATAGTTAATAAGCTTTTGTAGGTTTGGAATTTTGTTAATCACGTGGTTTTTGCATTGTGATCCGATATTTTTGAAAGCAAAGTTCGAAACTCAAAAATTTTGTTGAGTATTTAGGAGTATCTTCACGGGAGTCTTGATGAAAAGTACGTTGTGTTCCTATCATAAGTTGGTTAAATCGGCACTGAATCACTCTGAAACAATCAAATTTTTGTAGCAACTACTGTACATGGAAACAATAAACACTCAAATCAAACCAAAACTCTTTTTGCAGTCTTAACACCCTAAGAGGTTCTCTTCGAATTGCGCTTCACACATAACTTTCAAAATATCAAAAAGGTAAAGCCAATCCAAAGAAATTCACTTTTTCCTTAAAACTCAACAACTGCTTGCTTTCAAACAATTTTTAAGTTATTTATCACGGCAAGATATAGCCATTTCTAAACCAAACGCAAAATTGCGTTAGTTTCATCATTCGCTCGTCAAAAAAAACGGAGTAGCCTAATTAAAACATCGCTATGTTTTCCGATTTTAAATCGCTCTTTGTTCCATTACTTACCTGCAGTTATCAATCTTTGTTATGACAAAAAGACCGTTATTTCAAGCATAGGCGTCAGAGATGTTTTTGTTTCGAAGAGTAAACGGGGTACCCGACAAAATGCGCGGCTTTGAAACTCGTGAAAACCGGACCAATTTTCCGAACAAAAAGATCGCAGCTACGATGTTTCGGTCACGTGACCAAAATGCTCTAAGAAAAGTTTGCGAGACGACTCCCCTGGCTACATTCACAGGAACCATGCCCTAGAGGCCGGCCTACGACCAGGTGATGTGATTGCAGCTCCAACCTGGCTTGGTTGAGCCTTGGTGTAGACCAGGGTTTCTCAACCTGTGGGCCACGGAAGACTTTTTGATGGGCCACGACCTAGTATTACTGAAAATGAGTACGTTTTGCAAGATGAACCTTTAAATTGAAAACTGAGGTAGCTCCTGAGCTACAAATGTCGTGATAACCTCTTTTTTGTCATGTGTTAGAAACTGTTGCGACATTGAAATTTCCATGTAGCCTACCACACTGTGCGCAATGTACAGTTGCTGAAGGTATTTTGAGGCGAAGGGGCGGCTCTTGTCATGAAAACGAAATCTAGAAGCAGGCTTTGTGGAAGATGACTTGATCTGTACATCATCATGTACTGAGCCTCGAATATCTATGCTTTCTAACAACGAACAGGCTCAACCTTCACATTGATTGCAACAAACGTGTTATTAAATGCTGTTTTTATATCTGCTCTGTGCATGTGCGAAAGTTGTCACATTGGAGAAGTGGTACAGTCGGTGGGCCATGGCCTCTCTGTTTCTTCATTAATTGGGCCACATGCTTAAAAAGGTTGCGAGCCCCTGGTGTAGTCCGAACAAAACAACCATAGGTTGCTGAAAACCGAAAGGTGATTCGTGGCCTCCTACGGCCTGTTTCCCCAGAACCTACTGTAGAAGAAATGCACTTTGTGAACCCACAGGTAATACTCAGTAGCGTTCTGTGCCTGGAGCCCGAGAGGCACCGAACTCCCCAAATTTATGAACAATAAGGCTTTGGAAAATGAAAATATATTTTTGCATTTTTCTTGCCCGACAACTCCGTATTTATCGAAGGTCAAGTTTAGCAACAGTTGTGAATGTATATATGGCATGCCTTATACATGTACTGACAGGCTGGAGCTTGAATTGCTTGACAGCAACTTCAATTGGTTAATCCAACCACGTCATGTAATTGTAGACATAAACGTTCTTCACTGAACACCGCGAATTTATGTGCAGACATCAAATATCACTTTTTTGTTTGATGCATAACAGAAAATGTTTTCAATCGAAAGTACAATATTTAACTGTTTTTCATTTTTGCTTATCGCAGAAGAAGAAGCATACATATGATAATAAAATTTTTCCTGCATTTTGTGTTGCGACAGCTTACACTTTTATGCTTCCCTAAAATTTTGAGGTAATAGGTGAAGACCCTTTAAGAAAACGAAGTCACACGTTTGTCCAATAGTTTAAAAAACGTACAAAACCATGAATTTCTTCGTACATGCTCACAACTATCGTTGAATAAACAAGCTCTTTATCCATTTCTTTTACTGCTTTTAGTGCAACAAAAACCCCCAGATTGGAATATATGCTGAAGTGATGGACTTTGTTTTTCAGTAGGAAAGTTCAACCACAAGAAAAGCACTGCAGGCCAAAATGCCAAAGTGTCAAGTTTGTGCAAAGGAAAGGAAGAGCGGCAATGAAGCACAATGCCAAGCATTCACAGGGTAGCGACCGGATGGACCATCAAAAAAGTCCGGAAGTGACCGATAGGCCTCGTCCATTCGAGCAAGCGTCACGTCACCTGCGAGAAGCATGCCCATGTTTTTCACACCTCGTGATCAAAGCATGCAAGCTCGCGACTTCTTCCGAGTTAGTGCAAAACACCACTTCCATGAGGCATTTGTTTTACTTGTAGCACACTGCACTTAACCATTCATAAATTTCCTCTTCCCGGGACTTTCCACGGCAGGCGAAATGGCGAAAATTCATGACCTTGTTTTCTGAAATTACCTGCCACCTCAGAAGAAAGCCTTCAAAATTCCTGGGTAGGCTTAAAAAGTTGTTGCTAGTGCAGTGCAGCAGCCGCAGAAAGGGTACGTAAGCTTGCATGTGTTCAGTGCTTCATACCATTATACTAATGAAGCTCTTTTTTGCAAACTCGGTTCTTGTCCTTTTCCATCTGGAGCGGGTCAAGGGCAATTTATCGACCGCAACACCATGAGGGCGTCTATTAAAATAGTTTTTTTAACACTAGAGGCATTGTGGTAAATGCAAAATATTGTAATTTGCAACTGCAGTCAGTTGCAGTTTACAGTAGCCAGGCAGCGTGTGCCTATACTTCTTTTCAAACGCTGTATCAACTTGTATTTTTTGATTATTTTACTGCTGCTTAGTCTGGATACACTTTTTGTTCACCATGAAGCACTCCTTGATTAAATCAAGAGGTTTATTGTAACAAAACTTCAAAAAGTCTTTCATTCGATATCAGTGTCGCCACATTCAACGGACGGCCATGGCTTTATTGACAAACTTGTCTGTTCATTCGCATTTTTTGTTCCATTCCAAAATACTATGAAATTACGCAGCCAAAAACAAACTGGGAGCACGCCCAGCAACCGCGGATGTATGTGTAATTGGGGGAGGTAACAACTCCACAATCTACACCCATACGAAATTGTCCGGCATGTTTGACTTGAAACGCAAGTATGGAAGTAAAGCCCTAAAGGCATTTTAGTTTGATCATCTCTAGAATTATTCCATCAAATCTTTCGCCTGTGTTGCTGATTCCTTGTGTATGAGCAGCAGTGATGTGTTCGAGACATATTTATCGAGTAACGAGTCAAGTCGAGTCACAAGCCCTTCGAGTCATNGTCATCTAAAATTTTTCGANTCAGAGCGGAGTCACAAAACTGTCCACTCATTTCGAGTCACTGGTGTGCAAGCCAGGTCCGTAGCCAGGTTTTAAGGTTTNGGGGACAAAATACATTTTTGGGGTTCAAGACTTTTGTTTTTATTATATGTCTGAAATAAATTTTTCTGGGCACAANAAAATTTGGGGGCACAAACAANTTTAGGGGCCAGTGTCCCGGAATGCCTCCCGTGGCTAGGGGCCTGGTGCAAGCTNGAGTCAATGCCGAGTAAAATAAAATAAAACAATTTCCCAATGTTACTTCATTGCTAAATACCAAAATGTTCACACCAAGTTGTTCATAAATTTGCCCCAGTATTAATCATGCGTCACCGAAGCAAGAAAAGCTCATTTGTTTGTGCGCAAACCAACTGNACTTGTCAATAAGACGTTTAGATATTTGTAGTAATGACTCTGACTCGAGTGTCCAGTCATTCNTTGTGACTCGAGTCGAGTCATTCGGTAGAAAACGTGAATCGAGTCGAGTCATCGCAACATTGGTTTAACGTGGCTCGAGTCGAGTCCCCAAAAAAGCGTGACTCGAAACGAGTCTTGACTCGAGTCACGCCATCAGTGGCAAACAGGTGGTGAAGAAACGTAGTGAAAATGACTACATCTCAAAAGTTTTCACAATGCATAGTTTCTTACAAGTATGTCGCTTTTTGCAATGCCGAATTTTATTTATTGAATGCATAACTCATGGTTGATCTTTAGCAGAGTTCTGCAAAATCGTAGTGTTTTTACAACAGTCGGCCTAGGCTGATATCGCTGCCCTTACATTATTTTCTTGACTTTCATTTTAGTGTGCGACACATTATGGCATAGTAATTCGTTTCTGAACACTGGACAATTCTTCTGCCCACAACGGACTGCACGAAGAATTTTCTCATGCAATATCATAGACCGATATGATATTGCACAAGGATTGCATAAATTGCCCCCCCCCAAAATGTGTATATGCTGCATTTCAGTTCACAGGGATTTATCAAAATTGTTTTATTCCTGGTGTTCTACTCGGTCTTTTCGCTGAATGATGTGGTGGTGTTTATTGCTGGTTAGACGGAACGAATTTAAAAGGGGGGTCCGATCTAGGCGTACTGCCTGAATTTTGTTTGGTTGATTGTGTGACGTTATCAGTGATCATTCAACCTTGCAATGCTCGCACTGCACAGATTTCTAAAAACATTGAAATAAGAAGATGCACCTGCACTCGTTGTCATTCTATTGTAGATTTTTTCCTATTTTGTCAGTACCACTAACCCCAAATGATACATGTTTTTCATGCAGCAAGCCTAAACCAAATAAACCAAATCTATACAAACCACAATCAAAAACATTCCACAAACGTGCTCCTCGCATCCGTTCGTAAGGCTTTGTATCCTTGGGTTTTGGGTGCAAACCTCTTGCGCGAGTAATATTTGTTTTGGAACTACGTAACTTTTTTAGGTTGTGATGCCCATTTCGAGCTTCCTTACTGCAAAGAGATGGTTCACTAATTTGTCGCAGAGATGTTTCGTGTCAAGCCGTAAGTTAAAGACGGAGTGACACGTGTGCGGTATAAGGACACATCAAGGTTTTGATGAAAAGAAGCTGCTTTGCCAACAAAGTCAGGAGCTCAACAAAAATTTGTACTTTATAACCAATAACTGAAAATGCAGTAAAATAGCGGGGTCTTGTGTATGTCGGATGGCCCTTGAAAAATAACACTTGACTGCGGCTGAAAATATCGCACCGAGGTCTTAATCCGAAGAGTTGGGATAGCGTTAACGTCCGAATTTGCACCAGAATCAAAGTAACAGAGCGGGTTGCACATGTAGCAGGAAGTTATCAACTCAAGCAAGGTGGCGAAAATAGCGAATTGTACCCATCAAACAGTAGATTAGTTTTAAAATGTACAAGGTTGGAACCGCCAAGATTACAAGGCCAAAGGCAGTGATAAGCAGAATCAAAATCAGTGACGTTCTTCCAAGTCGGAAATTATTGTACTGATTTCAGACAATTTACTGACGGCACTCGCTTCACAATCCCGCTGTCTTTTTGCTTTGATCGCGATTTTTGAGCACAGGGTATGGCCTGGAAGTTGCATAAACAGATGTAACAAAGTAGGTTGTTGAAAATAGTGCATTACCATACTTGGTGAAAAAACATAAGCCGTTATCGCTATTGCGGTGCCAGCTACACGCAAAAATCTAGATTGTTATCTAGAAGCCGGTGTACAACAGGCGTTTGTTTTTGTCTGTGATGTCCCCCGGAAACTATTCGCCACTTGGCCAAGGTATAAACATTACGTCACTGGGAGCTTCGGCAGCGTCGCTTGGCGCTTCGGTTTGACGTCAGTTGTGAGTCAGGGCAACATCTGTCAAGAGCTCGGCAAAGCGTCGGCGAGCACTAGTGCGGAGGATCTCACTCAAACTGACAGCCTTGCCGCCGAGGCATCATACACCATTTCAAGAGTTATTGTGCATGTGCTTGAGGGTGGGTTCTGTCAGGCCTACGGTAAGGTTGTTTGCCTGCACTTCATCACCTTTCAAACTCACTCCGCGCCTGCCAAGGAGCATCTGTCGGCGAGAGCAGTATATTGTGGCCGACGGTGAACGGGGGTTATTTTTACGCTGTGATGTAATTTGTATCACTTTGAAGTCATGTAAATGCATCCGAAATTTTTTGCCCTTATTTGTGTCTCGAAGCTGTTCTGAAGTAACGTTCAAAATTTTTTCTGAATTTAATTTGCAAAAAAATTCAAACATGCTTTCAACGAAAAATTAACATATTTCTTTACAAACAAAGAACAAAAATAACGTCACGGCTTGTCAATCGTGGCGCCGTTTGTGAGGTATCACAGCACAACAGTAGCGTTTTGCTACGTAAACATCGCAACCGTCCGCTACTGAAATGGAAATGTCTTGAAATAAACAAAGAAAAGCACGAAGGTCTGCGTGATGTATGAATTTCCTCTTGAACTAATATACCTTAAAGAAAAGTCTTAAAGTGTTGTTCATTGTTTAAAATGTTAGGCTGGTTGGCAAAAAGCTGTTATTTTAGAACACTTTACATTTCTTGGCAAAACACTCTTGCAAAACACGCTCTTGACTTGGTATTTTCAAACATACATTACCTAAAGTATTTGCAGAATATCAGAACTTTGAAATTTTTCTCCAAGCTGATATATTAATCCTGCAGGAGTGACGCATCTGTCGGCAGGCGCACCGATATTAAAAACATTGTTGCACTTTTTATCCGAAACTTACGTTTCTAATTATCGTAAAATATAGTGAATACAAGTGTGCACGCGAAGCCTTACTGGTAAAAAATAATGTCCGTCGCGTTGATGTCCTTCAATGGTTCCTTTACTTCCAGATCACGCAACAGAAGCCTTTGTCTGTGACACCCACAAACAAAAATCCTTTACTGTCCTCACATGTATGGTAAGTTCGCAAATTGACTTTTCAACAAATTAACATCCTTGTGCAACCGTTGCTTAACGTTATTCTACTTCTACACAGATGGCGGAAAAAATCAGGAAGTTGATAAAAGTAAACATGGTCCATTTTTCAAAACACTTGACGTTGTTGGACAAAGTGCTGCACCATATTAAGCTTTCTTTTCTTTATAATATTCGATATGACCGGGGACAAACGTGATCCTGCTATGTTCCCTTTTATATGAAGCACATTGCTAAAACATTTCGGAAAAAAGCTATAATTTTAATTAAGCATCATTTAAAATATTATGTTGTTGTTTTTCTTCCTCTTTGAGTTACGGTTATTTATTGTCAGCCACAAGCTACGCAGAAAAAATGGAGAAGCACCGAGCTCATCGTCGACATCGACGGGATGGGCCATGATGATGATGATATTTTTCTTAAACAAAAGCCTTTCAGTGTCTCGTGATGCTTTGAAAACGAAGCACCGATTAATTCCTGCCCAGCGTTTCTCATAATATGGCAAGTACAAACGGAAGGAAGGAACGTAACTACATACTAGTAAACGTACTTAATGTACGCAAATGAAACTTAAGAAAAATACAAATGAAACGATATACCTAGAAAATTCAGGAGTAAGAAACACACATCAAACAGAAATTAGAGACTAAGCAGCTTTCGCATTGAAGGCTAGATGAACGATTAATAATTTTTAAACATATTTTATTCATTCCTTTTTTCTTGACGTTTTACTAAACCAGTGGTTCCCAACCGGGGGTCCATGGCCCCTAGGGGTCCACAGAAGGATTTTAGGGGGCCCACAGCCTTTATTTGTATCAGATGGACACAAAATAGCGAAATACCAAACTACGTGCCATGAATGGTCTAGCTTACAAAAGACAAATTCAGCTCATCTGTAGAATCCCAGGTTGCCAGATCCAGATGAACCAAATATGCCAAACTACTTATCAAAACGCCCCAAACAGCTGTGAAACATGCTAAACAAGCCGAAACAGGCTGGTAGCTGTCAGTTAAGGAATACCCTGATGAGTAACGATAGAAATGCAATGTTGCTATGGAACTAAGCGTAGAATTAATTTATATAAAGTACGATCTCCTCGTACAAAATGCTTCTAAAACAAGGTTTGAAACAATAAAATACTGGATATGAAAATACGAACATGCACCTTGCCATAGTTTTCAACTACTGTACTTTGAATTTGGTCCACAAGCGTCTGATATGTTAGATATGTCGCAACTCAAACAAATAGTTATTACAAATGCAGCCACAAAAACTCATAGAAAAAGTCTTAGGCTTTCCAGGAACAGACGGATAAAATGAGCTAAATCGCTAGTCAATATGCCAAATAGCTTTAATAAACGTCAAGCAGGCTGAAAAGAATCTAAAAGTTTATGTTCAAAGCAGACAAGCTTTTTGAAGTTTTTTCAGTCAACACTACTAAAAATGCCAAAATCATGCCAAATTATGACCTAGCCTACATGCCAAACAGCATTTTCTCATGATAAACCACTTAAATAAAACCAGATGTGCGCAAGTCAGCATTAAAATGCCAACCTGGCATTCCTGATAAATTCCGGCTAGGGGGCAACACAAGATCTTGCCTATATGAACGAACATGTTCATGCATTTCAAGGAAGGTATGCAAGTAGTCATTTAATCAAATGCAATGGGAAGTTTGATACGGTTTCTTCTTGTAGCTTAT
>JGI24021J15306_10009339_pt1 | contig 12134 bp, 8 predicted proteins | sample Ectturendosymbi1_FD_15306 | JGI IMG/M metagenome (IMG submission 15306)
TGTTTTTTCTCTGCTGTTACTTCAGCCTTTCAACTTTTCACCCGTAAGCTTTGCTTGCAATTTTCAGAACTGAGGATGCGTAATTTTACGTGACATCGATTTCCTATTAAAAATTTGCTGATCGATTCCTTGCTTACACCCATCGTGGAAAGTACACCCTTTACAACAAATGCATAAGTCCTGTTTATTTACCGTTTTGGAGCTATCAAAACTGTGACGTACAATTGTAGCTGAGGCCGTGACAAGCACATGATAAAAATTTGGAAAAGCTTTCTGTCGGCTCCATTCTTCATTGATTCCGCAAAAGCCAGGATTGAATCCGCTGGTGAAATTCGTAAATTCCTGAATTTTTGCTAAGTTTGTCAATTTTATATAATAATTCTAACTTGTAAAATCGTAAATCGTATTTATTCAAATTACATTTATTTGTTGAAATAACAAGGATTATCTCAACCAGTTTTGTAAAACACATCCTTCCTTTCAGCAGAAAAGTAAGATAATGCGCTGGATAATGAGGTGACGGAAGCTGCAGTGATTAACTTGTTCGTTTGACCTCATGCTGTTGTTATACAATTATTGATGAAGTTTTGTTGCAGCGCAGGATGCTTGTTAAAAAACAAAGGCGGCGAGGGAGCTCGAGAACTGGAAAAAATTGGATCTAACCGAATGCATGTGATCCAACTTGACGTAACTGATGACGGAGAAGTGCAAAGGGCTTTGGCGTATGTCAAGTTGCACCTTCCCAAAGACGAAAAAGGTCAGACCATATTTGGCTAAAGAGGGTTTATTAAATTATAATTTTCGTAATATCTCACTTGTCACTCACTTTTCGTGTTTTGCTGATACACATTGTAAGACAAAAGAATCTGCAACAAATATCCCAGACCCTGGTCCCCTCCCCCTGATCAAGATCTAAGATAAAAACAAATCGTGTACTCATGAGAAGATAAACACAAAAAAGAGACTTGAATTAGCGATTCATTTGATGCTCTTATTCGAAAATGTTAAGTGGAGACTGAAGATGTTCAAAATCATTGACGTTACCATAGAACATGAGCGCATTTCTTTATGTAAAAATAAGCGTGCAAATTGATTGCCTTAAATTCATTTTGTGTGTCATGGATGTGGGCTGTATCAAGCGTCTGGTTGATAACGCTAATCTTGAGTCTGAGAAAAAACACAAAGGCATATGAACAGGTTGATACAACAAATCAACTTCATATTGTGTAATTGCACAACTGAGTTGTTCGCCAATGCGCAAACTTATTTTCTGTGCACTTCTTGCATATGTGAGCATGAATGGTGCGACGCAGTGGTATGAAATCAGAAGCCTATTTCGCCAAAATTGTCTTTTTGAAAAAGGTGGCATTTAAGAAAACTATATTAAGTGTCGTATTAAATCCGTTTCCTAGAAGAAAATGCATCCACATTTCTATAAAAATAACTAGCTCAGAAAGTTTTGCTGAAACATGCCGTTTGAAACTTGAGCAACTTTTGTATCCTTAACTCCATTTTGATTTCAACCCAAAAATCGTTTTTAATTTCCGTTCTGGTTTCGTTGGGTTAAAAAGAGTTTCGTAACCAGACAATTTCATCTGATTTTGTTGGCACGTAAAAATAGTCAATAAACAGGTTAAAAGGCCTTGTTTGAGTGACGTCACCACTCCCAGTAACAGATCAGTATCAAATGTAAAAGCGTCAGTTATGTGTGCTAGTTCTTTTAATGCAAAGTCGAAACTAGCAACATGGGACAAGTTTTAGCACCCAACCCAAAAATACCGACGGATATGCAGAAATACACGTCCTTCAGTATGTTTTTTACTGTTTTTTTTTGTGTGTGAAAACTAGCTTTGCTCAAACTGTTTGTTTAATCTGAACACATAGTCCAGTGAACAAATTTTATATCCAGTGAAATCTTGATTAGCTAAGTGTGACAGTTTGGGTAGGTAAGGCAAAAGCAGTTTCTAACTGCTTTTCGAACTAAAAATTTGAATTAAAATCACCATTCTTGCAGCAAAAATATTTCTCAAGGCTTTTTTTTAAATGAGCTAGAATTTCAAATACGTAGCAATTGACGAATTTCTTGAAAAAGCTACTCATATAATGAACATCTTCAATTCAAGAAAACAGCTCATGCAGCCATACTATACGAAAGATGGACGTTAACACTATTTAGGAATTTTTTTAATGAAGTGTAGACCGCAAGACAAAAAGAACTAAAACTTTTGTAGTTATTATAGACCACTTGGCGATTATGGGCACGGTTGCGTAATATCGTCTAGCTAAAAGCAAGAGGTCAGTAATTAACAGAAGTTTTTGCAGATATAATTATTGTACAATGGCTACAAACAATGCACATAAAACAACTGCTATAGTATATGTAAATTAGACAAGCTGCAAAAGTAGCGCAGAGCGTTTTGTTTTGGAAACAATACAGTGGCACGTTCTGTGCAAAACACAATGAACGCTGATGCTTGTAACTAACTAATGTACATGTCAAGGTTGCGATTTTTTCGTTCGTGTAGGTCTTTGGGGAATTGTAAACAACGCGGGGACGTCGGCGTTTGGCGAGGTGGAATGGACGTCTCTTGACCTGTTCAAGAAAGTAACTGAAGTTAACCTTTGGGGCTACGTAAGATGCACCAAAGCGTTTTTACCGTTGATTCGTCGGTACGTTTGTTTTTTGTACTGCAAAAGTTGTTTTAACTGAAAACAACTTTTGCCGTTTTTAGATAAAACATTTTTTTACAACTATATAGGCATAATGGATTTCTAAATAAAGGTAAAAAAGCTCCTTGTGCCGATCCTAACTCAAGAAACATTTTAGAAAATTACTTACGTATGTTTCAGAAAAAATAAGTAATTGTAGCTCATCATGCACTCCCTCTTCAATTTTCATCGTGTGCGTCAACGTATAAACATACTTTTGACAGGCACGTGTAGGTGAAGGTAGCAAAAGCATCAGATAAACCACGTAATCAGTTTAAATCTTTCCTTGACCTACGTCTGTATTTGATTCTCTATTTTAGTTGTTCTTTTCTTTGCTTGCGTCTGTATTTTATTCTCTGTTTTTGTTATATTACATATTACTATGCATATCAATTACAGTAATTGTTACTTTGCCTATACGCTCCTTTGCCCTAAACTTTTGTTTGAACCTTCATAACACCTATAAGACAGTAGTGAAATCGCTAGTATTTGCTGCACTATATTGTTTCAAACATATGCTTGCTGCCACCACATTCAACAAGTGTTAGCGTGTCGAAACTTGAAAAGTGCTATCCGTGTTAACGTNGATGCCTGTGAACCGCGCATTTACTGCCATTTGCTCTTTTTTGAAAAATTTGGAGGTATTATTTGTAGGAACAACCATACAAGTCGTTTCATTCTAAACGCAGTGTAAAATGTAACTATCTCTTCTAATATTAATTAAGCACTATTATAACTTGAAACTTGCTTGTCTTTTATCATTTTAATAACCTTTAATTGACCTATACAACAACTGAGGTATTTCGCGATTCTAACAAAGCTTCTCTATCTGGCAAATCACCATCCCTGGATGGCATTCCAGCCGAACTGCTCATGTGCGATGATTCCCTTGTTCCAGTATTTTACAACATTCTTTGCGAGTGTTGGAATGAAGGTTGCTTTCCTAAAGAAATGAGGGACACCAAAATTATGACTCTATACAAAAACAAAGGTGAAAAGGGAGATTGCAACAAATACAGAGGAATTTCTCTTTTCAATGTTGCTGGCGAGGTCTTTGCCAGCGTCGTGCTATACCCCGTCCAAACTCTTGCGGAGAGGCTCTATCCTGAATCTCAATGTGTTTTCCGCCGCAACAGATCTACTACAGACATGATCTTTTCACTGCGCTAAATCCAGGAGTTTCGTGAACAACTTCGCCCGCTGCACATTGCGTTTGTTGACTTGGCCAAAGCATTTGATTTGATCAGCAGCAGTGTTCCCTCTATAAAAAATTTATACTGAGCAAATTTTTGTTTTAGTGAATATGAATATTTTATGGCTGAGTTAGCTGAGTATAAAATCTTATCAAAATATGCACAAAGTACACATTTAATTCAAATAGCTTCCGAAAGGGCTTTGCGATATGCTCAGATGCGTTGTCCTTCTGCCAAAATCATAATGATTTTTTACTTATAAATTTGTAATGTAGCAAGTGCGCGAGAATGAGATTTCACTGCGCAAATGGTCTGGTGGTACTACGCATTTGCGCAGCAGCGCACATAGAAGGAACATTGGTNAGCAGAGAAGGGTTATCCATCGTTCTAAAAAAATTCGGCCGTCCACTAGACTTCTTAGTCTTATCAAGTCGTTGCATGATGATAGAAGCTTGAATCTCATTTGAAGATGCTTTCTCGTCTGCCTTTGAGTTGGATGTGCCGTAAAGCAAAGCTATGTTCTGGTCCCAACCCTGTTTGGAATCTTCTTCTCCGCAGTTCTCCATCATGTATTGAATGACGATGACAAAAATGTCATCATTAAAAAGAGTTTTCCTATGCGCACCCGCACAGAATTGCAAATTGTTCAACCTTGCAAGATTATGTGCCAAAACAAAAACTCGGCACATCCTGGTATGTGAACTACTATCAGCAGACGATGTTACTTTCGTTTTACACAACGAAACAGGCTTTCAGTCACTAAAATGGACCCTTTTGCTGCTGCTGATGAGGCTGTTTTCCTGGTCATTAGCAACAAAAGAATTGTTGCAATGCACCAATTAACGTGCACTGACACGCCCCAGGCGAATATCAACGTGAACGGGACTACAGGCTTGAAAAGTCGACCACCGTCGCTACTTACGTTCTTTTATGTCCAGCGATTGCTCTTTTGAGAAAGAAATTCAGTTCAGAATCGGGAAAGCTGCTGCCACCTTCAATGGATTTAGATCCAGAACATGGTCCAATCCACACCTTTCACTGCGCACCAAAAGCAACATATGCACAGTGCTTGAATGTTAAGTATTCTACAGCTAACTAAATACGTACAAGCGCTTATTTCCATGTGAGCTACTGTGTTACTGACGTTTGTACACGCTCGGAGCTCTCCACTCTCAACTAGCATTGAAACATCGATACCAGAGTAGCCTGAAGTTAAAGTTGCAGCTGGACGAATCTTTATGAGGAGGGTCTCGCCACCCAAATGACCTTTTTGTAAGCTACGGGTTTTATTGGAGAACACTTTAAGTTGCGTGCATTTTATGATGGTGGCATGTTAATTAAAAAGATCAAGTCTATGTCTCACAATAAAGCGATATAACAAGTTGAGATTGCAAAGCCTGAGTAAATCTACAAATCAATCTTTCACTACTTGCATTACGTTGGCAGCAGGGCCTCCAAGAGAAATCTTTTTAGGCGGAACAAAACCCATTTGGAGCTACTGAAGACTTGCAAAATTATTTTGAAATAAATAAAAATTGAGGCTAATTAATGTGCATCAAACTTCAATTAGAAAAAAATGCCGCAGTCTCAAAATGAATGGAGTCAATCGTGGTTGAATGAAACGCTGCTAGTGAAATGAGACTGCGACCTCATTTGAGTAACTGTATCCTTGGAATGAGCTTACTTTTTATAACAAGAATGAAGGGACGGAAAGAAATATTTTGTCAAACAACCACTGCTATTTCTGACCGCGAGCTACAATAAACAGCCACACTGGCCACAGGCCGGCGACCACTGCTTTAGAGCATTTTGTCGAAATGCTGTAAGTGGTTAGTTTCTCCATTCGATTAGAGTCTGCATCTGCTTACGGCGCAAGTTTCAGCAAAAGGCACAGCACACCTTCGCAGTGCACTGTAAGCATTTGCGCAGGGGCGTAAGGAGGGGGGTCAAGGTGGGCACAATTCCCCGGGCGCCGAAGCGCCGAGAAGTCCCAACAATGTCACAAGTACTTTCTTCACTACAGTCAGTACATTTGCTTCCGAAGGAACTCTGGTTCGAACATGGGGGCGCCAAACTTTCTTATTGACCCGGGCGCCATTCAACTTCGTTATGCCCCTGAATACAGTACATTTGCTTCCGGAAGACCTTGGGTTTGAACATGGGAGCGCCAAACTTGCTTATTGTCCTGGGCGCCATCTGACCTTGTTACGCCGCGCTTGCGCCCTGCACATGTTATTTTTTAACTTTTTAGTTATCTTACACATACGCGTAACATTCGAGGGATACTGTTGTTAGATTAGATTAGATTTTATTGTGAACTGGCATATTTTCATTCAAATTTCACTTGAAGCATCTCTTAGTTTGAAAGTCTTGGTTTATTGGAGAGAGTTTTTAATAAAGATTTGTTTGAAAATGTTTGAAAATAAAACACGTAAAGAAAAATTCAGTTCAATGGACACACTGGATGGGACAGTAATCGTGAATGTCTTAAATTTGACAAAGTAGGCAAACATTCAATTTCCACAAACTAAGTACTGCTAATAATTATAAATGCATCATATCAATAAAATGCACTGCCAGCAATTCACATTAAAACATATCACACTACCTTACCAAACCCTTTGGGCCAAACCAGTTTTATCACCGGGATTAATTTCGCTATCATTCCGAGTTTGTTGGTAACAAACGCTCAAATGTTCCTTCAGTCTCGGGCCCCTCCGTAGCTGTCGAGCCCCGGAACAATGTTCCTTCTGGACCCCCCTCTCGTAGGCCCTGGTTGGCAGCTTTTCAGACGGAGTAAAACAAGCTTGTTATGCAAATCAAAAATAACGAAAAACCAACGATTCGAAATAAATTCTTTTAAAGTTTTCAAAACACAACTGTTTTCATAAAAAATTAATTGACTGCTTTCGTGGCTAACAAAAATCCATCTAACCAATTTGTGCTTGCCGTAAAAACGGTGGTTTTCGACACATTTAATACAGCTCCTGCATTGAATGATTGTTTTTATCTAACGACTTAGCAAGTATTTCAAATGTCACTCTGCTCCACGATTTTCGAATGCTTTGCTGAAGAAGCAGACAAAAACCAGCAGAGCACCAGCAAATGCAGAACAAACTACCAGCTGTCGAAAACACCGTGCAATCATTTTGAGTAAAAGCTCATTGCCTAAAACTTTAAACGCCCGCAATCACATGCAGAAGTAATGATGAGTAGCCTAATAACCAAAGCATGCACTGTGCGGTAACACAGCATGTCTGATCAAAGTAATTAAACGCTTTTCTTGACTTACGGGGAGTGAAGCAATTCTTTAGTTTGTCCACGTGTGGAGTGTTGAAACCCATGCAACGTAGCAAAACTTGGAAATAACCGGGAAGGGAGCTTATTGACTGGGGGGCGCTTGCCCACTCTAGCCTCCTAAGATAATACCCCATCCCTGAGTATGCGCTGCCTGATCCCAGTGTTCCGTGGAACCTAGTTTGAATAGCAAAGCCATAGAAGACACTGATAAAGAATCTCACCAAGTTATGATTTGTCAGATGAAGCTGCGAAACATCCTCCTGGCTGATTTCAACAAATTATTCTCACATCTGTGGTAGTCAAACGGAAAAGTTTGTCATTTATTTATTTCATTTATGTATTTGCCTCAGACTCATTGTCCGTATCATCAGGTTAATCGAATAACACAAGAGCAAAAAAATGGTTACATTAACAGGAGTAAACGATTCCTGTGTTTGAAATTAGTATACTGATGAACCATGGCATAAAAATTCAAAAAATTTCTTTATTTGCTTTACTTCAAGTAATATCGTGATCTTTTCCTGAGAGGAGCAGACGTGGAAGGGCATTTCTCAAATTTTCTTGAGAAGAGTGCTCAAGAGTTGCAGAACCGGAGTTTATCTTCGAAACTGGATGTCGAGGCGATATGGTTATATACGCCATACAACCCAATAATTGTATCTAGCTCGCATGAAACGTTCATAGTGTGTTAACTCAGGTAACGAGCTACATTTTAAAAAGGAATTTTAGCCCCAACTTTGGTAAACTATGGATAAAATAAGTACTGCTTGTACCACCCATTCAAAATTTTATTTGTGCAGTTGCTAATATCGTTGCACACATTAGTGAAAAGATTCGGAGAAAGCAATCAATCTGCCAAATTAAAATTCTCACCCTGGCATAAGTGTGCTTTTGAAAATTTAAGGTCAGGTTGTTTTGATAGAAACTCTGGTTGCTTAATTTGACTTTGTGGAAGGAAAAACCTAGAAATGTTTTGATTTCTTTAAAACTTTATTCTTAGAGGGGTTTTGCCTATTGTCACTTCTATAGTCGTTCCACTAACAGGGTTGTCACCAGCAATGGAGGGACGTGGCGCTGGGTTTACATGTGTTTTCCCTGTTAGTGCCTCCCATTTTTGTTGTTCCCTTTCAACCAAAATTTAAAAGCCTGGATGAACAGGCCCGCAGTCAGGTTTCAAGGTTTTGGGGCAAAATACATTTTAGGGGGAAAAAACATTGTTTTCATTTTATGTTTTCTTTTTATTAAATAAATATTTCTGGGCACAACAAAACTTGGGGGACAAACATTAGGGCTACTGCCCCCGAATATCCCCCCGTGGCTACGGGCCTGTTGGAGAAGCGCCTACACTCTACCTGTCTGTTTGGTTACTAAAAAGTTTGAAATTCGCTTCAGTTTGTTGATGGTCCTTCCGTTGTGCTGCTGCCAGTGAAATATACAACAGCCATGAGCATCTGACGAGCTTTCACATTCTAATAAGCCCAAATCATGTTCTCGCAATAATCTATTTCGACAGGGCCAAAGGAAGAATCGTGAATATGGCAAGCGGGCTGTCTCGAGCAACAGCGCCCTCTCGATCTGCCTACACCCTGCCAAAATTTGCTACTCAAGCTTTTTCGGATTGCCTTCGATACGAGTTGAAACGATGGGGAGTAAAGGTAAACGCAAATCCGGCATTTTATGTCAAATAACGTTAAAGCATCTGCAGCATTTTGGCATATAAAGCTGTGTTACAGGTCAAAAAATCAGAGGCATCGGAAGATGTTTTCTTTAAGACCTGGCTTATGTTGTTGAATCAACAGANATTCAAGAGTCTTCATACGCCGTCAGTATGGTGACGGAATGAATTNTATGGTGGAGAGTCCGAGTTCCGATCTACTACCTTCAGGGGTTGGCAACCTTTTGCTAACTGTGTGCCATAACAACATATGTATTATACAAGTCAAGGTCAATATACCTTCTGTGTGAACCAGGGGTGGATCCAAGGTGAGGCGATTTTGGCGATCGCCCCCCATAAAACCTACCAAAGTACCTTTAGTCACCATGATTTTATACAATTCCGAAGAAAGCATGCGCGATTAAAGGCCATTTTTTCGTCCATTGTTTTGTCACAGCAGTGTTGTGAAGTATACTTCAGCCCTCTTAAAGTAGCGAAGCCGTTATGAGACTTGAATACCAATTAGTGCTGATACTGACCCTCCACAAAATTGCTGGCTGGATCCGCCCCTGGTGTGAACTGTGAATCACAACACAATTGATATGCAAAAACTTGCCATCGGTTGCCGACCCCAGATCATCGTTGATTGACTGTGTGACGCCATCGGTGATCATTCAACCTTGAAATGCTCTTTTTGCACAATTTTTAAAAAGATTGAAATGCGAAACCCATCTACGCTCACTGTGAATTTACTGCAGATTATTTTCATATTTTTCAGTTCCAAAATATGCATGATTCTCAATGAAAAAAACGTGCAATGAAAAATCCTAATTTGCGTAAACAAGATTGGGACCAAATGTCAAGCAATGCCTGTATTTCTAAATAAAAAACGTTCTCGTCATATCCGTTCCTAAGACTTTATATCCTTAGACTTTGGGCGCCAACCTCTTGTGCAAGTAATATGTTTTTGGAACTACGCAACCTTTGAAGTTTTTCTGCGCACGCAACCATTCCGAGTTTCCTTACTGCACAAAGATAGTTCGTTAATTTGTCACAAGAGATATTTTGCATCAGGCCATTAAGGAAAGACGAAGCGACGCGTGTGCGGTGTGACGACACAACGAGGTTAAGATGAAATTATCATACCGTCAGGCACTCACAAAAATTTTTGAAAATGATGTACTTTATAACAAAAAAACTAAAAATGCATGAAGATGTCTGGGATCCCTTTTTTCTCGTACAACCCTTGATAAATAGTTGAGTCCTAACTGCTACCCCCCGTTCCGCCACCCATAGACGTCACTTGTCAGTACTAATGAAATTAGGGTTGAGATGATTTCAGTTGACCTGCAAGTGCGTGCAGACCAGGGCTGTGGAGCCGGAGCCCAAGAAATTTTGGAAGGCTGGAGCCGTAGCCGGAGCCAAAAACTTTTAGATGGTGAAGCCGGAGGCTGAAACTTGGGTTCCGGTTCCACAGACATGGTTTTTGGGGCAAGCGAGTTGTGCAAATAAGACAATGGTTTCTAGTTTTCAGTGGACCAGATCGTTCTGGAGGCGGAGCCAAAACATTTTAGATGGTGGAACCGGAGCCTAAAATTTGGGTTCCGGTTCCACAGACATAGTTTATGGGGCAAGCGAGTTGTACAAACGATTCAATGGTTTTTAGTTTTCAATGGACCAGATCGTTCTGAAGCCGGAGCCGCAGCAAAAAACTTCTAGATGTTGGAGCCGGATCCAAAACATTTAGATGCCTGGAGCTGGAGCCAGAGCCTGAAATTTGAGTTCCGGCTCCACAGCCCTACTACAGACTGAAAACCTTTGCGAGGTTCGATGCTTCTCTACACAATTTCATAAACTTCGTTGCATTTTCTGGATGTAGGGTGCATCGCATCAGGATATAAGCTATAACCCTGTCAACCAGAGCTTCTCAAACTTTTTTGTTCTGCGACCCATTTGGAAAGAGGTTTTTCTATGCGACTCATTCATGAATAGCTTAGATGTTAATGTAAACGTCCCATTACAAATCTCAAGAGGCATTTTTGTCCATGACGAAATCATATATATGCACATAATCCGCGACGGTAACTATACAGTAATGAAACAACCACGTAATGGAAGAAGTAGGGCGAAACAAATAAACAAAAAACAATCAGTGTAAGAAGTTATCAAGCGCAACTAATGGGATGGATGCACTTAATGCTTTTTACACAGATCACCCATGCGTAGATTGATACAAGACAACGGAGGACAAAGGACATTCTCAACATTTTTCAAAAAGGATTTGTTTTTTGAACTTGATGATGATGATTATCAATTTTGAGAATGCTTATTAACACAAATATGTTGTGAAAAAAGCTAATAGTTTATGCAGTGGCGTACGCAGACAATTTTTATTGGGGGCGGGGGTTCATTCAGTGGCAGATGGTGGTCATTTGTATTTGGTGTGCGCTGTTTGTGACATCACAATTTGACGTCAAGTTCATGTTTTCAAGCGACGTTTGTTGACATAATAGGCATATTCTTCTACACACACTCCCCTTATTTTTGTAAAAAATCAAGCCCTATACACTCGCCTCGTAATAAAGTTTTTGTAAAATATCAAGCTCAAGGGGGGTGTTAACCCCAAAACCCGCCCCTTGCGTACACCCTCGATTTTATGAATCACTAGATCAGAAATGAATGGGAATTCAGTTCTTGTTCTTATCCAAAAATCACAAAGTCTGTTTTGAAAATTCCAGTTGCAAACGTTTGTCGTTTAATAATTCCGCAAACTCCATACTGGGCATGGCAGGTGTGTGGCCTCTTGAAATTTAAATTGTGTATTGTTGGCGGATCCAAATTTTTCTGAATTAAATTACAAAGTACTTCAGAAACTGTAGGAAACTTAAGTCTGAAACTCCTCAATGTGTTCTTAAAGCAATGAGCCTAGCCCAGAAGTGTACGGGATTTCCCAAATTTGATCTTTCTTTCCCAAATAACATAAAAACAGCAAGTCTTAATGTTAAGACTAAAACGTACCATTGTAAACTAATCAAGGTTTCTGCATGCCTAATAAGCCTACCAATTACCGGGGTTCAAAGCCGTACCGTACGCCCTCAACTAGCAATCAATATTCTGCACAGCTATATGTGAACAATGGTGATATTTACTGTGTTGAAAAATGTTAGCTAATTACAATAATATCCTCCCAAAAATTGCTGTTTATGCCACCACGCGTGGAAGGTGTTGTTCAGAATCTTCATTTTCAAGTTTTTATATACGTTCTAAACTTATTCTTC
>JGI24021J15306_10009342_pt1 | contig 12131 bp, 3 predicted proteins | sample Ectturendosymbi1_FD_15306 | JGI IMG/M metagenome (IMG submission 15306)
AGTTCTTTACAAAAAGTTTGTTAACTTTTTTTCCTTAACAGTTCTAGGGCAGCTGTTATTTCCACAGCACGTGGCGGGCCGGATGAAATAAGTTCGCGGGCCGGTTCCGGCCCGCGGGTCGTAGTTTGGTGACCTCTGATCTAAGGTAATAAAAATATTTGACTAATTAGTTAATTAATTCATTTGTTTATTTTATATCATAACTTTCGAACCAGAAACACTAGAAAGTTGATCAAAGGCTCAAAAGACTCGGACTCGGGCCTAGTTTCCAATGAGAACTTCAGCGAAATACTTTGGCTCAGCAGGCCAGGTAACATGAGCCAAAATGGCCCAAAACTAGTTCACTTACGACCCCACTCACAAAAAATCCACACCCCCCAACCAAAAATTTTTTTCGAGTGCAGACTAGAAGATTGGCCAATCCGTTTGAGCCCTTGAACAGTTCTCTAGCGGAGGAGCTCTGGTGTTGGTAAGGCAACCGAAAACTGCTGGTTTAAGCTGGGATCCAAGTACGATATATTTATAGACCGGCTCTCAAAGTGTTAACATTGTTATGACATTAGTCAAGAACAAAGCCTACATTGTTTTTTTCAACTAGTTAAACCATAGTAAACTGTTATTTGAAAATGTGAATACTATGCTTAGGCTTACAAACTTGCCTTCATTTTCTCTTCTCATGCATGAATTGATGAATGAAGTATTGTGTTCAGGTAGTTCTAAACATGTAAACTATTGAATTGATTGAAAGCCGTGATATCTGAGTAACAAGATGGATAAAAAAAATGGCCCAATTTTGAAAAGGTTAAACCAACATGGCAAATCAATTTGATACACGATTACTCAATTATGTGGTGTTGCCCAAACACAACAACTTTGATATTTTTTTTATAAAGAAGTAATTGTTAGTGTGGTGTTATCATTTGCTTTAATAAAATAAATTCAACATTTACTCATACCACTAATCGTTTGTTTAAGTCATTCACAATTCTTATTTAAAAACAGGCATAAGCTCCTGATTTAGTTGTGCATAAAAATACAAGATTCTGTGTTGTTTTAAATACAGTTGCTTACTATAAAAATGTAGCATCTGTTATACACTTAAGACTTTGAAAAGCAGTTTGTCCAGTTATTTTGAAACTGCTCTTTGAATCTTTGCAATGAACCTGTGACATTCCTTTGAAAAAATCTTGAATGAAAAGCAAGGCAATCTTGAATAAAGCTTACAACATTGACAAGGGTCAGCACTGACCTGGAAATGTTGTATTAACATTGGTATGTGTTTAGTAATTGCTTAACTGACATTTATTACCTCAGTCTATTGAATTAGTTTCTATGTACCAGGAAATTATGTACCTGCCTTAAAAGTTAAGAGTGGAACGTGAGGTCACTTAATGCAACTGTATTTCTTGTCATTAAACTAATTGTATGATTTTCTTCTCAGGTTATCATTAGAAATTTCATCTTCACTGTAAAATCAACTTTTTGACTCCAGGTGTTTGAGTTTAATCTGTATACAAATAATTAACAAGTGTGCTGCTGCATTTTTTCGGTTGTGGCATGCCATAAACAACGATGGATAAATATCATGTGCTGGATCTCATTGGTGAAGGTTCTTTTGGAAAAGTATACAAAGGAAGGAAAAAGTACACAGGACATGTTGTTGCATTAAAATTCATCCCCAAAGCAGGAAAAGCAGAAAAAGATCTGAAAAATCTTAAACATGAAATTGAGATAATGGCAAGCCTAAAGCATAACAATGTAATAGAGCTATTGGATCATTTTGAAACAGATAAAGATTTTGTTGTTGTGACCGAGTTTGCTGAAGGTGAGTTGTTTCAGATTCTTGAAGATGATGGAAAATTGTCTGAGGAACAAGTTCGTGAAATCACTTGCCAGCTTTTGTCTGCTCTCTACTATATACATTCACACAGAATTCTTCATCGAGATATGAAACCGCAGAATGTTTTAATAGGCAAAGGTGGTGTTGTTAAACTGTGTGATTTTGGCTTTGCCAGAGCAATGAGCATGAACACTCTGGTCCTGACATCAATTAAGGGAACACCATTGTATATGTCACCTGAATTGGTTGAAGAAAAACCATACGATCACAATGCAGACCTGTGGTCACTGGGCTGCATACTGTATGAGCTGTATGTTGGAAAACCTCCATTTTACACTAACAGTATCTTTCAGCTGGTCAGTCTCATCATCAAAGATGATATTAAGTGGCCAAAGTCCATGAGTGATAATTTTCGTTCTTTTTTAAAAGGATTGTTGACAAAAGATCCTAGAAAGCGACTCACATGGCCTTTTCTGCTGAAACATCCGTTTGTCAAATCAAAAGTCAACATATTACAAGAGGATATTACAGGACCTGTCCCATTCACTGAGGAAGCTCCTGCTGATGTAATTCTGGCTAAGGAAAAAATGTCCCAGAAAATAACATCAAAGGGTGGTGGTTCAAAAATACTGCGCAAAGCTAAGCAAAAAATGATGGCTAATGCTCAACGTGGTAAGCCTACTCAAAGTGAGAATGATACAGATAAGGCAGGTATGCAGACAGAGTCATCAGAGCTGAAAGTTGGGGGAAATTCAATAAAAGCAAAGAGCTTAGTTCGAAATAGTGCCAAGTCAGCCCCAAGCAAGAGTTCTGTTAGCATGGAAACTGTTAAACTTGATGAAAGCGATGATGATACTGCATCAATGGATGAATGGCAAGAGATTATTGATGCCACTGACCCCTACAATATGCAGCTAACTACACCCATGATGCTCATCTCCGATGCAAGTTTTAGAAAAAAGATGGCAGAAGATGTTAAATCTGCTGTGCACAAGGTTATGAATGGGAAGATGAAAGGGGCATCTACACTAAGAGCTGTCATGAAAGTTGTTTCAAACTTGCTTATTACAAAATGTGATTCAGAGCTTCTTGCCCTGTTTTGTGATGAACTTGTGATTCCTGATCAATTTATAGAGTTGCTTTTACAAATTTTGTCATCTTCATTGGTGAAAAAGGTCCCCTGGTGCTCACAGATAATCGCAGATATCTTAGCAATGTTGACAGCCTACTCAGCAAGTGATTTTAATGTACAAAATATTCGAAAAACTGATGACAGTTCAGCATCTGTTGAAACGACAAGAAGTAAATTTGGAAACCATGCTACGAAATTGATTGGTGTTGTCAAAAAAATCATGGCATCTTATTCTACTACTGACTTGGTAATGGAGCAGGCACTGCTTTGCCTTGTGTACGTCTGTGAAAGCTGTGATCATGGCCAAAAGCTCTCTACTGCATCCAAGGTGTATGACACATTGCTCAACAGTGGACTGGTTATGACAGTGATGGATAGTGTTTGTCAGTCTCATCCTGAAACAGTGGCCAATCAGCTTGTATTACATGTTTCCTGTTTGGCATCTATGGTGTACACTCCAGTGGTTGGCTTGCCTATACTTCAGGCCAAACAAAAAATTTCCAAATATGTCTGCCAGATATTGTTGCAAAACCAAGGCTTTTTCATGGCTTTAGCTCAGTTAGTTTCTAATCCCCTCACATGTTCGAATTGTTTAAAGATCATCTACACTTGCTGTCAGCAAGATAGACTTATCTGTCAAACACTGTCCAAGCACCAATACATATCATTGCTGATGAATGTGCTTGCTGGCAGTGTTTCTCTTGACGCTGAGTTAAAAGCTCACTGCACAGAGTTAGTTTTGAATATCCTCACCACCATACTGATGTGTGAGCCTGAACTTTGTAAAAACATCCTGATAGATTGCACAGAGATCTTGGCTTCAACATTAATCAACTCAACCCAGCCAACCACCACCTTAGCAGTTGCAACCACCCTGAATAAACTCAGCTCTGTAGGTGTTGTTTTTCAGATAGATTTAAGTGACTTTTTCTCTTCCGTAAGTTCTGCCGTTTCAAACTTGACTGAAGTTGACATATTGCCTCCTGCTGCATGTGGTTTATTGGATGGTGTTATTGGCATGGCTAACCAAGTGGCAAGTGAAGGTGATTTTGCGGCTTTGAATGGTTTCATGACCTCTGGTGTGTGGACAGCACTGTGGTACAGACTTGGCCATGCTCTTCATGTTGATATGTTTGCTGACGACAATGCCACTGAGCCAGCCCTATCTGCAAGGCCTCTGAATAGTCGGGCTGAAGACTTGGATAGCTATGATCCTATGTTAATATCTCCACCTGGCATTGCATCATTTTTGTCCCTGGCTCTCTCGGCTTTCGCATGGGATTCATCAGACTGCTTACCCTTGCTGTGTCTCAATGAGGGAATCGTTCAACATTGTTTGATTATGCTTTTGTCTGATAATTTTTTAAACAATAACACGTTGAAACAAAGTAGCCTCAACATGCGTGTTAATATCGTTCTAAGTGTTCTTCAGTGCTTATTTTTCCCGTTCGCGTGCGAAGTCGATAAAGACCTGCGCACCAAAATAATTCAGTCTTTCTCAGACGTTGATATGCTGTCGCATGTTTTAAACGCGTGCTTGTCCGTTGTGCCGTTCGTGTATGCTGAAATGGTGTTCAGGTTGCTAAAAGAGTTGGTCGTCAACAGTTTGTCTTGTGCTAACAAATTCATGACGTATCTGAATACGAAACAAACGCCCTTATCGAGGTATTTGTCTGAAGCATGCACAAGTGATCAAACCCCTGCTGTTGTGGTGAGAGAGCTACTTTCTATTTTCGTACGGATTGTTAAGGAGCATCGGGAAGCATGTGCTGGTGCGGTTTTGGAGTTCATGTTCAGTTCGCCTGTGAAGGACGTCCCGCTTATTTGTCACTGCTTACGCTCCAAGCATGTTTCTGCCAACCTGGAAGCATGTTCACTGATTGGAGCTCTTCTCGCTGGTGGCATGGGAAAAAAGGACAAGAAAATTAACACCTTGAAGCCCTACGTCTTCTTGCCAGACGGCAAGTTGAAACCTGAAATGGCAAAATTTGTTGCAGAACTTATCCCACTGCTTAACCAACTCTTGTTAACCAGCAATTTCTCTGAAGTTTCCCTGGCGTGCTCGACCCTTTCAGAGATAATCGGCTGGAGCAGCGTATGTGAAAAGCGAGTCATTGAGTGCGGTATGCCACAAATTCTGATTGACACTCTTAAGTCGAACTGTGATTTTTCCGTCAAGCAATCGGCTTTGCAAACTCTGCAAGATATATGCCATTACGAAATCGTAAGAGAACATGTCCTGGTGTCAGGCATGCAGGATCAAGTGGACGCGTATATTTCTAAACTGACAGACGTTCCGCTGGCAGGTGATACATCGCCAGTTTTTCGCAGTGTGGCCAACATTCAAGAAAAGGTTTTGCTTGCCGCGTTGAAGCGGATCAAGTCGAACATTGATTGAGTTGAAAAGTCCTTAGCTTTCGTGCATGGCTAACATTGTTTCTTTTTCAAGATTTAAATGCATTTACAGATTGTTTGACCGCTACTGTGACTACGTATTTCTTGTTTCCTGTTGCGATGCAGTTCATGAGACCGTGGTGGGTTACGCGAACCAACGTCATATCAGTTTTTATGCCACTGACCGCAACATGTCGTCTACGCTTTGATGCAACTTCTTAAATTTGTAACGTGTGCACAATGCAACTGAAAAAACGCAATAGGCTGAGATTGGCGAAAATGTTCAGCTGGTTCGAATTTTTTTATCGTAAAGCTCTGAACGAGTACAATATTTCTGGACCACTTGCCATGTACAGTGGTCTCTTTATTTAGCACTCGGCTTGGGTGGGAGGGGAAACTTTGTTTATTTGTGACGTTGAGCTGCATCGTGGATTGCTCGATTGCATTTATCATTTTCTGCGATGACATTGACAGTTTGAAGGAGGGTTCGCTCAGCAGATTCGAGAAGCACGTACTGGGTTGTAAAACACGAATTATGACAAAACAATGTTGGGGCTGCGAAGTGGTGGAAAGACGAAAATCGACAAATCGCAACGAGAGCGTCAAAACCAAACTCATCTGTAAGACAAGCATACCAACGTGCCTTTCAGCGTTAAAAACGGTTTGCATTTTCTACATTTCGTTTTTTTGCGAGGATTCTTCTGCATCTACAGCCTTTATTTGCATATAAAGAAATGCCTTTCGCTGTCCATGAGCAGCTTCAGATGCTTCAGAACTGTTTCGACCAAGCTTTTCCTGCTACTTGCGTGAACTTTCTTACTACCTTTCCACTGTGCTCGGCAGCATGTATAGCCTGCCTTCCTGGTGTGTGTCGTACTGTTAACGTGCGCCTCCCGTTTTTGGTGAAGCTCGAGGTCTCGTGCCAAATCAAACAGATGTTTCCGCTTTTTTATTATAACATGGTTGATAGCTGAGTGGATTGCGAGTGGTATATGCAGCGTTAGCAGACACACCACCTATTGCTTAATGCAGTGGTTCTTAACCTTTTCTCTGCTATGACCCCCTTGTCCTTTGCTTGAAGTCTTCCTGATATTAAGTAAGTTGTAAAAGCAAATGTATTTATTGGTAAATGTATTGATCAAACTCTCCATGTTGCATAAGGGCTCGAGCCCCCTGGAAAATTATTGACGCCCCCGCGGGGAAGCGTGCACCCCCGGTTAAGAACCACTGACTTAATGAAATTAAACACCGATAGTCGGTTATGACGTTGCAATTTTCATTGTGACTGAACAATCAGTTTTTCCCAGAAATGTTTCGTGCATTGTACAAGCAACATCAAACAGCTCTTGCAACCAGTGTTGGCCGCTTTCGACAAGACAGTCGACAACACGATTCATTCGCATGTAATTAAAAGCGTTCTTTATGGGTCGAGCTCGACCGATACATCATTATGCCGATATATATGTCGACAGATATGATGGCGACGATTGGTGCAGAGATATCCAGAAATTCCGATTAACAAATTGGTATCGGCAAAATTTCACCGAAACATATCGGCACCATTAGCACCACATTCGCACTCCCAGTACCCAGTGAACGAATTTTCAGCACTTCCGGGTTTGGTTATGATGACAAGAGATGGTCATTGCAAGGAGGCATTGTTTAAAAACTGTGCTTCCTGAACCATAACTTAAATTATTAAATTGTGTTTCTTCAGCTGGAAGTATTTCCATTTCCTTATGAGTTGGTTCATTTTGAATTGCAATGTCTTTTAAGTGTGGCTCAAATATATGCGAAATATTGGCATCGGTCGAACTCCATGGGCACATTCTTTTTCTGAAAGTGACTACCGGTAAATGCGATCCATTTCAAGCAAGAGATTTATGTATCGATTCCTGCAGAACTGCTCCTTTATAAATATGTTTTCGATGTAGCTGCAAAAAAGATCCCGATTCCGGAAACTTGTCTTTTCGGTCGTGCGCCGGCTTTGAGTCGGTGTCATTTAACTTAGAAGAATTTCACTTCCGCTTCGGTCAGTTGACAGACGTTATCAGGATTAGTTTGAACTCGTTATTGAATCAACTGATTATATAAATGTTTGTACCAGACATTTTTTGACACAGCTTTTGGCTGTAATCGGCTGTGACATTGGACATCCTATGAAAAGTGAAATGCCTACATCGTTAATATGACGTCGAAAAAGTTCAAGAAATTCCTAGTTGTAATTGTGTATCGTTGAATGTCTTACTTTTCACTAGTGGATTGTTTATTTTGTGCCACTGTGTGATGCAGCTACCGGTTTTATGTTCTTGTAAAATATTGGAGTGGAACGTGTTTCTGGATTAAAATTGTCAGAAGCTTCTGGCCAGTAGACTTCTTTTTCTGGCTGTGGAACTTGCGCAGGCCGGAGTTTCTTTGCAGCCATTTAAAGAAGTCCCTTTTTATTTGCGTGTTTACCGCAAATTTGTGGTCCATATCACAAGGGCAGTAATCAGGGATGTAGTGCTAACAAGAAAGGTGTGGGAACGCATCCAAAAAAGTAGCCATTTTAAAACAGCTTCCAACCCATTTTAAAGCAAAGCGGGAAAGAGCTGTGGGAACAGTGGTTTAGCTAGAGTGTGGGCTACTTGAGGTGGCTCTTGTGTTTGGCGCCCCTGAAGCCCTAAAAAATATGTATTGCACAGTGACTCACTCTTTAAAGTTTTATATGTTGCCTGGTTTGTGCACCATTGTAATATTGCTTTCACAAACTCGAATATTGTATGCTTCAAATACACACCAAAAAACTCAATCATTATTAGTACAGTAATACAGTAGGTAAACTAAAAGCAAAAATGACATAGGGAAAAATAGTTTTAAAAAGTGTAAAAAATTAGGACCATAGTTGTTTCTGAAATGATAACTACTTTTTCCACAAAGTAACCTTTCTTGCATTTAACGAAAGAAGTGCTTAAAAAAAGCGTACGCAACGCGGCTGCTTTCGCAGTGAATGCTGCACTGCTGTTGGCATACCATATTTTCGTCATTGAAAACCGGGACGCTTCAGAACAACGAGCCTTATCAGGCAAATGTTCCTATCCTGCCTGGAGTATGTAGCTATTTTCGATAAGTATTGCAGCAGTTTCACCTGAGGCGATTTAAATTCTGAACGCTTCACTTTCACACCGAAATCAGGTACATGTTGCGAACCACAACGAATAATTTTACCCTGTTTTCCAGGGACGCTGAAAGAGCGGTGGACAGTAAGAGTTAGGGCAATGAAAAACTTTAAGATCCAAACAAATCGTTGCCAATAGCCTAATGCTTGTTTCTGTTCAGCACCAATGTTGACCTCAAATATAATAACAGATAAATTATAGAAAACTACTTTGAAGTTTCTGGGTGAGCGAATAACTGCAGTAAATATGTTTCAAGTCATCTTGAAAATATGAAATTACCTATAGAACTTCTATGAAAAGGCACTTCCGCCCCCGTTTCCCCCTTGTGAAAGGACCGGGCAATATCCCCACTCTCCGGCGTCCCTGCTCTTTTCTGTTCAAGCATCAATAGTAAAGGAAACAAAATTCACTTTACCTAATTCTTGGCGTAGTTCAGCAGCAGTCATCGGGGCAATGCAGTTAACAGTTACTGATTCAGTGTGGCAGGGCGCAGGTTTCCCACCCCTGCTTCAAGTGGTACATCTGCTTGGGCACGCGACATCAAGTCTGGTTCAATTCCTGTTCGGGTCACCCGAAGGCTTCAAACTTCAAAACCGATACTTTCGGCCTGTCCAGCCGCGTGCTCGGCGTTAATGGAATGGTGCAAGGGAAAGCTTCACGCGCGGTGTTGCTATTCATTCGCCATCAAGGTAGGCGTACCATACCCTCGGTTTCAACCGGTGTCAAGCTAAATTTCTGACTTCACGCCATATGCGCATGCACAAAGTAATACTCTACATACCAAATACGCTGAGAAAACTGATTTTTATGGCTTAGGGTTTGGTGTATAGATAAGTGTGTCGGGTTGGGGTTTATGTCAGGGTTAGAAAAAGAACGTCCAATATTTTTCAGTGATTACAGTTATTCCCGTACTGTAACTTGTTGTGGGTATCTGACATCTAACCAAAAAGTTTTGATTCACACAACACACATCAAAAAAGCAACCGCTAAACTTTATTCCTTTACTCTGAAAAGCAAAATAATTGACAAACATTAATTGGTCAGAAATTTCGCTTGACACCGGGACAGACCCGGCTTAAAGGCTTTGTCCTGGTGTCCCGGTCAGTCAACCAAAAAGTCCCGGTTAAGCATTCAGTCAGCCAGCATAGACCTACACGAGTATTAGCAGGCTGTGAATGGTCTGTTTAGCCAACTTGCTGAAGAATGATGTGTGATCTCGTTTTTTCTTGTTTCTTTGTGTTAGATCAGGGTCTCAAACACGCGGGCCGCATGCGGCCCACGAGGGCGTTCTATGTAGCCCGCGATGCGTTTTGGGAATTTTGAAACAATTAACATAATAATTTATTTACCTGTGTTTAAAAGTGTTGGGCTAGCGATTGAACAAGTTTCTAACGAGCATACAAACGGCTTGTCTGGCAGTTTCTTCTTTAGGCTTCGATTTGAGCCTTGTTTAAAAATTACTGTTCTGAGAATTACTTGTTTTTTCAATTAGCCATGGCGGACGCCATGGCTAATTTTCCAAGTGGTTGTCAGATACTGACAACCACTTGGAAACCAAAAAACACAAATCTGCTGTTGAAGCAATGTCGTCAATAGGCGTAGCTAGGGGGGCCATGCCCGCTCAAATTTTTAGCGATCTATTGTCATTTTGTGCTTCAAAATGCGGAATCCCAAACAAAAGTGTCATTTGCATAAAATCAGATATTTTGGCCCCTCAAAAAAATTTTGGCTGGCTACGCCACTGCCCGCCTGAACATTTGATATGGCCCGCATCATAATTTCCTTTAGTCAATTTAGAACAGTGGTTCTCAATCTTTTCGCTATAGCGAGTCAAATTCAGACTTACGATTTTGTCAGAGAGACGCACTAAAGAAATTTTGACACAAGTCAGTTGACATTTTGTTTTGTAGCAGAAGGAAGTCTTACACAAAATATTAGAGGTTTCATTGAAAGACTGCTGAGGGCTGCACCAAAGGTGCTTGGGAGTCGCATGCAGCTCTCAGAAGAAAGGGCCACTGAAGTTTTTATTGGTCTCCTCACCTACGTGGTTCCCCTAATTGGGAAGCTTGGAGTGCTTTCGTCACGACTGTCTAGAGTCTACTAGACATACACATGATGTAGAGAAGGGCTTCTCAAACTATGGGTCGCGACCCCGCTTGGGGTCCCGAAACAAATTAGCTTGACAAGTCAGATATAAAAGGTTTTGTAAAAACTAAAAGTAGGCTTGCAATGGATGTATTTCCACTGCATTTTTAGAGGCAATATAACAACCAAACACAATAGATTATGCGTCGTCACGTCATGTTTTAACGTACCGACCAACAGTGTTTTTTAAAGGTGCTTTGAGAAACTGTTGAGACGATCTCAACATTTTCCAGCGCTTTCTCAGAATACAGTAGAAATTCACTTTACTACCATCATCAAAATGCACTGAAACCTTGCTGTACGAACATCTCGGTATTCAGACAAAATACTTGCGGTCTTTCAAAATTTGTTTGTGGTCAGCAAGGTCATATCTCAAAAAATCCCTGCTGGCAAATGTTGACTTTATTGCATTTACTCTGACACGAAGGCATGCTTGCGTTTCAAACTCTTCTAGGGGCTAGGCTAATTGCTTTGAGAGCACACTGAGTAATTTTAGACGAAAGTTAAAAGCTTCATACACAATTTCAGAAGTACTTTGGACTTTGATTAAGGAAAAGTTGGACCCACAAACCACACACAACAGTAGCGCAGCCAAAGTTTGAGAAGGGCCAAATATTGTGGCTTTTAAGCGAGCAACAGCATCTGCTTTGGGGTACCGCCTCTTAAAGAACAAACAACAAGATAAGCTAGAAATTTGAAGGGGTATAGCCCTCTTGGCGTCACCCTGGCTACGCCTATGATACACAATTGAACTTTCAGGAAGCCAAAGCCAGCCACCTGCCATGCCAAGGATGCGTTTGCGGAGTTATTAAACGACAAAGTTTGCAACTGGAATTTTTAAAACAGAGTTTATGTTATTTTCGGATTAGAACAAGAAATGAATGCCCAGTTATTTCTAATCTAGCCATTTATAAACTCTTAGCCTTTTGCACAAAATATTTGTGCGAAGCGGTATTCTTAAAATTGATAATCATCAAGTCCAAAAACCGATCCTTTTTCAATAGTGTTGAGAATATCCTTTGTCTTCCGTTGTCTTGTGTCACTCTACGAACGGATGATCTGTGCAAAAATCATCAAGTGCATCCATCCCATTAGTAGTGCTTGATGACTTCTACAAACTGAATTTTTTTTGTTAATATTGTTCGCCTTATGGTTTCCATTAGTTTCATCACTGCATGGTTACTTTCGTGGATTGTGCGCATTTTTATTTCGCCACACACAAAAATACCTCTTGAGATTTGTAATGGGACGTTTAAATGTATCATTAACGTCTAGGGCTCTAGGCCAGTGGTTGTCATCCTTTTTTGTATTGGTACACCCTTTTGAAGTTGCTCGAAAACCTGTACACCCCTGTAATGCACTAAAATATACTACTGCAAAAGTACAAAATTTAATAAGCGATTTTTATGCTGTAGACGTTGCTTAGCCGATTTCAAATGGTAAACCTTGTAATGTTTAGTGT
>JGI24021J15306_10009343_pt1 | contig 12131 bp, 7 predicted proteins | sample Ectturendosymbi1_FD_15306 | JGI IMG/M metagenome (IMG submission 15306)
AGATGATAACAGTTGTTATCGAAACGTTTGCAAGATGTCAGTTGTATCGTTTGCTTTGGCCGTAGTATTTATTATAAGGCTATTTAGCCTAGTTTCATTATAAAAATACAAACAAAGAATAACCCCTAGGGGGTGAGAGCCCTGGGTCAGGTAACCTTGGCCAAACAATCCTAAACCTATCCTACCACTTATTATGTGGCCCCCCAAACAACCTCAAATCCAAAACCTCCAAAAATTTTCAAAAAATCGAAGGTACTACTAGAACCGGACTTTTTGAGGCTTTCCACAGCTCTCTAGCTCAATCGGCTGGCGAGTTATGGTTGAAAGTTTTCGGGAAAATCCTTGCGCCAAAATTTTGGCTCCGGCGGTACTTAAAGGGGTTCTATATGTTAGTTAAATAAGTTAGAACAGTTTCTCGTGAGCTTTACTGGGAAAAACGTGTCTACATTGGTCTTACTTCATATGGTTAGCTGAGGGTGTTGCGACAATTATTTGCGACTGTGCAAAGCTTGTCTTCATGCGGTTAACCATCGGCCTATGGCATAGAGCAGGGCTTCTCAAACTATGGGTCGCGGCCTCAAATGGGTCGTGAAACCAATTGGCTTTGAAAAATCAGATATAACAATTTTTGTAAAACTTACAAGAAAATTGAAAGTAGGCCTGCAGTGAATCTATTTCTACTGCATTTTTATTTTTAGGGGCAATATCGCACTGTATGCTGTCAGTTGCTTACTATGATGCCAGCCTGAGCTGTCAAATGATAAAAAATCCAGGCACAACAAGTTATGCGTTGTTACACCATGACTGTTTTAACGTACTGACCGATATAGACCTTATTGCATATATTCTAGCACAAAGGCATGCTTCTGTTTAGACTCAGGGGTGGGGAACCTATTTGCTATCACGGGCCGCATAAATGGTGGATTATCGCTGGCGGGCCGAAAAATCACTTGATTTAATCCAAAAATTCAACCTTTAACTAACTATGAAGATTCTTATGACATACTATCTACAGTAAGTACCTGTTTATCATGGAGATTCGTGTTGACACGATTTTGTACTCTACATTGAGTAACGAAAATCCTGATGCGGGCCATATCAAAGGTTCACGCAGGCCGCATTTGGCCCGCGGCCCGCAGGTTCCCCACCCCTGGTTTAGACTCTAGGTTTACTCTACGGGCTAGGCTAACTGCTTTGAGAGCACAACGAGTAGTTTCAAACTAAAGTTGAAAGCTTCATACACAGTTTCAGAAGCACTCTTGACTGTGATTCAGGAGAAGTTGGATCCACAAACCATAAATAATTGAAACTTTAGGAGGGCGCACACCTGCCATGCCCAGGATGAATTTGCGGAGTTATTAAACGATAAACGTTTGCAACTGGGATTTTTAAAACAGTTTAGCCTTTGTCATTTTTGGATAAGAGCAAAAAATGAATGTTCAGTCATTCTGATCTAGCCATTCATAAACTCTTAAACTTTTGCAGATGATATTTATGTGAAGCGGTATTCTCAAAATTGATAATTATGAAGTCCAAAAACCGATCCTTTTTGAAAAATGTCAAGAATGTGCTTCGTCCTGTGTTGTCTTGTATCAATCTACGAATGATTGATCTGCGTAAAAATTATCAAGTACATTCATCCCATTAGTTGTGCTGGATAACTTCTATAAACTGAATTGTTTTTGTTAATTATTTTTCTCCTTACTGTTTCCATCACGTGGTAGTTTTATTAGTGTGTAGTTACTTTCGTGGATTGTGTGCATTTGTAGGATTTCGCCATTGACAAAAATGAATCTTGAGATTTGTAATGAGACGTTAAACGTAACTTTAACATCTAGGTTATCCATCAAGGGGGTCGCATAGAAGAACCTTTCTTCAAAATGGGGCCACAGAACAAAAAAGTTTGAGAAGCCCTGGCTAAGAGGGTTAAAATACTATATCTTGTTTTTCTTGGAAAATGACAACTTCAAAACGGCATGAATAAACTCTGTGTCCACTTAATTGATTGTGCTTGTTTGTTTCATAAAATATGTGGTTACTATTACTATAAAAAAGTTTAAATACAGGTGATCAGATCGACAGCTAGACGAGATTTTCGAGGGCGACAAGACGGTCCCACATGGAAATGTATTCATCTGAAAAACAAACCTACAAAAAAGCGCTAGAAATCTCGGAAATTTAACGAAAAGAATTTCTGAACTACACGAAAGAGCTATAAATTCCAAGAAAAGATCGCAATGCCTTTTGTTCTTTAGAAGAACGTAGGAAAGGCTTCAATTTCTGTTGAACATCTAAGGCGAATGTAGAACCAAATTTGGCATAACAAAAGATATATTTTTGAGGGGGCACTACACATAAGAGTATCTTCACGCTTTTCAGACAAACGGCCAAATAGGTCACACCTGCTTGGGGCCTCCAAAACTAAGATGGCTAGGGCCCCGCGCTCCCTAAATCCGTCCCTGGGTGCACTTCCCCCGAATGCCCCCCGGTGCCTACGGGCCTGTGAATATATGGCGTGAAAAATTTTGTTTGCTTGCGTGAATCTCACCCCAGATTTGCAAACAAACGTAACACTTAATATCTGGTTTCGTAAACAAAAACCAGTCCGGCTTCATATGTTCAATCTCGTATAAATTATGAAAGAATTTGCTTTTTCTCTACAGATCTGAGGCCTTTGGAAGTCAAGATCAGCCAATTTGGAACCTATCTTTTCAAGGATTTGAAAATTTTAATTCAAGCATTACAGTAAGTATGAAGCTTATAGTAAATCTTTCAAGTTTCAGAAGTGAGTAAAGATGGAAATTCGTGGCCTCCGGACGATCATGAAATGCGTCGTGTGCATGTTAGAGGCTTTTAAATAGGAAGAAAGATATTTTCATTTTCATGAAATATAGCGTTAGGCAGAAACGGAGGAAGGGACCCCCGTACCCCCGACAGGGACCCTGGTAAAAACGGGCCTCTGACTGAGGAACATTGTTAGGGAATATAGACATACCAGAACTGAACTCACTAAGAAGTTATTTCACTTATTTCCCTCTTCATCATTCATATTTATCTAATATGTCAAATAAATTGAACTTCCCACCACTCATAGTTCCCTGTTATCGAAGCCTCTCATTGCGAAGTGCATTGTGTGCAGCTTCGTTGTCAGCATTTGCCTTGGTAAGCTGGTAGTTGTGTAGGTAACGTTGCTGAATCCACGTTGATTGTGAGCATTTTTAGTATTGTCTAGTAAAGAGTTATTCAGGAAAGTTATGTTGTAGACCTGTGTGCATCCTTTAACTGCACGCAAATAGAAAAGCCGGTTTCCAATGTATATAATCAGGTAAAATCGTATTCGTAGCTCGCGCGTGTAATATACAGTGTATCTTGCACCAGAGGTGTCCAATGAAAACTCAACACTCTACAGTACGCCAATGAGAAATCCAGTTATTTAACCAATAACACTGTATCTTTCGTGATAGCACAATTATTTTAGCCAATGAGCAATCGTTTTGCAGCAGCGCTTAGAAGCCTCTATCGTAAGATAGCGCTAATTTATTCACATTGTGAAAATTAACATTGTGTGTTTGTCTACAAAAGTTTCCCTGTTTTTTAACGATCATAATCCATTGAGAAGTAAGACCTTATACTTATATTCTAGGTCGAAACAGTAGGACGTAATCTGGTAGGATTCGCACCAGACGAGTAAAAAGTTTGATTGAAGAATACCTGGTGACAAACAGGCAATATGTTCGTTTCTGACTGAGTTGATAAAGACATTTGCATCTTTGAAAGCTCGGAAAAAGTCATTTTCCTAGCTTGAAATTTAGTAAATGCTAAAGTTTAGAGTCTGTCTGTTGTAGTATGTCTACCCTATATGTAATGTTGATGCTGTAGAAACATGCTTTTATGAATATGTGCTAAAACAAATTGAGGTGTCGGTTTATATAAATTTATGTGTTAAATGCAATGTATTGTATATTGAGGACCCCAAAGTCCAGGCTTAGGGGGGTCACAAACCACCTTGCACTATCGCCAGCGTTAGGCTACATCTCCAGACACAGTGCAAACCAAGTTGAGCTCAGCATTATGCAGGAGGAAAATCAAATTTATGCGGATGAATGCTGGTTTTAATAACATTGGGGTTTTCCCCGACTTGAAGGTTTCTACATATCTGTTCACTACCTGCAAGCAATTTTTGACAATTGTTGACATTTTGTCAAAGGTAGAGATGATGGGATGAATATACAGATTTTATTCTACACAAAGCCATGAATTTAAAAAATCATCATCAGAAAAATTTTCAGTGGTTCATGCAATATTCAAAATTTTGCAATGATTTTGTGCAAGGAAGACTTAATCAAAGATACTTATCAATTTATGCATGTACATGAAACTGCCAAGTTGTCAAACAAATATCGGCTCAGGCTGTGTAACATCGACATGCAGGTCTACTTTATTTTTCAGAAAAATGTTTTACTTGCTCAGCAACGCACGCGAAAATGCAAAAACGTTTGAATATAAAAAATGTGAAAAATCTTTTGACGATAACAATTTTGCTAGTAAGTAAGCTTACTAATATATCTATTTGCAGTCGAAATAGCATGTCTATTAGTTGTCTGTCTGGCTAGGTGAAAAATATGTAGATACAACCTCACTACGTTTGTCTCGTTTGAATTGAAAGCTTCCAGCTTGTACCGTCGGACATATCCCTGATAGACACCCAGTCTTCACCAGCTTCTGCTGGTGTCACTTGTTTTTATTCAATTGCACTTCGGATCAGTGATAACCGAAACGCGCAATTATAGAGTCAAATCCTGTTGTTAATCAAAGAAGTGTGAGTCCGGTTTTCTGCCCTATTTTGCCAATTTTATAAAAAGTTGCAGTGCAGCCTGGTCCGATGCTTTCTTAAAGTGCTTAAGGTCATGCAGTACAACTTGCACTTCTTAGGCGTTTTGCAGTTCTAGGAATTTGGTAGTTAACGAACAACTCGGCCATCCCTGGAATTGTTGCCATAAAAAGTTTCGCAAGTCTTGATGAACCACTGCGTAGAAATTAAGCGTAGGTCAACTGATAACCATTGGCATTCGGCATGCTATATTTTTTTCAGGAAAGTCAACAGAAGCTCTTTAAAATATTTCAAAAAAACTATGTCCTTGTTTTCTGCGCTACGCCCTATTCTGTTTTGTGAGTAGAAATAGCCCTATGCGCTGGATCAGCTCAACCGAAGCGTTCGTAATGACCAAAGCTCATTATGCCGCCCGAGCGAAAAGAATAATAATTGAGTAGCTCACAGCTACAGTTAAGAGTATTTTGAAACGCGCCGAGTGTGTAATTAGTTGACGATGTGTTAGCATTAAGTGCCGCCGCAAAACGTGGTTTCCGATGACGCTTAGCAACTGTGAGTTGGAATCGCCCCCCCAGTGTTGCCGAACGAGAGTTTAAAGTTACAGCCACGAGTTGTCTGCAGCAGTGTTAAAATCGGTGAAATTAAAAAGTGAGAAAGTGCTCTGTCAGGACTTTTGGTCATAAAAATGTTTTGCTTGACGAAGTAAAACATTTTACTTTAGAAATCATTGCTACCGTCGATTGGCCGGAGGCGTCCGCGAATATACGTTGCGGGCATGAAACAAGCAGTGAAAACATGTTGCTTGTGTGATGACATGCTATGGTACCGCTATTTTACCGGGTATACGCTGCTCTGCCTTTGTGAGACAGGAAACAGGATGGCACACGCAATAAGCTGTTAGACATGTTCTCATTCAAGCATGCGAAGCTGCTAATGCTGCTATACGGCTAGGAATAGCCTGATTTTGTCATAGATGATACAGTGGGAGTTGTTTGAAAACATTGAAAAACAGGTGGTTTCATGATAAAGTATGACTGTTTTGCTCATTGTATAGAAAACTCAGAAGTATTTTACGATGTTGTCTCAGCTTAGTGTAAACGAGGCAAAAAGCACTTCAATGTGAAAAAGACAAATAGGAACTCATTTTAGTCTCATCGCTGCAGATTAATGAGTTGAAACAGGTGTGTGAAAAAGTTTGGAATTGCAAACACTGCTGCGTAATGTTTAACACCAGTTTCTGGGTAATTTGTGTTAGGAAGAGTTCTTGTACTGAGCGAAACAGCCAAAATGAATGCTTTCTGAAATCGCAGTGTTTCTCTGCTTTTGTCATAATATTCTAACGAAAAGGTCTACTTTTCTTTCCCTTCTAGTACGAAACAACGTTGATGGTGGAGTAATAAATGATGAATGTAAATTAGAGAAGGATAGACGTACTATAGATGCTTGCAGGTCAAAAGGCAATTTTCAAAAATTGAGTGTTTGAGTGAGATTTTCAGAATTCAGATTGACGTATTAAACACCAATATATGAGTCAGGCAGCTTCAAACCTGATTAGACTGCGTATAGAAAGTTTCAGACGTCACTCTCAGTACAGTTCAGAATTGGAAATTTTAGTTGGCACATCCAGCCTTAAAGGTGAGATATTCTTTTATCACAGCTTTGAGCCAAAATCTTTACTTTGAATGGATGTTTTGGGAAAGACCTTTAATCGCCTGTTTTTGGACTCCACAATATCGTACTTGCAAATTTTGTACATCTGTGGTATCTTATGCGGCAGATTGTGCTAACAAAGTGGTGTACCAATATTTGTCTTTTAGGGTTTGCGGTGTGTTTCTGGGTAATTCATTGGGTGAATGATCTGCAGCTTTAACTATGAGGTGGTATGGTTATAAGGCTTTGCACAGGAAGTTCCTGTCCGCGTGAATCGTGTTACATGGGATGGTGTAGCAATGGTTCTTAACCTTTACAAACATGCCGAACCCTTACGTAGTTTTCCAAGCTTTTGCCGAACCCTTGTTTTTGCCAATACCCAGTATAATTCCGGGAGTTCTCGGAACAAGAACGATACGCTGTCGGCAAAGGTCTGAAATGAATCAATGATCTGCAAAGGCGACCATGGTTAGCTTGCTGTGATATAACCACCTTTTTATTCATATTTCAGATGACCTTCGTCGAATCCCTGAAACGGCTCCGTCGAGCCCTAGGGGTTCGATCGAACCCAGGTTAAGAACCACTGGTGTAGACGATTTAAAGGTTCAGAACGTCTAACGTAAGCAGATTTACTTCCAGTAGAGCTTCTTTCAACTTGATTGTAAATGGCGAGTGTTAGCTATGTTTCGCAGCGGAACAAGAACTCTTTATTTAGCAGGTTGAAGACACTTTCCTGCAGTAATTTTTTGCACCTTGTAGTTCCAAAATTTTTCGAAGGTTATTTGGCTCCTGCGGTATTACCCATTTACTGCAGCTTTCCGTGTAAATTGCAGTAATACACACCATGACATTCGACCACTAATGTTGGAAGTGCTCGTGGCGTGCCATGCCATTTCTTTCCTTACTAGTGCTTTTCAACCCTTTTCTGCTTGCGATCTACTTTTACTGAAAATTTTTGTGCGGAATATTCCAGAATAATATTTTTGCGAAATCTAATCAAGTAACACTTGATGCAATCTACTGTTTATGGAAAACTTGAGCTTCTTCATTCGATATCAAAATATTTTCCGATCTAATCAATAGAAAATGAGATAATTTTCAAGAAATGTTTTAGATAAATACCGGAATACTGCAATATTTTGAAATTTTTTGCGGCTCTCGTGAACGAACTTCATGAATTGAGAAGTGCTACCTTAGTCGTTATCAACCTAAGCAGTAACTTTGTCTTCATGCTCCCTACATTTTGCACAAGTTTTGACTTTTTGTCTCATTACGTTAAATGCGTCCAAGACTCGCCAGCTTTGATAACCTCATGACCAAGGTTTGTCTTCAAAAATTTTGTCACTTCTCGGTATTTCTTACATGTAGTGGCAAGGGTCGTGGCCAGTGAGGGGAACCGGTAGTGCTGTTATCTCCGTTTGATGTTTGGGGTAGTCTGGTAAGAATTGCATTTTGGCATATTCGTGGCTTTACTGTTGAATATGTTGAATACTCTAATAATCTGGCATGAAATGATGACCTTTTTTAGTTTGAAAACGTTGGGCAATCACTGGAAAAAAATTATATTTCCACTTTTTGTTTCCCCTACTACCTTTGGTTCAGTACAAGGGTTTGGCTTGCATTTATGAAGGTGGTGTGCTTTGCTATTTGTTCTCTCCAACAACCAAAACTTTGCGACGCTATTTATGCCAACAGGCATTTCATATGTCAACTCTATCTGAAAAATATCAAGGGTTTACAACAAAGTTTGTCGCATTTTGTGCGAAAAACTTAGAATGTAAGAAGTCCCTTCCGTCAGAAAAGAAAGTTGTGGATTTGTCGTGGGCATAATGTACAGCAGCAAACAGCACGTTCCTGTTTACGTCATGACCAAGACCACCGTTTTAGGTTCCATGTGCCCTTGTGTGTGTGCGTAGCTGGGGCTCCACTATTTTTTTGCCTCCTACTGTGCTGCTGGTACAATGCAACCGTTAATGAAGTAGCAGACAGATTTATTGGAATATCCCGGAATAATATTTTTGTGAAATCTAATCAAGTATCTGTAATTTCTCCAGACCCTCACAACAGCAGGTGACTTTGTCTTTTGGGAGATAAAAATCCTCTCTATGGCCTTTCCCGTCGTGTCCGACGATCAATTCGGCGACGATTGCAGTCTGTGATGTACATTTGAATCGGTCTGTGATGTACAGATAAAAATCCTAAATCAACTATTTTCAAACAAACGCAGGTTTAGTTTTGTAAGTTGCTCAGTTTTGCGATTGTGCACCAGCAAGTTACTCCCAAATGTTTAGATCAGCTTTGTCCAAACGAAATTGCTTATTGAGCCAAAAATTATGTCACCATCTTAACCAGGCCACACATTGAATGACATATTCACGAGGGCAGCACATTCAATGACTTAGAAAACTAGTTCTTCAATTCACTCCTTGGCCGCACTAGATCTCGAGGCAGGTGTTGAGCAACCATTCAATTGTCTCATGATTCAGAACCGTCAGGCCATGCAGTCCAAGGGGAGGTCGATGGATTAGACATTCGAGGACAACATGGTCGAAGGTTTGTTCTTCTGCGCCACACTCACAGGCCGCAGAGGGGGCTATACCTCATTTGTGCAAGCAAGAGGGAAACGTCCCGACACCGGTGCGCAGACGGTTAAGCCGATGAACCCACGCTGTTCTCGGGAGAGCCATTCCAGGAGGGTGGGTGCCGGTGTCGGGGATGAAAGTACGGAGTCTCGTAGTGTTGTCCAACCACTCCGCATTCCATCGGTGATCCGCCCAGAGCACCGCACTTCTGATGTTATTAATGTTGTCAGGCAAACTGATGATTTGTTGTTCGGCGGACACCAATGGGAGCCTCGATTTGAGGCGCCGTGCATCTGCACTCGATGGACGGGTGAGCGCTGAGTGGAGCAGGTGTCCAAGCTCCATGGTACGGCGTCCTAGAGACAGTGTCTCTCCTTTGCGACGAAGCTCAGCAGGTTTGGATGCCTGCGAGGATAGTAAGGTTGTCCGCTGGTGTAGGACGCAGGCATTCAGTCATAATTCGCAAGGCGTCGTTGATGGCAGCGTCAGTGAGGCGGGTGTGAGCATTGCGGCACCAGGCAGGAGCGCAGTATTCTGCTGTTGAGTGGACCAGGACTATAAGATGGCTGTTCGCAACGTTGTTGCTCTAGCACCCCAGCCCGAGCCGGCAAGCCGCCTCGAAGTGCGACGCGTGATGTCAACTTTTTGCGAAGTGACTCAAGGTGTCGGCAATACGTGAGCGACCTATCCAATGTTACTCCGAGATATTTGGGCTCGGAGCAGAAGGGCAGGGTTTCGTTGTTGTGTTTTGACTTTTAGCTCACGTTTAGCTTCCTTGCTGTTGAAGTGAAAGACTGCTGACACCGCTTTTGTAGTGCTGAGCTTCAGCTCCCAGATCTGGAGGAATTCACCTGCCTACTATTGCTGTGTCTTTGCTCAGCACCCCTTCCACTGCCTGCTAGTCTCCATCAGTATGCATGATTGCTAGATCGTTAGCATGCCTTATAACCAATTGGTGGTTCGAACGATTTCATTGTGCTGTTGTTGTGAAGCAAAATTACTGTAATACGTGCAACTTGTTGCGAACATACGACGAACTTGGGTGTTTAAGCTTGGAAGTACTGTGTTGGGAGAGTTTGTGAGAAATTCATGCGTAAATCATTTGGAGACACTCATTTTACTTCTAAGCTTGATCCTATCTGATTTTACTTTTGCATACTTTTCTGCATATTCGAAGTGTAAACGTCATAAGATTATATTGAGGCTTGGTTAGAATGAATGCGAAGAGGTCCCCGGTGACCGGTAGGAAGCGTCACACGAATTTTCAAAGTCCTCGTCCATACTCTGTATATGCTGGAACCCAGTACCTTAAAGCGTCTGGGAACGCAGATAGCTGGCGTGGTTCGCGAAACCTTTCCAAAATGTCGTCACTGAATGAAGATACTTCTGCTCAAGCGACATCGCAAAACACTAAAAATGGAAAGTGAGTATTACATTTTGTTACTATGACGTAAACACGTGCTGTAAAGTAACTATGCTAAAACGCCAGACCACCGTCGAACTGATTACTGCAAAAAGGTTTGAAGCCAGTAACGTCACGCCTATAGGAGCGCAATTCCCAAATATTTTTGGGCAACTATTTTATTTTTTTCCACATCATTTTTCGATACCCACAATCACGAGCGGACACTGACGGACGTTTCTTTGGTAATTGTACGCTAACATCGATGATATTTTTTTGTTTTTCACTTTGAAAAATTTACTTCGATCTCACCAAACTTTTGTTAGCACGACGTTCCTATGTTTAAAGTAAAATTGTCCTCTTAATTATGATCTCCGCAGTCCGCACCCCTGGAATTGCAACCACGCGGGGTCTGTTCCACATGTTGGAAACTAACAAATTGTAAGCATAAAAAGTAATTACCTAGCTATATAGGCAAAGTATTTAAAATGGGTTCTGGCAGCAGCTTTCGCTGTCTCAACAACCAAGGGTGTGCAAAATTGAGAAGGAAGTTAGAGGTGCATAGAAAAATTGTGATAGCGATGCCAACAAGTAATGGCCCAACGACAATTACGTATTGCACTGCAACATAGATAGGCGTACGGGGCCACTAGAACACTGATAGCATAATCATCTGAGAAAGTAGAAAGCACAAAAACGTAATCTTTTATCTCTCATGGCAATTGGACCCAAGGTTGCCAGATAAAAATTTTAATCAAAGCCAAACAGTTCTAAAAAGAAGTCAGAAAAAGGTCAAACCAATTATTAAAGGCCAGAAAAAAGCCAAACATTTTGGTGGTATTGCTATTCGTTTGTCATAAAAAACAATCAAATCACAAGAATATCACTATAAATTTTCTTCGGAGTGAGATTAAATCTTGCTTGACCTTGTACTGGAGCTCATTCTTGATACTTCTCTGACCTTTCATGGTTTGCGAGAGTACACTTTGAGTACAATAATGCCACAGTTTGCAAACTGATCCATCCGCAGATTTTTGCATCCATACGACAGTCCTCTCCATCCGCCCCACTCCTGTACTTACGACCAGGATCATAACAGCCTTTNCACTTTCTCGACATCAATGTCGCATTTCTATTGCAGACCTGTTGTCCAGACTTGAGCCTTGTTTAGTCCTTACAGCACACTACACAGCGCTCGTATATCCAACTCAAAAGACCAAAGGAAGTTTTTAAGACCAACCAAGTTGGGACAACGCCAGAGAATGGAAAAAAATCCAAATGAAATTTTTAGGCCAACCAACTTGAAACAAGGCCAGATTTTTTAAATTTGACCTAAAAAAACAACCTGGCGCTGGCAACCCTGATTGGAGCTGCACTTTCAAACGGTTTTCTTAAAAACCAAAATGTCGATGGAGAGTTTTTTTTTACTTCCGTACTATTCGGGCGTCTACAAAAAGATTCTTCAGAACTATGGCTGACAGAAAACACGCCATCGTGCTTTTCATCGACTCAGTTGTCTTCGATTGTGTAGGGAAAAAAAACATTAACAGGTGTATTAACCTTCCAGTATGTACTTTCCACGATGGGTGTAAGCAAGGAATCGATCAGCAAATTTTTAATAGGAAATCGATTTCACGTAAAATTACGCATCCTCAGTCATGAAAAT
>JGI24021J15306_10009344_pt1 | contig 12130 bp, 5 predicted proteins | sample Ectturendosymbi1_FD_15306 | JGI IMG/M metagenome (IMG submission 15306)
GTGATTACATTGGTCCGGCCCGCTTGAGATTAAATTTGCCTGAAGTGGCCCCTGAACTGAAACGAGTTTGACACCCCTGCTCTAAGCATTAGCAGCAAAATTGTTGTAATACACTAGTAACTAGTCAAGTGCATTAGTTGACGTGCATTGACACGATAGACCCCATTGTGAACGGGACCAGACTCAAGAAAGTTCGCAACGTTTGCTACCTCGGTTCTATGTTAACCTTTGTTCTCTTGAGAAAGAAATGCAGTAGAATAAGGAAAGCGTCTGCCATCTTCAGTCGTCTCAGTTCCAGAGTAACCTACTCAGAGCATGGCACGATTCACACCTTACATTGCCCACGAAAGACAACATGTACAGCTCCGAAACAGTAACAGGTAAAAATGTTTTGTAGTTCACACCAATTTGCAGAATTACTTATGTCCTCAATTATTTCATTCATTCTGTTTTTTAGTAACATGCAATGAATTTTTGTGCCTCGTAATACTTTAGTCTGTTTATTGCATTTCTATTGCTTCGTGGTTTGTTTGAGTCACATCTATGCATGAATAAACCTCCCTAACCTTCTTTCCAGTGGCGTGCAGAGGGGGGGCGTACGGGGAGACGGCCCCGGGCATCTAAAACACGGGGGCGTCCAAAGAGTGAATTTACAAAACTTGCATTTAACTATGCTGTAACTAGGTGTAACTAGATGCTTCGTATTGCAAGGCTACTGACACATACTACATGGATCTGATGGAAACCTGCCTGAGGGGGCCATTCAAATCTATGTTAAATGAGTCGAGAGAGATGGAGCACTGCAGTCGTTATCTTATGGCCTTTCACCTTATATCTCTTCCCCCTTTGTAAGCTGGCCAATTCCTGCTAACTTGTTTTTAATTTGCGACTTGTAGTTTTCAAACTATCTATCGATTCTCTCTAGAGCCTGGGTTATTAAACTGTGGGCGTGAAAGGTTCGCAAGAGGGGTATGAGTATGGAAGCAACATATTTTTGAAAAGTATCAGATGCATTGTTTTTACTATTAGTAACTTTATTATAATTTTACTATAAACGCCACAATCAAAACAAAGCGGACAGTATAGCGAACAAAACCGAGACCTCTTCAACTTGCTTGTTTAAAGTTGGATTTATGAGTGAAGAACGCCTCATGTTACGATGGTGTCTTGTCTGCTTGGTTTCACTTTTTGTGGCAATGCGGACTGTGCCAGAGGACTATATAACGCGTGATGATTTGACGAGATTCTTAGCTTTCAATTGTTGTTTAAAAAGATGAGAAAATAATACAGTAAATTTGTCAGAAAGAACATCGTTCGGAGTTGTTAAAAACGTTCGGCGCAAATAAGTACGATACGTTCAAAAACGTACTGTTTTTTTCAGCAGAGCGCCGGCGTTCGTTCCGAAACGTATTTCAGTTTTTTTTTCTCTCCAAAAGTGCCATGCAAAACTCTGTGCCTAACCAGGAGGCCTAAGGGGCATGCCCCACAAACTTTTAGAACATATAGTCATTTTGTGCCTTGAGAAGCGGTATCCCAAACAAAATAATGTTATTCGCCTAAAATCAATCATTCTCCTCCTCAAATTGCTTTGCCCCCCCTTAAATGTTTAGGCTGGCTGCGCTAGTGCCTTGCACGCACGTTTTACAACGTTCGAGTCTCTTGCTATTGTTGCGTAACGTGGTACGAGACTCGTGGTTTTTTTTCTCTTCTTAATTCAAACTTGAGGTGACGTTTTTGTAGCGTAATTCTTGTGCACGTGGCAAATGTCAGGGCAGATAGTTTTGCTGTGCTTGTATTTCTCGCATTCTACAATACTAGAATTCGGTAGGGGGGCATACCAGCAAGCATTCGCCCCGGGCATCATCTGACCTCTGCACGCCCCTGCTTCCTTCTCGTGATAAATTTGATCGACCCACCGAGCAGCCATGACCTCCTTGATGTGACGCCAAGCTACCGTGTCTGCTTTGATTCAGTCTTCTCTCGAAAATATTGCATGCTTGGCTGAACTAGTCGTAATTTGTACGGAACGCAGTTGCGGTCTTTTGGATTCATTAAATTTTGTAAAGAATGCGTGTGGAAGCTATTTTCAATCATACTGACGAGCAGCCCACAACATTTGCATTCATGGGCATTGATTGACAGAAGGCGCTGGTTTTGTATGTGTGATTTCTTGGTTGTTGGCATAGATTATTGAAACCTATGTCAAACCTATTTCAAGCTTTTTACTATTTCACTTGGAGCGGTGTAAAACTTTTCTGTGACCCATAATGCTGTAGGCAGTGTCCTGATGTTATGCACTACTGAGAAGTTTAATAAGCCTTAACAGAAGATGTCCAAGCAAGATACGAGTAAGCCAAAAATAAAAAATATTGCCCTTATTGCCATGTTAAGGGGGCCAGACCCGTAGCCGGGTTTTAGGGTTTGGAGGGCAAAGTACATTTTTATGGGGAAAGATTTTTGTATTTATTGTATGTTTAAGATAAATAATAAAATAAATATAGATATAATAAAAATTTTCTGGGCTCAACAAAATTTGGGGCAGAAAAAGTTGGGGTGGCACTGTCCCCGAATGCCCCAATAGCTACGGGCCTGAAGGGGCAACGCGATTGTATAAATGTGCCGGCTTACTTTATTTTTGACTTGTCCATCACTTTGTCTTTCCACTTCTTCGACATCCCTAGCATAATCTAAGATTAGTTGTTTGTAATAAGTAAGATCAGTCCAAAGTATAGTGCGATTGCACGTATACCAGTTGCCCTATCTAACGTGCATATTTTGTGTCGTTGAATTAGTGAACTGATTGTTTGAAACATTGGGAAGAAAATAATTACAAGCAAACTAAATCCGTAGCAAAAGCTGGTATCGGAACAACCACCAAAATCATAGCTTTCATTTTCTTTGCATTTTGCCCAACGATAAAGAAGTAATTCCATAAAACAAAAGTTGATTTTTGTTAATTTTTCTAAACACCTAGAGTTACTAAACTACAGTAGCAGAGAAAGCCGACATCAGCAATTTCTAGAAGAATGAAATGTCGAATAACGTGATATTTCGGGAAGGTTAATGCTGTATTTCACGGCTAAACTCTAAGGTCAGAGTCGGATTTGCAGAATTATGTCTCCCCAATACCCGCTAACTTTTTCTTACTTTCTCTTCGTCTTGTGCAATAGTCCTGTCGGAATAGTGCAAAGAGCAAACAAATTTCATCTACTGTAGTTTTGTGAAAACGCGTGAAAAAGCCATCGTTGTATTTTGCTTGTTTACCACGAGTGTTTCAATTGTAATAAAGTTTGTGATCCATTTTTTAATAAACATAAAAACTTTTCTTTTTCACAAAGCACAACATTGCGTATATATTCATAAAAATATTCCGATAATTTGAAAAATCATCCCTGTAGCGTGATTTGCGTTGTGTGTGATTGCACGTTGTTCAAGTCACTTCAGTTTATTCGGGGAAACTCACAAAAAAAGCTCACAAAGATTAACAAGGTAAGACGAGCAGCAAAAACAATATACATCATAGACATACAAGTACAACAACAGACAGGCTTCTAACTTACAACAAGATTAAACCATTGTGTTGTAGTCTGTCAAACCTTGGTCACGCATAGAATGGCATCACAATCAAAATCATGTTTGCGTATTCCCCGGGCACCTAATACAATATAACCAGGTGGTTTCCTGGTTTGTTCACCAATTGAACTTCCTCATCCGCCAATTTGCACCGGTCAGAAAATTATGACATTTTTCGAATTCCTTTTTGCTCTTTCATTTTTCGAATTTCCTTTTTGCTCTTTCGAGCAACTAAACATGTGACATATACCCTAAGCTGCTTAAGTCCTTTTCGTTTCATTTAGCTTCTGGCAACCAATTATGAAGTTTGGAACCTACCTTCATCTTTGGCACAACCCCCTTTTGCAAAAAAACTGTCGACGCCCAAGTATGTACAGTTTGCATTCAGTTCGTGTTCATCGCTTTGCGTTTTTGATTTCGTTGAGTTCAAGTGGAGGTTTAGAGCTGCAGAGTCGATGTTCAATGCAAACCTTTATGCTAGGTTATGACATCGCGTTGTGATGTCAGCTACTGTTAGCTTGATGTCATTCTGGTAACAGTGACACCTGCACCAAAAGTTTATCTAATGTAAAAAGGCCGTGGTTACTTGTACTTCATACTTGTTTACACACTATTCATAGTAAGTCAAATCTGAAAGCTGATGAGCAACAGAAACTCGCCTTTTCATTTCAAATAGACAATCCGACGATTCACTCATTGGTTGAAATTATCTTTCTTTGCAAAATAAGTATTGCTGACGGCAGATGAAACAAAAACACTTATTTTAACTCTCTTAATCTTATACTGTCAACGCCAGTGTGAAAACATTTGTTCTTACACGAGACTGAACAGGAAATACAAGTCACGTACTTGGCAATGCTTAAACATTCTTGAAGAGGCAGCTGAAATTTGAGATCATATTCAAGCTTTTCTAACATCGCTGTGGCGTCGTCATGATTGTGGCAGTAAATCTTGTACACTTCTGTCATTCGTGGGACGTGCTCAATGAAAACTTTTCCCACATTCATCTCACCTTGGTTCTGGAAAAAATATTTTTACAGAAAGTGCTATGAAACTAGTGTTACATTTTGGTTTGGTGTATTCTAGAGGACACTTCTCATTGCTACAGCTGCGATTTTAGTGCCTTGCAAATGCAACCAAATATCACTTCTACATTAAAATTTTTTAAATTTTGTTGATGGAGAAAACACATGCAGGGTTAGTTTTCTGTTGCTGTGGCTGGCTTTAGTGAACTGCGAAACTTTTCCAGCATTACTGCACTTCTTTCAATCCAGACGATATTTTATGAAAAGTAAACGTAATGCCTTTTTAAAATGAAAAAGTGTGTATCACGTGCAGAGTTACGCAAGAAAGGGCGATTCAGCTTTTCTTTTTCCTTTAGTAAATAAAAAGTGTATCTAAGACCAACTTGCCAAGACGACTACAATTCTTTCTTAGTAATATCTGGTACCTTCGCACGAGGTGAGCTGTGGCTCAACAATCAGATGCAATACGAAACGCTAGCAAGTTAATGGTATGTTTAAAATTTCCTCTGTTCAAAAACTCAATTTTTGTGGGCAATCAACAAGCTAAAAGGAGGATAAGTCGCACTAACAGAATGAGTTATGTGTAATTGATGCTTGTTGTGCACATACCTGAGTGTTTTCACAGACCCGAAAAATTGAAGAAATCGAGTGGGTTGAATATAACACGGTCAAAACAGTTAAGATTCTCAAGAAATTTTAAAAATTAACATCAGAATAAATATCAAGAAACGCTTATCACATATAACACCGATATTTGGCAATTTCTAGCATCACGCTTGCTTCGTTCGCACAACCAACAATGCCGTTTCGGTTGAGTATTTTTAGATGGGGCCTTTTGCTCTTCTCTTTGTTTTTGATGGAATTGTATGACGAAAGTTACTATTGCTGATCCTTGCCTATAAGCTGAGTAAGTTATGTTGTCACGCAGGAAATTTGCTAAGCTGCGCGGGTGCTTTTCTCTGCTCGAAATACTTTTGACCAAAATATTGCTTCGCTCTGGATACCTGTAATCAGGGCCTATGAGAAGGGGTCCAGCAGAAACATTGTTCCGGGGCCCGACAGCTAAGGAGGGCCTGAGACTGAAGGAACATTTGAGTGTTTGTTACTAACGAACTGGGAATAATATAGCGAAAATCCCGGTGATAAAACTGGTCTGGCCTAAAGGATTTGGTAAGCTAGTGGAATGTATTTTAGTGTGAATTGCTGGCAGTTCATTTTCCTGATATGATGCAATAATAATTATTAGCAGTAATTATTTTTGTTGAACTTGAATGTTTGCCTACTTTGTCGAATTTAAGACATTCACAATTACTGTCCCAGTCTGTCCCTTGAACTGAATATTCCTTTGCGTCTTTCATTTTCAAACATTTTCAAACAAATCTTTAATAAAAACTCTCCAATAAACCAAGAGTTTCAAATTAAGAGATACTTCACGTAAAATTTGAATGGAAACATGCCAGTTCACAATAAAATCTAATCTAACAACAGTAGCCCTGGAATGTTGCGCACATGTGTAAGATGAATAAAAAGTTTAAAATTAACAAGCAGCTGCTGTGCAGGACGCAAGTGCTTATAGTGCACCGCGGCGGTGTACTGTGCATTTTGCTGATCGTAAAACTTGGGCCGCAAACAGATACAGGCCCTAATCGAATGTGAGTTTAGGATTAGCGGACATACCCAGAAATCTGAAGATTTCGAAACCATGCAGGAGAAACTAACCACTTACAGCTGAAAGCAGTGGACGTCGGCCTGTGGCCTGTGTAGCTTTTTATTGTGGCTCGTGGTCAAAAATAGAAGCAACAGTCGGTTGACAAAATATTTCGTTCTGTCCCTTCATTCTTGTTATAATAAGAAAGCTCATTCCAAGGATACAGTTACTCAATGAGGTCGCAGTCTCATTTCACTAGTAGCGTTTTATTCAACCTCGATCGATTCCATTCATTCTAAGACTGCGGAATTTTTTCTAATTTCTTCCCTGATAAGATTTTACTATGAAGATTCAAAAGTCGTGTTTAAAAATGGCAATATTGTCACATTACTTGAATACCTGTATGTTTTAACATAATGTTTCATGTCATCAATAAACGAGCACTTCAGAATTTTGATGCACATTAATTAGCCTCAATTTTTATTTATTTCAAAATATTTTGCTAGTCTCAGGGGCCCCAAATGGGTTTTGTTCCGCCTAAAAAGATTTCTCTTGGAGACCCTGTCTGTAATGAAGCACTTGCGCATTGTGGGCGAGAGTCTTTCAAATCCGAATATCGCAAAGCAAACTGCCGATGTCTTGCGGACAAAAACCAAAATAGTTTGAGTAAACCGTTGTCGCTTACGAGTAAAATCTTGGCAACTTAAAAACATTTTTACAAAGACAAAGTTACTGCAAACGTCCATTGGAAACAAAACTTTGCCAGTTGTTAAAAATTTACAAGCAACCTTAAACAGCATAGTGGTTGAAACTCTGATTTGCAGGAATTACAGCTCAGTTTAAATTACAAAACTTTTGGTTCACCAGAACAACTTTTTATCCACGAAGTGAAATGCTTTCAAGGAAGTATGAGTTAAGAAAAGATAAAAAAAAACTGTAAAGTGAGGAATGTACCACCCACAAGTTGAATTTTCAGTTGAAATGGCACCGCGAGAAATTCTGTCGGAAACAAAGTTCACGCTGAGTTGATGAAGCGTGACAGCTGCGCTTTGGTATGCAGCAGAGCGAATGTTCCTGCCCTAGTAAGTACGTTGAATACAAATCTTTTCAGCTCAACTGTTCGATTGATTCGACACCCCAAGTGATTCAAGTATGGATGGTAGCTTTATGAGGACGGAATAAAGCTTGCAAAAGCAATTTGAGACATCGCCGTTTCATGCTCAAGCACCGGAAACACCGATCCCTGCGATCCCTGTTTTGAAAAGACTTACCTCAACTGTAACCACTAGCTAGCTGCTTCATACAATTCTCTTATTAGACAAGACTGTTTTTTTTAATTACAAAGAGCTTAAAATTAGTGCAAGTTAAACATTTTTAAGTATCTTGAAACGCAAGTGACATTTTCATATTTGCATTTCTGGTACAAACAATCCTGAAAAAAGCAAAAAACACAATTCACTTTGAAATTGTAACAGCCAACGGTATTAAAGTCGTAAGCACTTTACTAAAAGCACGGCATTTTTTTGCTTGCGGCAACTCTGAAGACCAAACCTCTGAAGAAGCAGCACAATTGATCTTTTCCAACGCAGCAGCGAATGATTCCGAAAAATCGCGAACTTCTGTGATGTTCCCGAACAAAGTATTGAGTCCAGTTTCAACGGGAAGCTGAAAAGTGCGAAAACCTAGAGGTAATGCTGTCCAGTAAAATCTAACCAGACAAAATATGTTAGAACAAATCGAAAGGAAAATTTTACAGCAACGCATCAAACAATCCTATGTGGTGTTTACGGAATTTTGCTTAGTGAGTAGGCGTACTTAGCTCTGAATAAAATAGAATCTATACCTCACTTGCAGATACTTTTGATCCGAGATGCAGTCAGTCGGGTTACAAATATTGGAAATGTTTATAGGTTTTGCCTCCATGCAGGCCCGTAACTAGGGGGGAGCAGTGGGGGAGAAGCCGCCCTAGATAATTTTTCGTCCCCCCTGGAAAAAAGTGTTGAACATAGTTTAAATCTATAGGACATAGTTCAAAATATTTGGGCCCCTCTTAGAAAACTATTCGTCCCTCCTGGTGTCCCAAGCTGGTTGCGGGCCTGCCTCCATGTGACGCTGTTGCCCCTGCAATTCGCGGCTGGTTTAGGCCTGTCTTTGATTTACGTGTTCTGCAGGAATCATTTAACTAATGCCAAGCCTTTGACATGATTGCTGCAAATACAAATTTCACGAAGGTCGCAATAAAGTTGAACGCTGTTAAGTGTATATAATTTTCCAGTTTACGTAGCGGCCGGCGGTGTAACTTAGTTCTTGGCAACGCATTTCTTACGTTTGCATGAAATCCAAACAATATTGTGTTTTTTATTTCAGGAAGGATTTTATGATTTTCTGGCACTGTGCTCAATAAACCCAAACTTAATTGCAACAACACCACTTCTATTCAAGGCTGTCCAGTAGTGTGACACTACTGCACAGAACCAGAACCCGCGTACTCCAGTGGTTCGTTCAAGAACAACCTGTCGGTGACATCGTAAGTACAACACTGAAAAACAACTTAGAAACGGTTTCAGATAATATCAAAATGAATCAAGCACTGAAGGTTGGCAAAATTGCGAGAGTTGGAACACAGAATTTTTAAAATCTACCAAAAGCCTTGTAAATGTAGCAGCACTTTGGCTAAATTCAGAAATTTTGCAATTTTTAAGAGGATCCGGCTGCTAATTGGCCTTCATGATCCAATTTCGTCATTTTATATACCTCGTGTTCCAGTAGAGGTTTCATGATGTCGTCAATGGTGATGTTGACATCTTTCAAAAAATCTTTTTCGGTTTTCGTCAGTTCCTCCAAAACTTGCAAGCGTTTGATCGATCGCTTCTGCTCATTTTCTTCAGGCATTTCAACAGTCTGTGCTGGTTTTCTGCGATACATGCCGCCATGGGTGAGTGAAGACCCCTGGGTAAGTTCTACCATCGACAAAAGGGACCAATTCACAATCCTAAGGATCCTGTGGTCATTCTATATACGGGTGGAGCTTGGAGAAAACCTTGACTCTGGTCAGGGGATCATGCTTGTGTCTATCTCCCAGCCTGATCAAAACATTTGGGAAATATCGCGTCTGCAGACACAAGACAATCAACTTAATTGAATTACCACAAGTTTGCAGAACATGCATTCGATGAAATTCACGATGCAGACCAATTGCCAGTTGTGGTCAGTTGGAAATGACTTCTTGATAAAATGTCAAGATTCTAGCTAGGCTGAACGTGGATCATCCCGTCATGTTATTGCGATGAGTCGATGCACACGTTGATTGAGAGTGAACGCAAGCTCAATGCATATTCAAGAAAGTATAACATATGCATAAGATTCTGAACTGTAAGTTTCTTTTTACACTGATCCAAAATGTTGATTTCGGTTAACATAAGTCTATCAAACGACTTTCTCAGTCGCTGCTCCTATCGTAGCAATTCGTTGAACCAGGGTTTTTTGCCCTGGTTGCCATAAACTATACACGGGCATGCCATAACTATACACGGTGATGAGCATCGTTACTTAATTTGACAGCCGCGTTTATGGCTCACTGCCGCATGTGCTTTTAGCGTTCTTTTAGCGGGACCTCGACTACTTTGAAGGAACCATTTAATACAAATAAGTTTCAAGCTAATTTTACAGTTTTTTCACACATTTCAGGAAGCTTTTGTTCGATTTTTAAACAATCTGCTGCAGAATTTGTGGGGCCATCGTCCTTGCTGTTCACCAGATTATGTTGTTTCGCCTATGAGGGTTTTCAGGAATCCTTCAAGAACCATAGTTTGTTGTTTCGCAAACCTTGTTTACCAGTCTGCTGATCTAGAGGAAGAAACTGAGGCGGCTTTATGAACTCTATAAACTGTAGTTTGGCTTGGTCGCGATACTGGATTACTGCTCTTCACGAAACATAATAGAACAACCTTGTATATCGAAACTAATTTGCTTTTCAAATATGATAAAAACCCGACAAAGAAAAATATATGAAAGCTCGAAAAAATCGGGCGAGATTCGTAGCAAATAAAATGAAACAGCCAAGTTTACTTTTAAAGCCAAGTACATGCCATCTCAGATGCAAGGAGGAAAGGGCAGGGTAGGACCGCTTAGTGATGTAGAAATGCAAAAAATAAAATAATTGGTACAAACAGTGTGGTGAAATTTTCTGTAGTGATCGTGTATTAACTGGTAGTCGTATTTTTAGCGTGGCCTGCTGGAATGTTAACGTCCATTGTTTCCCTGTCAGCTTCTCTACCTGTCTGCAACAGAACGTGTTTTGTCGGTCTAGAGTCTGCTGCTCATCTATCAGTCGAGTAGTGTGTAGTTTAAATCGTTTTACTTTTTTTTAATTGTTTCGTAATTATGCTCGCTTGAAGTTACAGTCAATTAAAGCCTGATATATTATAAGAGAGCATCTGCCGTTTGCAACGGGCCAGTTCAATCAGTTTAGGTTCGTGGAAGTTCCAGTGTATAAAAACGATTCCAAGGTATTCGCAAACAGGTGTTTTCAGAAAAAAATGTGAAGAACTCAGGACATCACTTACGGCACATTCAGGAGCGAATAAACATGGAATAAATGAAATCGAGTCCTGGCACAACCCAGAAGAAATGTAAAGATTAGTTTCAGTGACGTTTGTTTGCTTGTTAAACATTTTGGTGAAAATTACGGAAACTTTGCAATTTAAGACTTTAAACGCACTTTTTTCAAACAAAGAAAAACAACCAACGGTTGGTGCCACGAACCAAGACTTCGGAAGTTTTTCGGGGGAAAAGATCCTGTCCCTTCTGTCGTGTCTCATCCCTTAACGCCTGTGGATGCCATTGCTTGAAATGCAAAAAGGATTGTTTTTTTGTGATGTTTATCAAGATTTTAACCTTACGTGTAATAGATTGGAAGCACGTTGCGAGGCAACACCAGTATCGATTGTTTTTTTTTAACTTGAAACCTGTAAAATAATTGATCACTGATGAACACAAGGGATAGACATTTTTTAAGAGTGTCACCTTGGTGACAATTCAGAATGGCCCAACCGGACCATTTGTACACGTTTACAGGCAACAGCAGGCATGGGGAACCTATTATACAATAGCGGGCCGTATGAATTGTGGAATATCGACGGCGTGACGATGCAAAAAATAATTATTTTCGTCTTAAAACTCTACCTTCATCTTCCAAAGGAAAACAAGGAGAGAAAACTATGTCAAGGAGCGAGAGACTTCTCTTGATTGACTGTCTACGTGTCTGCTTGTCTTGGAGTTTCGTTTTGACGTGATTTTGTGTTCTAACATGGGTAATGAAAATCTGATGCGGGCTGATGCATTTAAACATTTCTCCTTCCAAGCTTTCTTCGCTCTGTCGAATACATTGGTTGCATAATCTGCAGAAATACACAAGCAAGAAATTCAACGAGTGCGAACGACGCAATTCAGCAACAAAGCGGATGAGCGTTTAGTAGCTAACTGCAAGTTTTATAAAATTGCCGCGAAAATTTTGTTGGAAGAGGTTAGTGGAACTTCATGAAATTTTTTATGTCAACAGTCGCAACTTTCATTGATTAAAATTCCTTTTTCATGCAATGTATGCAACATCGTTTTGGTTTGAAACGTGAAACGCGCGAAGCCTTTATCACAAGTTCTAAAATGGACTATAGCAAATGATTTCGTAGCCATGATAACTTTATTTTGACTAAGACAGTTTTTTTGCTAAAATGCTCAAGGAATGCATTAGACAATTTGTCAAACCTGAACGCAGTGGCCAAGTCGTTTGCTTTCTACGCTGAGAACGAAAGTGGGTGTTAGACTATGCTACACCATAATAGTTTGAAAAATTGTTATTTGCCATAAATCATGGCGAAAAACCTGA
>JGI24021J15306_10009345_pt1 | contig 12130 bp, 8 predicted proteins | sample Ectturendosymbi1_FD_15306 | JGI IMG/M metagenome (IMG submission 15306)
AACCAGTTTTCAAGCTTTGCGCAGCTTTCCTCAGCCCTAGTGTAAACCAGCCTTAGGCTATGGTCTCTGTTTATCATGCTGCATTATGTTTACAGATAAAATAATCAAAGCAAAATTGTGATTAATAACTTTCGCTTTAGAAAATGACTGTTTTATAAATATGAGTGAACCCGCTCAGCATAGTCAAAGAATGGACAGGTTGTAAAGGATGTTCGTTTCAACCTAAGTTCTGCTTTCGATAAAATGGGCTTATCACTCAAAATCGTTTTGCAAAGTAAATTCTTGCTAACACCTTCGGGTGCTTTTAATACGTTGAATGGAATTTTTTCCCTACCAAACTAAATTTTGGCGTCAAACAGGAGTCCGAGTATTCTATTAGGTATAGTCATCGGAGTCAGAGTCTGATCAGGGATCATGGTCTGCAACGGTGGAGCCGGAGTCAAACCTCCGGAATCAGGACATCTCTGTAAAAGCGTTTGCATCTGGTGTTGCAATCAGTAGCCACGTCTCTTCAACACAGGCCCGTGACCAGATTTTCAGATTTTAAGGCATGGGGGGAAAAACACATTTGTAAGGGGGAAGATTTTTGTTGTATGTTAAAAACAAATTTTTCTGGGAACAACAAAATTTTGGGGGTCACAAAAGAAATTTGGGGGCACTTCCACCGAAGGCTCCCCACCCCGTGGCTGCGGGCCTGCTTCAGCAGCCGCTTCGCGCTTCTAACTACTTGTGCTGCCCTGTATCTCTTTGATTCACCTTGGACTTTGTCAACAATCGGCAAATTCACAAGCTGCGTAAATATTCAGTCTCGAGGCAGCTAAGCTCAACTTTCGACTTCAGGTGGATTTTTCGATATCACATTTTTTTCAAATTGAATACCGAGTAACTAGGTCCAGCGAATAAGAGAAAAATCATGCCTGCACGCCAAATAGAAAACGATATTCACAATAAAAAGTAGAAAAATCCGCAAAACTTTCAGGTAAGGGTTTTTCGAGAACTGAAAAACTAATAACACATGCACACAAGTCACACGTACGCAGGTTGTGACTTTTCAAGATTTTGCGTACTTAAAATTCGATTGCACTGAAACATGAGAAGCATTTTATAACACCTTATCGCTTATGTTCATCTTCCTTGTTTGTTGCTTCAGAAAATACCTGTTAAGCCCGGGCTGGCATCTTGTTGGTGAATGGTGGCGCCCAAGTGTTGTGGCACGAATCAAACTTCCTGTATTTTGGTTTCGATTTTCCACTTACCCGCCGAAGACTAACTTTGTATCTAGCAGGACCTTAGTTTTCCACCAATAATAACAAAAGTAATGAAAAACGATATGAGACAACCCACAGTCTCCTCAAAAGAACAGTATATTCAGCGCATAAAAAATGCCTGGGCAAACTACGGTTGCGGGCCATATACGACCCATTAGGTTTTACAATCTGACCCGGTGAGCTTTTCCAAAATATTTTTAAGAAGCTATTTCATTTTTTACATCTGCATCATATCAGTTTACGTAAGCAATCCATCCATCTGTAACCAATCGGGCTCCGCTGAGAAAAAGAAGCCAAAGCAGCGCATGGTCTATCGGACTAAGCCTCACGTTTTCTTCTAGGGATCTACTGTACTTTCGAACGCTTTATAGCAGGGGTCGGCAACTTAAGGCACGCGGGCCTGATCCGGCCCGCCAAGCAAAATCATCCGGCCCGCAGCCCCTTTGCAAATTGTAGTAACGGTATGACCCGCCTAGTGGTATTATGTTTTATGAATCTGCCTTCCTTGCAACTTCTTGTATTGCATACTTACGAGGAACTACTTATGAGAAACCGCACTGTGCTATAAATGTACTACTGTATATGTCATATTTTGGACTTTCGTTATGAACTGTGAAAATCAGGAGTTAATGTGATTGTAATACAGCAAAATGAACAGAATTGGTGGTGGAAAAATAGTACGGCCCGCCATATCTTGCAGAAATTGTGTTTGGTCCGCGACTAGGGAAAGGTTGCCGACCCCTGCTTTATAGTGTGCCAGAAGTAGGGTTTTTACTCAGTTACGGGTTGATCTTTACCAAATTTTGTGAAAAGTACGTATTTCGTCCTCGTACGGAAATGGCGAAGTTTGGTTGTTTGAAAAACCACAACTTTTTTATTTGCCTATTTTCTTATAGGTTTCAACATCATTTTCCTCTTTTTGTTATAAGTTGTAATAAATACAGCAACAATGATTTTGGCATGCAAATAGTTTTCATACTTGAAACACTCTTTTGTCTGGACAAATAAGCCAACAAGATATTTGACGGATGTTTACGAGCAACTCTACAGCGTTCTGCCAAATACGTTTTCCAGAGGAATTTCGCCAAGTAAATCCATGTAGTTATTTATCGATGAAATTTTAACATGCCAAAAAAAACTTTGAAAAAAGTTTAGATTTTCAGATTTCCTCAACGCTTTTTTATAAACTCTTTTTGCGTCTTTTCACCGAGCTCATTTCCAGCGGCACTGCAAAATACAGTACTGGTACTGAGAGCCAGTGGCTTAACTGACGGGGGAGTATAAGGGGGCGACCCGCCTCGCTGGCAAGCTAGATGTAAAAACTGGGCTACCTTTAGTTGCCATTTTGATATTTAGTATTCTTTTGTTGTTTTTTTGCGTTTTTCGGGGTGTTTTTGTTTTTTGTATCTAGTATGGACATCCACGAGATGCAGCGATTAACCATCATTTCTTAACCATTTTCTTAGTTTTGGCTAGTGTCCAATGGCCCCCTTCAGCTAAGATTCCCCCCCCAGCTCAAACCTCTAGTTACGCCACTGCTGAGAGCGACCAGCCACAGGTTGCCAGTTATATTACCTGATGCAACGCATGAGTTGTTTATCGGTTCGGCAGCGACACCGATTTACACGACGTTGCAGTTTAAGTTACAGCCACGAATCTAAAATTTACTGGAAGGGCCATCTGATTTTAAGGCACTGGCCATAATGCCGACCACGTCCTCTGCATTTGTGTGAATTGGCTTCTTTCCACGATTTGTTCAGATATATCTTCAGGCTGAGACCGAAGCACTGCTATTTCTCAGCGTTTGCATGTCAAGCTCACTTCAGTTAGAACAAACTGTAGTACTGCAACGAAACGAATGTTGAATGATAGATTTACCTTCTATATTTTTCGCCAGTCGGCTTACGCCCACGTCACTCAACGCTAAGCAAAAATTTTTCAATTTATGTCTGCTCACCAAAGGAAGAATTATCAAATCCCGGAAGCATTTTCCAGAATGGAGAAATAGGAAATAAAAAAGCATTCCAAGTTCTTATTTTCCCATTTCTGTAAGGTCTGAAATTTCAAGCAGTTCTAATGTTGTTTATTTTTCTAGCTTGCGTGCTAGCAGTTAGCTGATATGGAATGCAGTGTAATTACTGGATTCTACGCTTGGCTAAATTTTAGATTTTCCTAACCTTTTAGTTGTACTGACAGACAATAACAGAGCTGATATTGTAGTGAAATGGAGAACGCGAACTTTCCAACATTTCGAAGCAAATAGTTGTGCGTCCAATATCATGATCTCGATTTTCTCTGGACATAAAAAATACCTTGAAATGCTATGAGACTGACTTGCAGACTGGTCACGGCCATGTTACCAGGTTTGCCACACGCATTTCTACAAAAGGTTATCCAAACTATAAGACATTCTATAGAATCAGATATTTGAAGTGACATTACTTTTGAGGTAAATAGATGAAAGATTTCATTTATAAGCATGCACGTCTTAGTTTTACAGACACTTTATTCTTTTACAGAAAAAGAGATAGATATAACTCTAAACTTTCCGTAGTAGACTATTTTCTATTCTTAAATAGTGAGGAAACAGAACCCAAAATATGCAGAATTACAACACTGCAATGTGCCAGAACGCACGGTTTCAGAACACAATCTTGTGCCATTCACAACTACCCACTTCGCTGAATGCGCGTTTAGAGCCGTTTAAGGTCATTTTGACCAAACAAAGTAACTTTCGACGTTTGCTAGGAAAGGCGCCACATTTTCAATTTCTAACTTCTCCGTTAAGGAAGCTAAAAGTTCTCACTAAAGTTAGATAAAATATTTGTGAAATTTTGATGTTTTTTAAATGTTTGATAAAAGTAGTATTTTGCAATAAAATTCAATTTAACATTTATCTTTCTTGTGATTTACAGTAAGTTGGAAATGAAACTGTCTGTGTTTGTAAGGGAAGAATAAGGAAAAAAGTGTTGAGAACCACTGGTGACTGGCCTATCTTTTTTCAACTGGTTTTAGCCGTTGCTTAGACCACTAAGTAAAAATAATCTGAAGTTGAGCAAAACTGTGGGTCAGGAAATTTTTTTAATCCGTAGGGGCATTTTGTTTGGTCAAATTTGGGCTTCGAATTCGCTACACGTGTTGTAGTATTTTTTAAAAAATTGCTGCTAGAATTGAAAAATAACTGCAGCCACACAATATTGCCGAAAAAGTTTAATATCGGTTGAGAGCAAACTCTTGTGACGTTCACCGTATTGTTCAGGGTGTGGTGCTGATGTTTGTAGCCAACGTAGGCTTTCATTCATTGCCAGGGATGAAATTTGCATTAGAGTGATTGAGCAGCTCATTCGAACCGCGACAAAACGCGCGGACGCCCAAGCTGTTGCCAGACGCGGTTGTCTGCCAACACATCCACCACGCCGCACACTCCCCTTCGCACTTTTTCGAAATCACGAGAAGAAGGTTAGGTCGGCGTGCTCTTTTAAATCTAAGCAACTCCTTCAATTCGTTTCTAACGCAACGTTGAGTCACGAAGAGTTAGTCGACGAGCCCAAACGCCGGTTGTATTTCAGATAAGAAACAGCTGCTTATTCAATTCTGTTTTTCCAAGTTTCAACGAGAGCAAGAGATGGCATGCACAAAGAACTACCTTTTCCTCACGTTTTTGGCTTTCATAGGTACGTCGACTGTGCAAAACTAGAGTTGTGAATTTCTTGATAACGTTTGAAATTATCATCGCTGATTGAAGTTAAACTTGCAAGCAGTATTTCATTGATGAGTTTATTGGCCAGCGGTAAAGCTTGACCTGACGGCGCAGAGCGTCAAATGCGTTTCTCGTTAAACAACTGCCACAGAACGTTTTCTGCTTTTCTGTCGAAAACTTTCCTCATCGGAAAACTCACGGGGATCACAGCGGTGGCTTTTGTAGCAACTGACGGTTGCTTAGATTATTTACACACTGTTGTATATTTCGCTGGAAACCGTGTATAGCTTATAGTTTTCCTCAGCGATATCAGTGTCCCGTGCACAGCTCATAGTTCTCTTCAATCAAATATAGATAATTGGGTTGAATCAAGACGTTTTTCAGAAGTTTAGCGGTGATCCGTCACGAACAGTAGTTTTAGGTAGTTTTCATTATTGCCTGAAGTTGTGTGGAATCTCAGTTCATAGCCGCCGCAGCAGAAGCAGCAGCGCATTTTTACGGTACTTGCTTAAACGTGTGTAAGGAGGTGGTGGAGTCTCCTTAGCTGCTTGGTGATCAGTATCAGAATTAATCATTGACGAAAAAAGTGGAGCAGATGATGCAAGCAATGGGTTAGAAAGGAAGTGTTACAGCAGAAGGCAGATTTTCGAAGGTGTTGCTATGGTTTTCAGACAGTTAATCTACTTCTCGAAAAGTGTTTGTTTTCATTTAGGGTTGATGCGTGTTGTGTTGTAGCAGTCAACACCCACTCCTACATCAAATAATAAATAAATTACCGAAATGGAGGGCACGTTTGTTACGGTTGTTGACGCTTTTGGCCGAAGGATCGATTACACTCTTATGTCCTTGCTATGGTTTTCATCTTCTGCCAACGAACGTCATTGTGCTTTTTTCTAAATCGATGCGTTCCATTGAATTACCAGGCAAATCGTCGGTTGAAAGCGATGTTTGTGAAACGAAGTGTCAAATCCGTGTCCACGGTAACCCGGTGTCAAAAGCTTGTGTGATGGTCAATGCTCAACACCTGATGTAAATTTGTAGCCCGCGAACAAAGCAGCCTTTTCAAATCCTTGAAACAACAGGTTTCCATGTGGAGTGGAGAATCTCCCAGTTCTTCTTTGTGCCATTGTAAGATAAACAAAAAGACGTAGTGCATCACTGCACACTAACACCAACGTATTCATTTTACATAGCACGCAATTATTCCAAATAGTCCGTCCTTCATTTTGGCGAGTTTTTCTAGCAATGGAACAAAAGAAGTGAAAGATCGAAATACTTGCAAGATTCCAAAATATGTTCAAGTAAATCTTTTTGGGCGCTATAGACGCAGGAAAGTAATAGATGTAAACGCCAATGATACTCTTGGCTTGCACATTCATAAAACTAATAATAAGATAGTAATATTTTTCTTAGCTGCGGTTTCCTTGGCTTTTTTCTGACTAGTCGGACAAACGCTTCAATGGTTTATCAAAATGGTTTGGATCAGTTCTTCCCAACCGTTTTCAGCATCAGTGCTTCCAAACCTTTTTCAGCTTGCGACCCACTATTGCTGACAAATTCTTTTCTGATTCTCCTTTCCCGATCTAATCATTAGAAAATCGGCTAATTTTCAAGAACGTTTTCAATTAGACATCGAAAAAATCTAACATTTCTAAATACTTCTGGGCCCTCCTGAAACAACGTCGCGACTTGCAGACTGAGAGTCGCTATTTTGGATGAAGTAGCGCTCATTGCGCAGCACCCGCATAAAACAGTAGATTGATTACAATTACATGTAAGCAGGGCTCTTTGAATAGTATAAGCAATGGCTTTGATCGATCAACGCGATTCGGCGGCACCATGACCAACTTCCTCGCGGCGACCACTGCAAGTGCAAGAGCCTCCTCCTGAGCAAGAATGTTTTGGCGAAGCCGCTTACATTTTATATCACTCCCCTGCCTCCAGTGCAAACACAAGTATGCAGTAAACAGGAAAGGAGGGCTGAATATCACCCTGGAGGCAGTGTTGCTCAACCTGTGCGCCGTAGTTTTCGAGTGGGCCACGGAGTTGGAACAAAAACGATGTTAGAATACAGTTTTGTGGACATCTGATCACTGCAGCGTGGGAACACATGATTTTGTTCAGCAGCAAGGTTCTCACTGAATCGCGTACAGGAATAAATTCAACACTTTATAACAAGCGTGTTTATTTATGCGTATAAAAAATCATAGCCTAGCGCTATGCTAACATGGTAGTTGGTCACCCAATTTTTACCAAAAGTTATCTGAGCCACGTTAGCAGAACCGTTGAGACTGCCCGAAAGGATAACGCCCGTTTAAAACAACCGCATGATTTCATCGTCGTGGTAGTAGCTTGGTACGCCCGAGGCTTTTTCCTACACTTTCGAAGGTGAAAGCGACTGCTGAAAGTTTTTGTAACCGTCTAAAGATACACTACTTTCAGTGAAGTTGTGAGAAAGTGCTCAGTGTAAAACATTTTATTGTTGAAAGTGCATTGGTTGTTTCGCGTGCTTAAACAACTGAAGCAAACCTCTCCGGTGCTGGATTTAATGCCATGCTTTTAGTTGCTCGTTGCTTTTCCGTCTGGTCACGCAACTCGCTGATGAAAGCCGATCTGGGTATTATAATTTTAATCGCCTCAGTCGCTCTTGGCGAACATATCACTATGCACGTGACGCAAAACGGCCGTGAACCAATGCAAAACCTGTTGCCGTAGTGACGGAATCCCTCACAGCGCCACGTGAACGCGGGCGTCCAATCAACCGCAGGTACTCGATCATCTTCGGTTCGTTCAGCCTCGAAGGAATCAACTAATTCTTTGGCTAAAGTCGGATTTTCACAATGCTTTTGTTTTCGCATCTTAAATTTGGGTGTTATTGGGTGAGATCGGGGTATTCTTGTTGCACAAAAATATTGCATGATTTTTGTAGAAAAGAGATCCCTTTTTGTTGCAAGAACCTGCCGAGATGCAATGATTTTGCAATCACGTATCATCGTCTTGTACTGCAAAGGCGGTTTACCAAAAGCTTGGTGGTGAATGCTGGGTTCGATTCCCGGTCGGTTCTAACAACGCACTTGACTTGCGCAACAGACAGCTTATGTTAGCCGCATGCTCAGCGTCAATGGCGCATCGTAGCGAAACCTTCAGGCGCGGTTATTCTTATCATTCACCGTCACTTCAACATTGACAGCGCACGCCGTTACAGGTCCACAGCGCAGGGATAGTAATGACGGGTACCGCAGACCGCTCGTGACCACGATGCGTAACTTAGTTGTCTTTTGCGGAAACAGCTCAACAGCATCTCAGTGATCGCCAGTTCCTGAATGAAATAGTGAACTTCAGGGGCTGCATTTTGAAAAAGTCAACTTTTAAAACTTAGTAGTTTGGAACTCAGGTTTGTTGGAACGTGTGTAAAAAATCTATTTTTTCCTTAGAAACGGGGCTGTTTCAGTCTTGTGACGAGTGCGGTCATATCGCGAAGAGCTAAATAAAGTCTTGATCGAGAAAACCAACGATGCGTATCAGCGATGACCGGGAAAGTTTTGTGAGACGTGGTTTCTGTGGCACTAGGTTGTATGGTAGTCATCGATCACATGATCCCCCAACTAAGTATATGATGATATACGGCACGCCTGTATTTATTTATGCCTCAGTGCATTCTCTTTGTCACAAACCCAGCGATTTATTTTTCGTCCCCATGACACTGATTTCGTTCAGACGTTGTTTGCGTCTCCTCCAGGCATTACTGGTTACGATCGTTGCCTTGGTTACGGATTTCCGCCATTCACTAAACCAGCCCGTACTGGTGACGAAGTGAACGACATTTTAAGAAAGTTCTGTAGCCAAGACCTTCCTCTAAATTCTAAAATGAGCCTAGTCGTGTTCAGGCTCGGGAATCTCTCTTGTGGTAATTTTTAAAGTTTGTAGTGTGAAAAGGCAGCGGTCAATCGATAAAAATGAAATATTCGAAAGTTTTTTGCCATTAAACACTGTCATCAGTCATTTCCAAGCCCCTTTCTGCGACGATCAGCCACAGGAAGGTACTCCCCCCCGCGCTTTGTATTTGCCCAAATTTCAGCTACGAGAATGCGTCGTGGGTTTGTGATGGCCGCGGTAATGAAAAGATACGTCGATCAATATCATAAAAAAGGGAGCAGCAACTTTCCGTACAGCCTTCGTAATTTTTTTCCTTTGTACAGTCAGTGTTCACACATTCTGGAATGATTCAAGCAATGCGATTGTTGCAGTTCGCGCCCGTCTTGCGCCTCGGCTAGAAAAACAACACAAACCCCTGCGGTAACGCCGTTTCTCCTGCCTGCGTGAGCACCACGGCGTAAAGTTAACCAGGCAAAAATTCTGCTCGAATCAGTTGTTTTAGACATTACATGAAAAACATGATTGAGAGAACAGCGTTTCCTAGAATCACCTTTCACCTGGTTACATATTTTGTCGCATTCGTGTAAAAAACGTTAAAAAGGATACTTGTTGGAGTTTGTGCTTTACGTTTTTTTGAGAACATGGTGCCAAATGTTTTGGGAGTGATTTATATGCAATTGATGCGAAGTACTCTGCGGATATGATATAATATGACAATTACCCACGAAACAAAGTTACAATCAAGAAATAATCTTCACAAGTACAAAAACTTATTTGCGGCAGCAGATCCGTACATGCAGAGCTGTAGACATCAAGCGATAGATATAGGAAAGTTCCATTGAAAAAATGTGCAAAGTCTTTGCTGTTTCTTCTCACTGCGATCAATTTTTCTAACTCGCCACCTCCCGTGCTTTCGAGTTGTTTTTGGACAAAAGGAATTCCTCTCCTCGTTTCCATCTACGTAGTGTGCTTCATTGGCTGCGATCAAGTAAATTATTCATTTTTGTTGGGTTTTTGTGGTGGGAAATATTGCGGCTGTGCCAACACGAATTGTCACAGGCTTAATTTATTTTCGTTTGTGTATGAATGCAACGGCGGATTGATCCAAAAATATGCTTCAACCACGCTTCATAACTTTCGCCCCTGGGATTGTTATGAAACAGCTGTTCATAGCCCTACACTGCAAATTGTTGATTGTTAAGAGCAAGCGGCAACTATCCTCAAGGAAGGCGAATGAGACCACTCACAGGTGCAGTTGTATTCCTGCAGAGTTTAGCTGCGCGCTGACGGCAACAGGAAACGACCATTTGGCTGGATGCGACCTCAGCCAGACGCGATCGCTAAAGCCCTGAATTATTCATGCAGCTGAGGTGAAAAGAGATGCTAGGTCACTCAGACATGACGGCATGGTGCAGCAGGCAGATCCGCCAAAGGTGACCATTCCACAATGTGAAACTAACAAACGACGTCACGGACGATGTTCCAAATTTCTTTCGCACTTGAGCGAAACTGCGCCCGGTTGGACACCTAACAAGCACCAAGTAGAGTGAAATTAACGCAACTTGTCGATATCGCTGCTCTACAGTAGATTGTGGTGCAGGTCAGTAATGCCCAAACAGTAACGTAGGCTACAGCGAGACGCATTTTCCCCTTTTCGTATGCTTTTTTGCGGCTCTTCACAAGGACTTGATGAAAAGTACTGTTCATGGTATTCCTTTGCCCTCCTGCTCATGTCCCCCACTGTGATTAGTTAAAATAGATGATAGCTCGGCAAGTTTCTCATGTTCGACTTAGTGTTGGGCAGCTTCATGTAACAGCGCAAGACGTACTAACTTTTTCTTATGATTTCCGCGTCGTATCTCTTTCAACCCACCGACCTTGAACTGGGATTCCTCCCTGCTGCGTCGGACTAGTCAATGGAGACCAGGTCTGATTTATGGTCATTACTAAGCAATTTTACTCCGACGACCTGTCCCCTTTGTACAACACTAAAAGCCGTCCTGCTCTGCTACATTTGCCAAATTTTGCATGCAATTTTAGGGACAGTTTGCATTCAATTAAAAGCTGTGGTCATTCACAAATACGCGCATCTCAAAGGAGGAGTCGCCGAACACTCCTTGCCGTCTAAAAGAGCTGGTGGATTTTGATTGGCAGGGTTTGGTGTGACATGCGTCCGGTGAAACTTTCAGCTACGGAGCGTATGGCGAAACCTAACTGCAAATAGNGACGCTTTTAATAGATTTGCTGACATCGTCTGAGATCCAGTATCGTCACTTCTCACAGTCAACAGGCTAAAGACCAGATGTTATTTTTCCCAATTTCATCGGCAGATGTCGTGTGTTTGTCTCGACACGGCGATGACGGTATGTTGCCGAACATACGATCTCTCAAAAAAGACAGTGATACAAGAGGTGCCCGGTTTCGATAAAGGCAGAACGGAACTGAACTCAGGGCGGAACCAGGAGGGGCGATTGGGGCGATCGCCCCTCGTAAAAGCTACGAAAGTTACTTTATTCACCATGATTTTGTACAATTCAGAAAACAACATTCGCGATTAAAGGGCATTTTTTGTCGTCCATTGTTTTGTCACAACGGTGTTGTGAAGTATGCTTCATCTCTCTTACAGTAGCGAAGCCGTTATGAGACTTGACTACCAAATATTACTGAAATCGACCTTCCTAACCTTACTGACTGGATCCGCCCTTGATTGAACTCTCTGTGCTGTCAAAAGAATACCGAACAAATTTGTGTTTGACGGTTGACAAAAACATTTAGGCAACTTGGCGTAAATTGTACAAAACAAAAAAACATTACTCTATATATACGGGCTCGAGAGCAAAAGTAACTTAAGTTCTTTGAATTCATGTGAAAGTTCGGCATGTGATCTCCCTCATCAATGGTCGTTCTAGTAGACTAGAGTGCACGCGAAAATTATGGTGATTCGGTAAATTTATTGTAGGCTTGGAGACATATCATCAGAAGTCCTGTTCCATGACAAGCGCAAGAGTCAGTTACGTTCTCGCTCTGTAGTTGCGAAAGTTTCGATCGTGCCCATATCCGGTACACTCTTCCGGTACACACCTACTGACATTTTTCATAGCTGTTTCGGTACTACCGCGAACAAACAACGTTCTTGAACTGATCACCGAGCAGATGCAGCGATATGCCACCACATTACCGGATAATTTCTGTTGACATGGACCACAGTCCCAAAATCAATTCTGTTTCTCTGCGGTCGTTGCAGTGATTCGGCGCCCGGTTCATTGTGCACCCCTACCCCCCCCCC
>JGI24021J15306_10009347_pt1 | contig 12129 bp, 5 predicted proteins | sample Ectturendosymbi1_FD_15306 | JGI IMG/M metagenome (IMG submission 15306)
GGCCAAAGCATAACATCCTCGATAGTGAAATCACTATCGGAAGCTTCCTTTGGCCTAATGGGTTGAGGCGAAGTAAAATAAAACGCCTGCTAAGGCTACGAGGTTAAGCCGGCGTGTTAATCTCTACTAGAAATAAAATCCATATATTTAAGTGCAATTATTCCAAAATCGAATAATCGTGCCTTCGGCACTCACACGGCACGGACAAAATTTTCCTCTTGTGTGAAAAGTGGGCGGCAAATTTCTGTAGCCTATGGGGGGCCAGCACTAGAAATCCGGCTCTGCACATGCGTTCGGTCAGCCAGGGCTGTAGAACCGGAACGCAGATTTCATGCTCCACCTCCAGGCATCTAAAATTTTTGGCTCCAACATGTATAAGTTTTTCGCTCCAGCTCCAGAATGATTTGGTCCATTAAAAACTGAAAACCATTGTACTATTTATACAACTCGCTTGCTCCGCAAACTACGGCTGTGGAACCGGAACCCAAATTCCAGGCTCCGGCTGCGGTTTTGGCTCCACCATGTAAAAGATTTTGGCTCCAGCCATCCAAAGTTGTCTGATCTCCGGCCCTGCGCTCCGGCTCAGTAGCCCTGAGGTCACCTTTGATCGTAACACTAGGACTCTACTGTAACTAACTGCGCTAAAGCGAATCAATTCCCAGCAAAAAAGAACCTACTTACACTCCTAATCAAAGGCTCAGTAATGCAGTCTGCTAAACACAGGCTTAGAGAGATAGCAAAATGAAAGCAAAAACAGCTAGCTTTACTCTCTACACATCAGTGGTTTTCAACCTTAGTTGTACCACGACCCATTATAGTAGCAATCCACTATAACCCAACGACCCCATCTAAAACTCGAATGAAGCAAATGTAAAACAGGTGTTTACATAAAATATCTACTCGCGACCCCTCCAAAATTGGTTCACGACCCCTCTGGGGGTTGCGACCCAGGTTGAAAGCCACTGGCCTACATGCAGACCAAGTTGCATCATGACAGTAATGTTTATCACAAGCACATGACTTTTGTTATGCAACTATGCAAAAAAACATCAAACTAAAGCAGCAGTTCGTAAACTTCAGGAAATTATCCACTAGTGGGGAATGATAAGAGTTGAAAGTAGGTAATTAGTCTATTTGTTCTATTTATTGAATACACTATTTTTACCAGTGCGTCTGAACCAGTGCCAATGGTTCAATTTAGGTTGAGAAATGAAGATTCAGTCTCAACCAGAGCGGATAATAAGGAAAAAAAGTTGGGCCTAGAGCGCTACAGAGTAGCCGCGTTTAAACGATAGTACAGCATTAGTATCAGCACTTGAATAACGAAATGGTCGCGCATATTGGTGGCTAATAATTTTTTATTATTCAAACGTATGTACTAGTAGTATATTGTGCGTGAAGGTTGTATCTTACGTTTTACCGATTCTGCTTTCCGTGACCCACCAAAATTTATTCAATGAGCTACCTCGTGTGTCATGGCCCATAGATTAGGAATCACTGATATAGAAAGTGCGCTCCGCAAACATGCGGTGATGACGAAAACACAAGCTGGCACAGGACAGACAACACCTGTGTCATGGTCAAAACGTCACTGAAATTAGCAAGTCAACCTTACGGTGAACGCACTAAATCACATCAGAATGCAATTGAAATGAATGAAAAACTTGGTGAATCTTCACAATTTCTAGGTTTGTTTTGTCAAGGTACATTTCGCAATGCCAAGTAACAGGAAGAACAAGCAGATTATTTCGTTCCTCGGCGAGTGCTTTTATTATTAAGCCGGCGTTTCGCTCACCTGTTTAAGTAGGTTTATAGGTGGACGGAACGTCGGCTAAATAATAAAAGCACTCAGAAGCCAGAAGAACGAACTAATCTGCTTGCCAGCTTGATTTTAAACCTGGTGCAAATGCTATACGCAACAACATGAGTAGCAAAAGCGACAGGAAGAAGTTTGCGTGCGAGCACAGTTGCTTACATATGACAAAAGAGCCCAACATGTGCAAAGTACACTGTGTGACCGATGAAACGGAAGTTTTGTGATCAATAATATACATCGCGTGACCAGAAACATGTCGATTAATCAAAAACAACCAAAAGTAGGGATGCGAAACCATGTGACACACAATGTGGCACAAACACCGATGTTTGCAAACTTTGGTTTGTTTTTTGTAAGTCAGTCCACTTCGTCTTGCCAGAGATCAGCTAATGTTGCTGCTGCTGTCGACAGACTTGTCCATGGGAATGTCATTCCTATGGGAATCCCATGAGAAACGTCCCATGGGATGGGATGAGATGGGACAGGCATAAATTGCTATGGGATGGGAATGGGTCATCTTGCTTTGCAATGATGAAACTAGGTACTTCTTAGGCAACGTGTTGGATTTAACGGTCACCGACATTGCTGCCATAGTTGTTCCTGCAATCTGCATGAACATTTTTCAGTGAACATTTCCATAACTAACTTTTTGTCATCTTGAAGCATGTTGGAATGAGCTTCAGGCAGCGAAATGCTTCCAATTGTACAGCAATTGACAAAACTGCTGCAACATTAACTTTTATGTCAGATTATTACATTCTACCCTAAAAAAGTGACTAAGCTTTTTCTAATAAAGCAAACCATTGGGTCAATTTCGCATCATCGTATTTCTTAAAAACCGATTTTACACCCCTGGGAGGAGAGACCCTGATACAACCACTGCATTATTTTATTGACAGTTACGAAAATAAAGAAAAAAGAAATGCAAAGCTTAGTTAATTATACGATCAATATTACTTTTCAAACATAGAAGGGTTGCGAGGAATTTACGATTGGAAAGGGGTGCTAAGATGGTATAACGGAATGAACCACCGGCATATGCAATAGGCTATAGGGCCATACGAGCAGTTCATTTTCCCAATATTTTTGATGAAAAGCTGTTATAGTTTATGAGTGATTCCATAGGCGTAGCCTGGATGCCAAGGGGGCCATTCCTTCCAAACTTTCTGGCATTGTCGGTTTGTGCTTTGAGAGGCATTTTTAGTTTATGACTCATTCTGAACATTGTGGACCATTAAGCAAAGCAGTCTTTCATGTATCAGTCTTGATGACTCCATAATTTGAATTGCCTTCTCTTGCTTTTCAGGCTTCACTATCAGATGCTATAACTGCTCTTACACGAGCCTTCTTACCTCACAGGCAGACTGCCAAGGACCAGATGTAAATGCTAAGTACCTAGTTAACTGCCCACCCAGCTATACTCATTGTGTCGCTACAGCTCAATCCATTCCATGTAAGTTGCCAGCCTGTATTCTCAAATATTTCAGTCAGTCTTATGGAGCGTCGCAGTTTTGGAAACAAATAAAGGACATAAGTTTAACTGTGGTAACAAATCTATGTCTTGCTTATGCTACAACTGCCTTATTTATTTCTGCTGTATTTCAAAGTGATTTTCTTCCACGTGCTTACACGTTACACCTACCATAGCACCCTGAACATGTTGTTTTGACGAAGCATAGCCTAAATGTAGCCTCCGCTAGTGATTGCAAACCGTTTGTTGTGGTAGAATTGGTCGTAGCACAAGCACATAGCAAAACGTTGACACTGCTTCCACATCACAGAGAATTTCCAATGTTTGGCTCAGAAACATTGGATAATTTCTGCCAAATTTCGCTTGCAATAATGATTGGCTGATTTTCATGCCCTCTATTGGGCGCCGTTCGTAAAAAATCATATGTGACAGATTTAGCACAAAAAACTGCTCAATCAATCAGATTTAGCTAAATCTGCACACATTTAGCTAAGTCTGCGCAAATTTAGCTAAATATGCGCACATTTAATTTAATTTTATTTATTTGTTTTTGAGCAGACACGAAGTCCATAGTATGAACACACACACTCTGCAGAACGCAGGTCGTTAAAAACAGACAAAACAGCATGTAGTACAAGGCACTGAAGCCGGCGGAATCACAGGTTGCACATTTAGCTAAATCTGTGCACATTTATCTAAGTCTGCGCACATTTAGCTAAATCTGTGCACATTTAGTTGAATCTGTGCACATTTAGCTAAATCTGCGCACATTTACCTAAATCTGTGCACATTCAGCTGAATCTGCACACATTTAGCTGAATCTGCGCACATTTAGCTAAATCTGCGCACATTTGCCTAAATCTGCGCACATTTAGCTAAATCTGTGCACATTTAGTTGAATCTGCGCACATTCAGCTAAATCTGTGCACATTTACCTAAATCTACACACATTTCTCTAAATCTGCATGCATATATAGTGCCCAAGTGTTGGCCGTGAAGAAAAGCGTGGAATCCTGTCTAAAGAAAAACTTGGTGTTCTGTGTCAATAACCCTGACAAAAGCTAGGCTACTGCGAGGCATAAATACCCTGGCGGTATTTAAAGTCCTGCCTGCACCTGCAAAGAACAGATTCTTGCGATTTATTGCAATTGTCTTTCCTACACTGAAGGAAAGTTTAGATTTTAGAATGTAGTTAATGCCTACCTTCTGCTTCTATGTAGCCTATTTGCGTTTCTGCCTCAGGCCCATAGTTGGGAATTCACAATCAGACCACGTGCAGCACAGACGATACACATTGGATAGGCAACAATGGAGGACACTTTCCAACAGTAACTGCGTTTGGCAACAGCAATGACAAATCTGAAACTTTGTGCAAAAAATGATGCCAAGACCACCACCACAAATCGCAAGGTGGTTTCAGGTCTAAATTATGGCTGGTTTTATTATAATATTGGTTTGTGTAGAAGATGGATGGCAGTCGACTTGTGGTGGTGGTCTTGGCATCATTTTTTGCACTAAGTTTCAGATTTGTCATTGCTGTTGCCAAACACAGTTACTGTTAGAAAGTGTCCTCCATTGTTGCCTATCTAATGTGTATCGTTTGTGCTACACGTGGTCTGATTGCGAATTCCAAACTATGGGCCTGAGGCAGAAACGCAAATAGGCTACATAGGAGCAGAAGGTAGGTATTAACTACATTCTAAAATCTAAACTTTCCTTCAGTGTAGGGAAGACAATTGCAATAAATCGCAAGAATCTGTTTTTTTCAGCTGCAGGCAGGGCTAAAAAATTACAAAGATTGGATTGTCTTGATAATTTTGTAAATATTTGTTCAATCGGATTCCAGAAAATATGGTGTGTTTGCGCCAGCACATTTGCCCAGCAGAGGTGCAATGAAAATGTAGGTTAGACGTGGAATGTTCTTTCACTTCTATCGATTTCAAGGGTGTTGCAGCTTTTCTAGTACAAACAGGCTTATGAAGTAACCAGTGTTTGTTTCAATTGATGCTCTACACCAGTGCTCTTCAACCTTTCTAGTTACAGTGCACCCTTAAAGATATTTTGACGAACTCATGAACCCTATTTACTTAAACTCATGCACCCTATTTACTGACACTTCCTCCTTGTCCCTCACCTAATTGCGCCCATGCCTGTAAGTACCCGGGTCTAAATAAGCAAGTACCCTAATTCAGTAACTCAGCTACATAATTCAATTATAATGGCTCATTGCCTGTTGCTTATGAATCACAAATAATCGTCTAATTACAATTAGCTTGATATGGTGTGATGCTTATGCACCACACTTTAGGTTGTGCAAAGTCTTGGTTAAATCCTGAAAGTCATTGGTTGGTTAATGGTTCATTTTTGCTAACAGAAAGTTTTTGTAAAATTATCTGTTTAGTGTAACAAGTTTCTGATGCACCTTTGTGAACCCTTTCTTAATGGTGCACCCCAGGCATATTTTGGTGCACCCTGAGGTGCACCGTGCACACCGGTTGAAGAGCACTGCTCTACACAACTGATATGCACCTATTTCAGGCAAGGCAGCCTAGAACACAGAATGGTAGGGATACTCTCACTTAACAACCAACTGCCAGAGATAAAACCAGTGCCAAATGTGGACCAAAAACAAAACACAACGTCAAATATTTTTCTAATCTGTCAAGCTCTGCAATGTGCACAATCTTCCAGTCCTGTTTCCTTGTGGCAATCCTCATTAAACTTTGGACTGATTTTTCAAAAACTTACAGTAACAAGGTACTGTATCTATTGCAGTCATCTTCCATACCATACACTGAAGGGTATTTTTTGTTCACGCCACATATATATGGGTGTTGTTCTTCGTGCACATCCTGTTCATGGTGAATCGCACATTCAACGCAACGCCAACGGAGAGGTTGCAACAAGACCACGAACAAATACAATGGAGAACACTTTCAGCCCCAGTAACTGTGTTTGGCAACAGCAATAACAAATCTTCAATTTGGCACAAAAAATGACGCCAAGAACACCACCACAAGTTGACTGCCATTCATCATCTACCCAAACCAATATTACAACAAAAACATCCATACTGTAGATTTGATAAACCTTGCTTTAAGCAATGCCAGGGGATTTTAGCCTCGCAGTAACCTGTCTTTTGGCAGGATTATTGACACAGAACACCAAGTTTTTCCTTAGACAGGATACCATGCTTTTCGTAACGGCCGGCACGTTTCAGCACTGTATATGTGCACAGACTCCGCTAAATGTGTGCAGATTTAGCTGAACGTGTGCAGATTTAGCTAAATATGCGCAGATTTAGCTAAATGCACGCAGATTCAGGTAAATGCACGCAGGTTTAGGTAAATGTGCACAGAGTTAGCTAAATGTGCCCAGATTTAGCTAAATACACGCAGATTCAGGTAAATGCACGCAGATTTAGCTTAATACATGCAGATGCAGGTAAATGTGCGCAGATTTAGGTAAATGTGCACACATTTAGGTAAATATGTGCAGATTTAGGTAAATGCATGCAGATTTAGCTAAATGTGCACAGATGTAGGTAAATATGTGCAGATTTAGGTGAATGCAGGCAGATATAGCTAAATTCGCGCAGATTTAGCTAAATGTGCACAGATTTAGCTAAAGCACGCAGATTTAGGTAATGCACGCATAGCTAAATGCACACATAGCTAAATGCACGCAGATTTAGCTAAATGCGTGCAGATTTAGATAAGCTGAATGCGTGCAGATTTAGTTGAGCTGAATGCGTGGAGATTTAGCTAAAGGCACGCTGATATAGCTAAATGCGTGCAAATTTAGCTAAATGTGCACAGGTTTAGCTGAATGCGTGCAGATTTAGCTAAATGCATGCAGATTTAGTTAAATGCACACAGATTTAGCTAAATGCGCGTAGGTTTAGATCAGGGGTGACGAACATGCAGCTCGCGGAGACTTTCGAGCGGCCCGCGAAGCATTCAGGCGAGACCAGCAGTCTTGGACTAGTATGACTGAAAAGTTGTGTGGCCCGCTTACTCAGCGATGACTGACAAAATGGCCCGCGATAGCAAATAGGTTCGTCACCCCTGGTTTAGATAAATGCGCGCAGATTTAGCTAAATATGCTCCGATTTCGCTAAATATGGGCAGATGTAGCTAAATCTGTCAAATTTAACAGTTTTTTGTGCTAAGGCTGTCCGATATAATTTTTTACGAACGGCGCCCCATAGCCTTGCATTTGTGTATGCATCTTGTGTGCGTGCTTTGTGGTCAAAAGCGTTGCACTTCATACAAAGATTTTTGCTGACGACGAAAAACAGGTCTGTTTCAAAATATTCAACATGATTTCATTGAAATCGTCTTCGCATTGTTTTTTAGACCTTGACGTCTAACCAGTCTTTACATTTTTGTAAAAACTCACCATTTCGCTTGATCAACTAAATAAACAAGAAAAGGTGCAGTGATTGGGGCGTATGTTTTCTTAAGTTTCTAAGCAATTTTTCTCAAGTATCCTTCGGTTTTTCGAACCTCATTGTACTTCTGCAGTTGGATCACCGCTTTCGGTAAATGTGCGACGGGTCTGCCATCGCAGCAATAAACTGCCGAAGTGCATTTCAGTGGCAAGCAGCATGGATCGGGCTTGTTCCTGTCAAACAGGTAGTACAATTAGTTTTGGAAGTTCGTGATAGTAATTCAGTTATGTTACCAAAGCTGTAAAGGCAAAAAGTTTGCTTGTACCAAAAACCTTGGAAAATGATTTGCGCGTACTAAACAACAAATACTATATTATGAAAAATTGATTTACTGACGTAAGTTGACTGAGGGTCTCTACAGAATGTTGCGAAATGTCTAATGAGCTTTGCTATGAACTGCTTCGTTTTCAAAATAAAATTTGGTATCCTCTGCCGTAGAAGCTTTAGCACCAAAATGTAAAGTTCCTATGGCAGCGAAGGTGTTTGTTACTGGCAATGTCCTGTAGCAAGGTGTATACAAGAGATACGGAATCTTATCAAATTTTTTATGTTGCAAACGTTTTAGTCCTGTTTTGATGCAGCAATTGCTTTGCTTTTTTTCTGCAACAAAAATAGGGGTTTGGTGAATGGCTTCTGCGTGCAAATCCTCTGTATACGTGTTCCCCAATGCACTGGTGTAGGAGGGAGGTGCAGGGGGTGCCAGCCCACCCCCAAAATGTTTGATTTGGCAAAAATCCGGGAAAAATCTGTGGAAATTTGAGCAATATGTGTGAAAACCTACACAAAATTGCTGTATGTGCTTTGATTTTACAAAAATGGCACCCAAAATCAAAATGCAGACGTTTTTGTTTTTTTTGAGGTCATGTTTTTATTTAGTTCTTTTCGGTAAAGTTGGGGAGAAATTTGGGCAAAAATGGTGCTTGAAGTGCCTTGATTTGAAACAATGCGCCCAACATGCAAAGAAATGCAGTCGTTTTTTTGGTGGTCACTTTATTTGGAGTTTCTTTCGGGCAAGTTTGGGGAAAGGTGGGCAAAAATCCTGCGCACCCTCAAAAACTTGCCTGCTACTACACCTATCCAGCACTACCATACCGTCCTTATTTCTAAGATTTGTCCTTATTTTGAAGTGCTACGCCTTAGAAAATATTATTGGCCTTATATCTTAGAAATGTGCTTAATTGTGACTTGGGTCCTTATTTTTGTTATTTTTTGTAGCGTAACAAATTTCAGTAGGCTGCATTTGATAGACATATAGACCATTTCTATCTCATTGTGAACATTTTGTAACAACAGTAGTGTAATCTTACAGCACAAAGACGTAACGCATTTTCAGGCATTGCTAGCACGGTAAGCTGTCTATGCTGGTTAGGTTTCTTAGGAAGGTTAATTTTGTAGTCAGCATTTAATTGATTCAAAATATAAGCAAGCGAAAAAATGTTTACTGTGATGAGTACAAGCAGGAAGCCGAGAATCAGACATTGCTGAAGCAATTTGTGCCTGGAGATGAATACGCAAATACAGTATATGATCTGACGTCAGTCGTGCAAACAGAAACAATGTCACGGAAAAGTGTTTCATATTGGGTAGGAAAATCAAATTTTCCCCAGCCGTCCTTATTTTCGGTTCTACATCGATGGTAGCGCTGCCTATGCCCCAATGCATCTCAAAAAATATTTTTTCCAAAGATTTTTTGACGAAATGTTAACTATGCAAATAGGCACTTTGTGTTTCTACCAATGTGCTTGCTGACGCAGATGGCTGCAACAACTGGCAGGCAGGAGATATCTTGTCAGGTAACGTACTCTCAAGCACAAAAGCATTTCCAACAACCAAGCCAGGCGTTACAGTGACAGTTTCAACAACAAAAAGCTCTACAACATCTGGAAGCGTCAATCTTTTTGCGTTTAGCAAAATATTGATCGTGATTACTGTGGTTTTGTGCCTCCTGTTTCAGTAAATCATCGAAAACAAAATGCTGATTCGATTTATTTTACAGAAATATGGTATTGTTTGTTACAGGTCGCAAGCGAAGCTTGTCAAACACCGCGATTTGAAAACAGTTAGCGTGGTTATCCAAACCTTCCCAGTGCAATAACAGCGTTTTTATTCTATCCTTACATTTATTTGTCGACACGAGAGAATTTTTCAACATTTTATACTTGTTCGACTCGGCTTGCCATTGTCCGGTTGCAACCAGAGTAGAAGGTTTGCAAAAAATCAGACTCAATCGGCATTCAAATGAGTTGTCGTAGGAAACATTGCGGAGCATGAAGGTGGTGGTGCATTTTTTAGACAAAAAACCTACAAAGAGACAAATAACTTTTTCGGTTCCCTGCTACTCCAACTTTTTTAAGCATCGGTATTTTCACTTTATGCAGCTTTCTGTCAAGTGCGTGTTTCGAATTCAGAACTTTAAAAAACTAATCTTCTGGCATCGTGCTGAAAACGAAATGATTTGGAATAAAGCGGAGTGTTTCGGATTAGAATATAATTTTTCGTTTCACGATGCTTAATGGAAAAGCAATAGCTAAAGTAGAAGGTGTACTATAGTATTTACGTTTTAGAACAAACCAAACGAACTTCATAACGCGATCAGCGCAAGATCAAAAGGTCTGGTGTAGTGTCACCATCCAACAAAACTTTCTGCGTTAATCATTTCACAGTACAAAATCAAATAGATCATATCAAAGTTAGGTGAAGCGCAATTTGAAGGCAGGCTACCTGAGGATGTGTGCCCAGAGGAGAACCTAGCTTAGATTGCAAGTATTTTTGTGCTCTTCTTGTACCTGCAGGACACGTAGGTTCGCGGACAACCTTAGCATCACGGAAAACCACGTGAAGTGTCTGCCGTCGCAAACTATGTTTCATAGTTCGCACATGTTAGGAGTTTTGCGAACTAAATCGCAAAGTACGTGGACAGGTTTACATACCCATATTACCCAACACAGGATTGGAAAACTCCAGTAAATTCAGTAGATTCGAAGCAGCAGCCAGTTTCTGTTTCTTTTTATTTGACACAGAACCTATTTTCCTCTCTGTAGGCCAACTCGATTTACTTTTTAATTTTAATTTCGTTCTATACCACTGCCCATAGTACGTCTAACACGTAACTTCCGAAGGTAAAATGCTTTAGTACAGTTAATATAAATCACTAGTAAGCTATCTTGAAACCTTCAGTAAGAGTTCGTCGTTTTGTGTAGGCATGCTAAATATATTATGATTTCATTATTGACCAGATGTATGTGCGGCCCGATGAAGTGGCTTCGTGGGCCGGTTTTGGACCACGGGGCATATTTTGGAGACCTTGCTTTAAAGCTACGAAAACTAAAAAAAAACGTTTCCAACATTGCCAAATATTGTTTTTGACTACACATACTGTAGATAAAAAAATTGCTATGCCTTTTTTCTGAAAAAAACTTTTGTTGTGGCAAAAGTCATCACAATGCAACAGCATAAAATGGTGTGCTGTTATACATTTTTTAGATCCAATTTCTAATCCAAAGTCATAACTATCAGATTACATTCCACACTGAAATGACTTTACAAATAAGCTGGGCTGCATAGTGAATAAATGGTTCATACGATTTGGTTTATGAGCATGGTTCATATTCATACGATTTCTTAGAGAGATTTTTTAGATCAATCCGTGCCAGAACAACGATAATTTTTTGTTGTATAAAGAGGATGCTTTGTAAATGATAAAGATGGCTGAGACCATCTGACAGATGTACACTTACAGGCTCACTGCCCCAGTTATATCCGTAATTTTTTTGATTTGCTGTGCCTAGTTCGACAACAGCTTGTGGTGCTCAGTGTAAAATGTTGGGAAGATGAAAAGTAGGCAGACGGTTCATAAAATTAGTATGTGTTTGAAAGCACGTATTTTCGAAAGCAACAAATAGGAACAAACTGAGCAACCTTCGCCACTCACTGCATACCTTTGCCTTGCCTTTTATGGGCTCTTTGAGCACCCATTCGTTTGTTGCAATATGCTGGAAAAATATGAACGAGAATAAACTAGTGGAGTTGAGTTGATTTTTATTTGGCGATAAGTAATTTTCAGCATGAAAAACACAAATTAGTGGAAGGACGCCAGGGCATTGAAGGCACCGGAAGGTTGTCGAGTCGATGCCCCTCAGCAGTTGAATTAGCTTTGTTACTGTCCAGTTTTAACTCGTGGTGTTGCATATACGTGGAAAAGAGCTGCTAGGTGATCAACACAACTGCGCAGGGAGTGCTGGGTCTTAACCAGTCTCTCTCGGTGGGTCGGGTGCTCAGATCCGCAAGAATCTGGGCGTGGCAGAGAAAGTATAAACCCAGCTAAAATGAAACTCTGCCCGGGTTGTCATCACCCTTTCGCATCTAGCAAGCTCTACAAATTGTTTGCAG
>JGI24021J15306_10009348_pt1 | contig 12128 bp, 9 predicted proteins | sample Ectturendosymbi1_FD_15306 | JGI IMG/M metagenome (IMG submission 15306)
TTGTTCAACCGGACCAGGATTCGAATCCAGCGTAGTGGCGGGCCCTCTAGTGCATTAGGTCCAAATGTGGAGACATCTTGCCGTGACATTTCGGCCATAGTGGCGGTGGCGGGAACCATTTGATACAAGCAGAAGTGAAGGCTTTCAAAGGGACGATCTGATGGTTGGTTTACATAGGAGAAGATCTCCAACTTCTGAAATGCGACGTATTATGACACAGTAGAGTTACAGTGTAGTGATCGTATACGAAGCAAGCACAGATCTCGTGTTGCCCCTTTTTGGAGTGGGCCGACTTGGCGTAATGCATTAATACTGACTCATACAGAAAAATGCAACTATTGTTGGTTACCTCCTCATCACTTCTTTTTCCAACGCGAGTTCCCAGACCAGGAACATCTGTTGAAATAAAGTTGGTTGTCAAAGAAAACTCGAGTCAGTGGCGTGCAGAGAGGAGCTAACGGGCTACGGCCCCGGGCATCAAAGGCAGGGGGCATCCAAACAATGAAGTTACAAAAATATTGCTGTAACCAGATGATTTTTTTATTGTCTTTGTAAGGCTACTAACACATGCTGCATGGATTTTATTTTTTGAAACTTGTTTTTTTTTGTCAACACTACTTTTTACGTATACAAAAGGATTGAAAGATAATTATGGAGGTTTAATTGGTTTTCTGAGCCAAATTCCAAAACTGTCCTGTTTCAACTTGATTGATTTAGCTGAATTTTTGATGCATCACTAGTTTCCCGTTTCGTTTTTTGATGTGGCAACCCTGGGTGTGCGCTAATACATCCGCACACCTGTGCTTGCAATAAGTGCATCATTTCGAGCTTCGTCATTAATTGGTAGTTTAGGCGGATTGATTATAACGGCTCAGGCAAGCCCGTATCTGTTCTGTCCCCCCAATAGTTCTACCTGTAACAGCCATACAATAAAAAACGGTTTTCTTGCGTACTTTACGCGCATTCTCAATTCTTGTGTAGTTTAGCAAGTTTCAAACTGTCAAACCTGGGTGTCAGCGCCATCAGCCGCATACCTTTTCTGCTCGATTGCTATTCGACGAGACATTCGCGCAGCGTGATGATTTTGCAGTTGTGAACTGCACTGACGTACAGCAGTGAGTGTGTTCCACTGCCCTGTTTAAACGCGTTGCTTGATTTTTTGGCAGTTATGAACTGCTCTGTCTTAGCGTTGAGTGCTGTGTTTTGCTCCGGTCTCCTCACTTGGAGCGTTGATAATTTATGTTCATCACAGCGGTATATTGTACAATAAGGAGTAAGGAGAGTGCGTGTACAGTAGAAGAATATGCATGTTGTGTCAACAAACTTCGCCAAAACGTTGGTTTGCAAACGTGAATATGACGTCGTATTGTGACATCACAAACAGCGTATATCCAATAACAATGACCACCGTACGCACTGCTCAATACTAGAATTTGGTAGGGGGGCATACAATCAAGAAGTCGTACCGGGCATCATCAAACCTCTGCACACCACTGACTCAAGTAATCAGGAAACTAGCCTACTTTTGGAAAGTATAATGAATTTTTGTAAATATTGATTTTCTGAAAGGGGAATTATCGAACTTATTAAGCAATCTGTTAAGAACATTCTTCCTACTTTGAAAATATTTTAAGCAATTTTGTTTTGTGCAGCATTCAACCAATTTACGTGAAGAAAGGTCATACAACTTGCCTCTAAAAATACAGACCTATGTCGTATTAAATAGAGTAGAAGAAAACGTCAGTGAATGTGGAAAGAAAATTCATGCATATGAAAACACTTAACTGCGCATACTGGAACTGACATTAAGCTTTTTGTCGTTGCGGCATGCCTAAGTGTGTAATGGAAAACGCATAAAGCCAGTAAAAAAATTATAGATTTTGTAAAATTGTGGCTTTTCACTGAGACATGAAAATTGATTTTGATATCATCAGCATATAAAACAATATGAAAGTTGGAGTCTTTCACAATGTCATATAAGTAATAGTAAAGGTCCAATTACAGATCATTGAGAAACACCGCGTGTTACATTCAAAAAATAAGATTTAGTACATCTGATGTTTTAGTCCATTGAACCCAGTTTTCTCAGAAGCAAGTTTTAGGAGTGTTCCTCTTGCCCCATAGTAAAACAATTTATGAAGTTATATATTCTGATCAACACAATCGAAAGCTTTGCTCAAGTCTAGGAAGAGAGTGCATGTTATTAGTTTGTTAACTTTTTTACAAATCACGTCATCACAGATGCCAGCAATTGTTAATTCAGTAGAATAGTTGGCTCGGAAGCCATATTGCTATGGCTTAGTATTCAATTACTTGTAACAAAGGAGTACAATCTGGTGTAAATTAGTTTTCTAAAACTTTGGAGAGGGTTGGAAGGCTGGATTTTGGTCTATCATCAGTAGCAGATTTAGGAGTAGTTTAGGAATGGGTGTAATTTGTGCAGTTTTTAAAAGATTGCGAAATTCACCTTTTGCCATACATTTATTAAAAAATTTGGATAACCATGAGGATAAACTATTACCAGACATTTTTTAAATTTTTTCTGGGATGTAATAGATGTTTTATGTGTCATGCATTTTAAAGATGAAATTATCCAGCTAGCTTCATCAGCATTGGTTAGTGGGAATGACCACAACTTGGAAAAAGACTTATTAAGAAAGTCATTAAAAGTTGTAGGAGGAAGGTCAATTTTGGAGGATACGCATAATTCATTGCATCGACTGAGAATGCATTTCACAAACATATAAATGCATGCCTTGTTCTCAACCTGCAAAAATTCTGTGACACCACTGCAGTGCTGCACTAGTCCGTAACTGTTGACGCATTTTTTGTTTATCTATCAAGAACATTTCCAAAATATTTGACAACAGCAACTGTTTTATGTGGTAACGTTAAACCAATATCTTGTGGTGGCTTAGTCTTCACTGCAAAGGCATTGTGCTTCCATAAACCATATAACCGCATTGCGCACCTTATAAACAGAGCAACAGATTTTTACTTGCAGATATACACTGTTCCCTTTACATTGTAAGAAGTTCCGTGCTAGGATGGTCTGCAGCCTAGATGACCCCTGGTACTTCGCAGGCTCCAACTTTGAGAGGTGGTATCCCAAACAAGACTGGTGCTCGCCTAAAATAAAAATTTCCCCCCCAAAATTTTTTGACTTCCAAAACAATTTTGGGCTGGCTACGCCACTGGCGATGCGTCTGGTTTGGTGACGTCTGGTTTGGTCACGTTCTATTTTGATCCGGACCGCAGCCACGGGAAAAATGACCTCAAAGTTTTTGTGCCCCACAAGTTTTGTTATATCCAGAAAATGTTTTATTAACATATAATGAAAACAAAAATCTTGCCTCCCTAAAAATATACTTTCTCCCCCAACCTTAAGACCTGGCTACAGGCCTGATTCTGATGCGTCTGGTGAGGTCTGCGCTCGAGCAGAACCTGTTTCTATACTGACGCTTCAAACCAAGGCCTAGACGCGTACCCAGGGATCGGGAAAGTGCGCCGATGTGATGCATGTATTCCTAGACACACTGTTCTGTATTAAGGTGAAAAAGGATGAACAACGTCCGCAGAACAAATGTTAATGGTTTGTTGATAGCTGAAACACAATGGATTTGCGAAAGATCAGTTTGCCATGTACCTACCCCATGGAGATATAATCACACAGTAGACCCAGTGCGGCAAGCTACTAAACTGCTGTAGGCTGACCCGGCCTACCTGATCGACTACGTTGGTTGAAATTTTTGTCGCAAGCCGTGGGTTGTGGGACATGTACTGTCATTTACTGTAGCCCGTTGTAGCTGTTGAGCAAGATCATGCTAAATGATTGTATTATTTGCAGTACGCGCAAACGTGTGCATTATCAGGACCTTGCTCCGGCGCACGGAACTCACCAGGTCAGACGCAGGCACACGAGACGCACCGCATTAGAAGCATGCCATGTGCATATAGCTTTATGCACCTACTTTAGCTTTTGGGGGTTGTAGAAAGAATTTCATTGATAACCTTCTAGTTTTTTTAACATTATTTCTACAGTTTTCAAATTCTGATCAAAAGTAGTTTTGTTTCACGGATTTTTTGAGGTAATTTTGTTTCTGCAAAATTTGTACTTGCAGTAGATGAGATTACTGGATTGTTTGTTGAAAACATTTTGTATGCAAAGCATACTTTTATGAGAGATGTTAGCAAACCTTTGGTTGACCAAGGAAGGAATGAGCTGAGCACACGGTCCGTGGTAGGCCATGGTTAGCATATGATGATTTTTTCTGGTCAAGTTTGAGCCATACAGTGTTTTTGACGAAGAACGTTATATAATTTCTCTTTTGAATTTGGACGGCCATAGTAGTAAACTTTTTTCACCTATGGCCCAAAGTTAACCCCAACTACTTTCTACCATTAACCGTGTCAAACTTTCTTAACATCAGCTGACGACTGTGGCATCCACTGCTCGGAAACCACCAAGACTCCATGTGTAATTGAAAATTTATTTGAGCTGAATCTCTTCAGGCTTAAGTGTTAGGAGAAATAGTGTGCAGACAGTTGAGACCATTTAATTTGAGACCATTCATTTGAGACCACATTCGATTGTGACCTGTTTCTTTGAGACCACGTTCTTTTGAGACCACATTCATGAACGATTTTAAAATCATTTGTGCCCGCCTCACCGTCGCACTATGTAGATACAGGATGCAGCTACAGGCAGCTACACACCGCCATAGGATGCAGGTACACAAGTTAATAACCAAACGAAATGGCAAGCAAAAGAATACAAAATAGGTATCAATTACATGCTGTTTGGCGCATCAATGAAGCAGAAAATTAAAAAAAAAACACAAAACAACCTTTTGGGATGTAATATATTAAAGTCCTTCTGATCAACTCCATTGTAATGATACGTATAAACATCTTACCATTTATGGTATCAGCATTTTCTCCATATTTCAATTCTTGCGACATTTCCAGCAAATTTCCTGCAAGTAGTTACGATTTTGTTGCATTCAATTATTTAAATTTGAACAACGCAGTCATAGCATGACGATGATAGAGTGCAAGAATATTGTACACATATAAGATCGCATAAAGCGCGTACGATCGAACAATGCACAAGACCACATACACAGCCACGCCTAGACAGATTTGTTTAAGTTGACACAGAGGTTGCCATCTATGCCTCAGCCGCACGCATTTTGTCCTCGTTGAATGTGTGACAAGGCAGGGCAAAACTACCGGGTTTCACGCAGGAGTGCATCTAATGCCCGATATGTAATGAGATCAGCTATACAACTACCAGCACCGAATCGGATACGCAAACCACTATGCTTCGAGCACTAATCACGTGCACTCCATTATAGCAAGTGAGAAAATATTAAAGCAAGTAAAACAACATCTTTTTGGAGCAACAGCAGCTATTGAAGAACGCTACTTAAATCTTGGGAAATGTTTTGTTGCAACATGAATTTTTGAAAACATTTTGTCAATTGGTAGATATGCTTACTTTATTTAAGCGATCTTTCATACATCTGGGAAAACTTCTGCTTCTTTTTAACAGCACCAGCATATTTTTGAGCTCCTATGAAAATAACACTTTCAAATAATTCCAACTCACCTAAAGCAATCAAGGTGTTAACTGCTTTCTCGGAGCTGTCGTCCTCTGAATCATTTTCTTCTGTGATGAGAAAATTATACTTCAACTCATATCCTTTAGAATCCATTTAAAAACTGTTTCTGTGGTTATGATTTAACGCAGCAACACACTTATCAGACACTAATCATCTCATGGACATAGACAGACTAATTATTATCAAATCGCTGCTATTTTCAGGTTTGGTCATAGAAACACTGCTCTTTTGTGTGCGAAACCATGTTCTAAGCTAATATGAAATTAAGCAGTGAAAAGTTTGGTGCACCGAATTTTACGAGCTAAACGTGCAAGGTCTTTTGTATTTGGAACGGATTTGACCAGTTATTTTATAATCGCAATTTCAAAAAAATCATTGACAGTCGGCAATAAGCAGTGGTATATATTTTGATACTGTGATTTTGGCATTGGTTCAGATTTTACTTTCTGTGTCTCGTGACACAAACACGAATCTACTTGCCCTCAGCTGCCTCCACCACAAATCAGGTTATAATACCAAGTTGAAAAATGGTATAAGCTCCACACGCAAAACAGCAAAAAAGTCATCCTTAAAATCATTCAAAAAGAAAGTAGTAAGCGCGTGTACGGGAAAAAGTTAACAATATCCTGAGTTAAAAAACAGCAATGTTCGCAACTTTCTCTGAAAATTGTAATATCTAATAATTTTTCGAGGGCTTCATTACAGGCTCTTCCGCAGGCACAAACAAGTCACTGCGCTTCAAGCACAGCCCTAAGTCATCCAATTAACAATTAGTACATTTTTTGTAAACCTTCTTATAAAAACCAGCATTCCATACTTTTAGGAAATTGAAAATTTTGCTTTCATCCATCAGCGGAATTATGTCAAAATTTGAGAAGCTACGTAATTGACAGGAAGCTATGCAAAACACAGTATTTGTGCCAAGCAAAGTCGCAGCAAACAGCCATCAATAGAAAGCTATAAATAGGAACAACTGGAATAGCCATTAACGCTTTATTAAATAATGCCCTTTGTCTAAATTTGCTGAAGCAATTAATATCGCACTGTTATGTTCAACTTTGTAGATATTCCCAACAACCTAAAGTTCTCTCAGTGCAAACGAACTTGCAAGTCATGTTCCAAAAAAAAAGAGTTTGTTTGTCTAATATTTGAAAACATGTCTTTCCGCAATATTGTTTGACATTTTGGAAATGTCATTCTCACTAAAGACACATCATTGGTTGAATGATGATCTGAAAATTTTTCAGTTCAACATAAATGATATCATGTACATTTTAACAAGCATTATCTATTCAACTTGTCAACATATAGTTGAGGAGTTGAATGCAGTTTTTTTCATCGTCATTTTTGAAATTTATGCTAAACTATATGAAAACCGTGTTTTTCCACAGTGGTTGGGTGGATTTTTAATTTCACTCCAACCATCGGCGTGGTATGTTGAATGCATGTGCACAGTGAGATGGGGATTTCGCAATACACAGCATAAGGTTCGCTTAGATGCGTGGAAAAGAAAACCCACACTTGTTTTGCGGACCCGTTAGCAACGGCGGCCAATGACCGTGAAAGGGTTGCGCAATCATCCCAATAGCAGAAGAAATTTTGTAATGCTGTTAATATGTGAAAATTCTCTACCAATCATGAAGGCAAGGAGATATGACGTAAATCTTGGATGATGAGCAATGAAATCTTTGTGCTTCCGCCTTCTCGCTCTCAACCCGCAGGCAAAATGGTGGCGGAATGGTAGGTGATGTTGTGAGATGTTCCTGTCACCTGTGTGGTGAGTGGACTGCCATTCGTCTAGTCTAGCAGGGTTGTGGAGCCGGTACTCTAATTTCAGGCTCCGGCTCCAGCTCTGGGCATCTAATTTTTTGGCTCCGGCTGCGGCTCCAACATCTTGAGATTTTTCGTTCCGGCTCTGGCTCCAGAACAATTTGGTCCAAAAAACAGGAAAAAACATTGTATTATTTGTATAACTCGCGTGAACCGGAACCCAAATTTCAGGCTGCGGCTCCACAGTCCAAAAAAATTTTGGCTCCGGCTCCAGCCATCCAAAATTGCTTGGGATCCAGCTCCACAGCCCTGTAGTGTTGTTGCTGTGTGTGTGTAAATTTAAAATATATGTTTATACGCATGTTTAGGAATAAATGCATTTTTTACCTCAAGTTGCTAGCAGGGTTGCAGAGTCAGAGTCGGAGGTTTTTCGGTGGAGTCGGAGTTGGATTCCTAACTACACTAGGAGTCGGAGTCGGACAAAAAATATCCGACTCCGACTCTGAAAGTACAAATGGATCATTTTTTACATCACACTCCTAAGTTGGGAATTCCTGTTGAAACTTTTGTTGACTCAGAGAATTCTTGCTGTGTACCACGATTTCCATTGAGTGCTAGTTGCTACAAAATTCTTGACAGTCAAATGTCATTCACTTTATGTTAAGGAGTCGGGAATTTTGGAAAATTCGGAGTTGGAAATTTTGGAAAGGTCGGAGTTGGAGTCGGACATTTTACCTCCGACTCCGCAACCCTGGTTGCTACTCTAATATTGCTTTCGCAAACCCACGAGGGTGTAATACTACTGGACCACTGTAGCACTGTATAGGTGTAACATACTACTGTTTTGTGCCGTGCAATCAGCACCGTGGCAGCACCGAACGAAACTACCTCTGCAATGTCGTGAGAGGCCGGTGGAGCTTATCTCTGGTTGCATGCGCCAAGGTCAAGCAGATGCCTATATCATGAATGCAACACTGGTGGCAAGTCATTGGCAGCTCCTCGCGTGAACTTTCTGGTTACAGCCACCAGTTTTCCAATTTTTCAATGAGGCATGATTAAACCTAATGTAATTTTGTTCTGCCAAAATATTATTTTAAACATTTTTACCCTAGCGTTTGTAACAATTTAGCCGTTCTCTTGAAAATTTAGCCGACTATTTACTTTTCTTCAACATGCATTTTTTAAATACTGGAATATGCATTGCACATGCGATGCAGTGTAGACTGCATTAACCACATTTTGACTCATTAAACACTGTGAATTTGAGGAACATGTTAAAACCTGCTTCAGTTTTAATTTTGACGAAGCCCTTGACATTAACTAGGTATATGCTAACTAAAGCTATAGTAGCTACATTGGTCCATTTAAGATTGAAAGTTTGGGGCTAGTTCAAGAGATGCTATTGTGCAACATCAAATGAGCCCATACAACATCGTTTGCGTATGTGTAAAAAGTACGACTACTTTTGAGGAAGTTTGGGTGTCTGAAAACGAAGTAGCAGTGTTCAACTTTTAATAGTGACTGCCTGATTTGCATGAGTCATGCACTAGTCAAGCCATGACTATAGGATACAAAAAATGTGTACGAAACATTTGTTTCAAAAATCGAAAAACAATATGCATGCCACGGTATGAATAGGTTATTTTACGGTAAAGCACTGATATCCACACCTCAAATTACCTGCAAGAGATTCTTCTGCAGAATCCTGAAAGATAAAACATATATTCTGTGTGACTGAAAGCTAATTTTAAGTTGAAATCTCCATGCAGAAAACGTGAAGAGGGTTTTCATTGCTTGGGAAATTATTTTCAATTTGATCCACACGAAGAAACATTTGACTGAAATCGTTTTCGGAAGATGCACTAATACCGTGAAGAAATTTGAATTGTCGCTGTTGAATAGTTCACGAAGAGTGAACCACTAATGTTTCACTTGTAAAGAAGAGTGGGAAAGTTTCCAAGACCTTAGCCGCAGCGTGTTTTACAGTATTTACAGTACATCACCACCACAGAGTATAGCAGTACAACATAGCGTAACGAAACATGTTACAGAATAATCTAATAAGAAAATATCAACATTAAACCTTTTTGCTTAAAAACTTAAACGATCCCAGCCTAACAACCAGGTGACATCAGGCTTTCAACGGGGAAAATGGCGAGGAAAAGTAAGGCAGTGGGTGAGTAGACGTTGCCAACACGGAGAGCGCGCAGTTGCTGTGACAGACATAACAACGCAAAAGGAAAGGAGAGAACAAAAGGTGTGTTGAACTCTAAATAGTATACGCATTCAACATCAACAAGCTCTGAGCGAAAGGTCTTACCCACACTTTCGATAGCCAAGGCGCTGTCTTCTGCGTTTCGTATGCTGATTGTTATTAGACTTATATTGGTGAAACTAAAAAGTCTTAAGGAAAAAGGGGCTCTTGCAAAACATACATAGGTGTGAAGGGACCGATCGAAGTTGTTTAAGACTCAATTGTTGCGCTTGAATTGATGTTAAGAACGATGCTTTTACAAATCGTTTTTATCAATTTTGTATGTACCATATAAAAAGCAGCTTTTGACTATGAATGGATCCCCTGTTGGACTGAATTAATTTTGCTTCATTTTTTCCAGTTTAGTTTTATTACCTTGTTACCGATCGTTCCCTCTCCAGTGGCATACTCCACACATTTTGTTTCCGTTGCCCCTTTCTTTCTTGTCTCTACGTCGCAGAATTGCGAGCTTTTCTTGAAGGTGACTTTCAGTGCTTTGCAATACATTTGCGCTAATGAAAGCCTGCTATCAGCTGGTTGAAACGTCAGCGTCTTTTTAAGATTTACTGTGCAAGAGTTGAGTAAAAACGTTTTACAACAGCGTATTGAAAACTGTAGTAAGCATGTGGTTGGGCTTTTATCGCTTGCTATGAAGTTTTACTATCTTCAGTGTAAAATACGCACTGCAGAATTAGTTGGAAACAGGCACAAATCATTTAACAAAATTTCGGAAACAATCTTTACTCCAGTGATTACCTCTCTTGCAGTTGCTTCATTTATTTGCGACAAGGCAGCATGCATCGCCAACAACTGCGCAAGGCCACTTCCATTACTAGATGAACTGACTGTGACCTAGAAAATGCATATACGAAGCAATGTTTTCTTCATTATTTTAAGTTTTGCTTTTTGCCACCATCTACAAAAATGCAACTGCACGTCAAAAATAGCATCGCATTGTGATATAATTCATGACTGAGCAAAGACATTTGTCGTTTGGTAACCTAACTTATTTATGTTTTTATTTCATGGTAACGGAAAACAAATCAGATAGATAAAGCAGTCATTAATTGCATTGCTACTAACTTCAAACTGAATAAATGTTACTTTCAATATTACCGGTATACGCCAACATTTTTGTATGGTGAAATTCATTTATTTTGACCATTCATTTTGAAAAAATGGTCTAGTTGAAGCAGAATAATCAAAATATATTTTAGGTATTTCTGTGAGCAGTTCACATTATATGTTTATATCACATTAGTTGGAAGCAGGCCCAGTCACAGGGGAAGGGAGTCAGGATACTCGGGACCCGGGCTCGTTCGGTGGTCCGCAAAATGAGAGGCTGAAAAATGATACAACACGAATTGTAGTCAGTCCCCGCAAAGGTGACACAATCGAATCAATCAGAATTTTTTAATAGAAATTCTATCTCACGTAACTGTACGCATCCTCAGTCCTGAAATCTGCAAGCCAAAGTTCACCAGCGCAATGTTAAAGTACTAAAGAACGAGCAGAGAAACAAAGTAAACTCTAGACTAAAATGAAGAAATCAAAATACAAGCTGCTGAAAGCAAAAGTAAAAACTGGAAACGAGGCCGTTTACACAAAAGAACTGGAAACTAGGCCGTTTGCGTTTTTCAGTTATAGCTGAAACAGTATCTGACGCCAACCTGAACTTGATATTGAACGTTGAAGGTGTTGATTAGATCGCCGGCTTCATCACTATTGAAGGAATTAATTTGTCTGTATCGGTAGCTTGTATGCCTTAATCTCGGCTGTGTTCTTTTCGCTGATAACTTCCAAGATCGGGTTTAACTCGCAGAGGGTCCTATACGCTACCCAACATTTTGAGGGTGCCAATAGACTGTATAACTTTTGACTTCTACAGCCAAATATATGCCTCTGTCAAAACCTATACCAGGGTTCCAACTCATTCAAAAATTATTTTCCATACTTTTTCAATACTTTTAAATACTAAATTTAAGAAGTTCAATACCATTACTTCTCTTCATTTTTTCAAATTCTTAATCATGAAATTCAATTTTGCACATTGCATAACACTGCATAAATGATGAACTGCTCTGCCTTCAGTAAAATTCTGCACAGATACTTCAAATTTCTTTTCCATTCAGAATTTCCATACTTTTTCGCATATTTTGCGAATGCATATTTTGGCCAAATTCAATACTTTTTCTAGGTCTTGAAAACCGATTTTGAATAATCAATACTTTTTCAATACTTTCAATACCGCGTGGGAACCCAACACCTGATTTTGCTAATGTGCTTCGGCTTCCGTGACATGTATAGTGCAGTGGTGCAGAGTTATGATAAGTCGTTCAGCGTGCAGATTAACTTGACCCTCGACCTCCTGCGGGGTCTTCGAAGAAGTGCCCATTACGCCCACATGCTAAAACGGCTCTTCTTTTATTTTTTTATTATTTTTTTTTTTAATTTTATTTATTTATTTAACGACAATCTTG
>JGI24021J15306_10009351_pt1 | contig 12126 bp, 8 predicted proteins | sample Ectturendosymbi1_FD_15306 | JGI IMG/M metagenome (IMG submission 15306)
TAAGGAAAATGTTAGGTACCCGGTATGGACTTGTTGGGACCCGATTTTCTCTGATTCTAGGGAACCGTCAATAATTTTCTCTGATTCTAGCGACCCGATTTTCAATTCTAGGGACCCGAATCGGGTCCCTAAAACACCTTAAAAACCCTGCTCTTTCCAATAATTACGGNAACAATNTTTTGAAAAATAATTTTNCTATAAAGTNAAAGAATTTACAATTGAAGCGCAAGTATTTCGTGTACCGGGCCGAAGTTACATTGAGGCAAATGAGGTACTTGCCTCGGTGAAATTTCTGTCATGCTGTCAAAAAACATTTTTGTGATGTTGGATCAAATCATGTTTTATTGCGTGGCCATTTNAAGAAGAGCAACACTGCAGCTACCCTGTGTTGCCACCAGTGGCGTACGCAGAAAATTTTCATGGGGGGGTTCATTCAGTAGCATATTGTGGTCGTTTGTATTTGGCGTACACTGTTTGTGACGTCACAATTTGACGTCATATTCATGTTACGAATCCAACGTTTCGGCGAAATTTCTTGACATAGTATGCATATTCTCCTACAGGGGTGACGAACCTATCTGCTATCGCGGGCCACTTTGTCAGTTACCGCTGAGTGAGCGGGTCGCACAACTGTTTAGTCACACTATGAAACCTGTTACTTCAAGACTGCTGGTGTCGCCNGAATGCTTCGCGGGCCGCATNTTCGTCACCCCTGTTCTACGCGCACTCCCCTTATTTTATGTGTCATTCCACTGAATCTAAACTATCAGCGCTCCAAGTTAGGATATCAGAGGAAAATAAACTAACAAACTCAACGCTACGACACAGCAGTTCACAACTGCAAAAATATCAGACGGCGCGTTAAAACAGGGGAGTAAAACGCACTCATCAATGCGTCCAGAGCAATTTCAACAGCAAACTGAGGCTGCGCTAATGTCTTGTCGAATACGAGCAGTCGAGCATAGAAAGTGTGCGGCTAGACTGGCTGACGCACACCCCAGTGTCAAGCGAAATTCTGACCTATTATTGTTTGTCAGTCATTTTGCTTCTCAGAGTAGAGAAATAAAGTTTGGCTATTACTTTTTGGTATGTGTTGTGTAAAATAAATTTTTTGGTGAGATGTCAGATGCCCGCAACAAACTACAGTACAGGAATTTCTATAACCACTGAAAAATATTGGACTTAGTCTCAGACCTCAATTATATTTCTTTTTCTAACCCTAATCCAAACCTTAACCCGACACATTTACCTAAAACTAAGCCCTAATAGTCGGTTTTCCCAGCGCATTTGATATGCAGAATACGACTTTGTGCATGCGCACATGGCGTGAGGTCAGAAATTTCGCTTGACACCGGTTTGCAAGATCTAATCGTGCTAAACTACACAAGAGTTGAGAATGCGCACAAAGTAGGTCTACGCGAGAAAACTTTCAATTTTTTTTATGTATAGAAGTCCAACTAACTTTACCTTTTCCCCTGCTGAGACATTATCAAATGCCTGAATGCTTCTATGTTAACAATTGCTGTTTTTGAGCCCGTGCAACAGTTCTATCATGCTNCAGAATTTGGTAACGTAGCCAATACGGTCAGCGCTTGCGCTGGTCAGCCATAGCAGACAAAACAAAGACAATTGTTTCCGTTAAAATGAACTATCGCGGAACACAATCTTAAACATGCTTAGTGGACGAAAGGTCTGCAAAAAGTGGTGTGATGGTTCTGGACGCAGACGATAACCCATATTCCCACCAAAACCTAATTATTACTTTTTGGCCCATTTACAATGTTCCTTGAAATTTGCATACAAATTTATTCCGTGGTATTTGCATTAAGTCGACAAATTAACAAACAAAAAGTATGCAAAAACAATCAATCTCCTTTGTGCATGCAATATAGTTTTTGTAAAATTGCAAGCTCAAGGGGGGGTTAACCCCAAACCCTCCCCCCTTTGCGTACGCCCTTGGTTGCCACCACCAGATATGAACGGATTTGTGTTTTTCAAATCCAAATCCGATCCAACAAGTTTATTTCATTGCATACCTAAGCTTTCTGATATCCGCTGAGATCGAAGCATCACTTCCTCATTGTCTGTTGGCAAAATGTAGGATTATCATATGAGAATCTCTTGTTGACAATGGAAGAATCAACCGAGTAGTGGGTATACCCACACCAAAGCTGCAGGTTTTGCCAAATGCATGGAATTTATTATGCGTGGACATTTAATACGGCCCGCATCAGAATTTTCCTTACCCAAGTTAGAACTAAACATCTTGTCAAAACGAAACTCCATGCTAAGCAGATATTTATACAGCAAGTCAAGAGAAGTCTCTCTCGCTGCTCATAGTTCTTTCCTTATTTGCCTTACTAAGAAAAGGGTAGAATTTTAAGACAACTTAATTACATTTTGCGGCTCACAAGCGGTATTCCGCATTTCAAGTGGTTCGTGATTGTGAACAGGTTCCCCAACCCTGATCTAGAGCTTCCAGGCATCACTGGTTCTGTGCAGTGTTTTATACATTTTTGGAGTTGCAAACTGCAAGCATAACATAGTTTCGGTTCGTATTTAATTTGCTCAACCTAGATTAAACAAGGTAGGACGCCACGTCTACGTAAACTACATTTAACAACATACCTAACCGGGGACATATACTTGACATATTCGCCTCAGTAAAAATTTGACTCTGACTTCGGCCATGTATTACGTACGAAAGATTTGACAGAGTGGCAAACTGCCGGAATTTACTTCGCTACATTATAATATTTTTAAATACGCTTTAGTTTTAAGGAACAAAGACTGAAAAGTATCTTTGTGTAGACCTGACGTAAGTGAACATAATCAAGATCAGACCAACTAATTTCAAATGAGTATCACAAAATCGTTTATAAAGGAATTTTAGCTAATTTGAAAGTTGAAGTTTTTTGCTAAGTTAGTTTATTTTGTAGTTGAAAACGACGGCCCTCAGAAATTTCCAGTTTTAGTAATTTGGAATAAACCTATCGTTGATTTTAAACATGAATTTAATCAGTTGATGAATTAGCACAGAATTTAAAAATTCAGTTTTAATGAAGCGAACGATTTAACTTTTAATTTTGTTGTCATGGATTCAGACGTGTTTGAAGCATTTTACGTCAAAGAATCCGTTAATTTTCTTCAAATTTATTCAAACCTGGTTTGTAATCAGGAAAAGTTTGCAATGCTTAAAATATTCCAGAAAGTGCTCCACTTGTGTTAGTCACTGAAAACTTGTACATTGGGAAGCCTTAAATTTCAAAACATGTCAATCAAAACCGGTATGTGTGCGGTTTTACGATTCTGATTTCGTATCAACTCAGCATCGGAGATGCAGCTCTGGCTCCAACTAGCGTGGATGCAGCGTCACTGATTATATCAGCTCGCTCGCGAACGAACACGTTGCGTGGGAGGCAGCAGGCGCGGTGCGTCATGGTTCGTTCGGCCAAGGCCTCCTAGAAAACCTTTTCTCCAGGTGGCCTTGGTTCGGCCCTCCCACCGCAAGTATCAAAATGGATGCGACCAAGTTCGGCTTTCGGGCGACCTCTACCGGTGTCAGTGAATGCAGCAATGCCTGGCAAGTTTGTCAATGTGCTCAAGATAGTTTGGAAGTCAGTGCAATCTCACAAAGTTGGCCGTCATCTGGTTGATGCGCAAAGCAGCTCCATGGAGCGAATTACTCGTCGGCCACATCTTTTGAACCTTCCTCAGCCCCATGCTCCCCTGTACATAGGCATGCTTTTCTCCCACTGTTTTCCTTTGTTGTTGTTCTGTTTACTTCTCATACCCAACGTTGATTCGTTACATTTTGTTACTTTTAATGCTTGTGAAATGTCTTCAATTAAAAATTGATTTGTGCTAGCAACAGGGCTATCTGAGAACTTGACCAAGATGGTCTTTCGCCAACCCTTTGTGATTCAGTATGTTAGAACACGATTATCAACTGCGAAACCTGAAACTTCTAACATTTTTATATTCTCATCAACATGAAATTAATTTGTGATCTTTGATTTTATTCTTTTTCCTCTTGCTGCATTCGTGTTATTTCGTGATTTGAAACACAAAAATGCATTAATCAACCATAACTATAACCATTCTTTGATGCACTGAAAAACTGCATTTGCCAGATTTCCAACCACTAGAGCGCGCCGTTTTGCACAAACTCCTTGACCCCAGTCACCTCCTCCTGTTTCTCCTGAGCCCTACTAATTTTTCCCCTATATGTTTTCACAGGTCGACACCTGCTCAGCAAACGTTGGCGCTAAGTTCAGTGCTTTCCCGACCAGTTCTGGCTACATTGGATCCATGGGCATTTGCCAGCGTTGCAAGAACGCTCAACGTTGATCAGGAAGCCTCAGAATTTCAACGAGGACGACAATTTTGTTCGTGAAGACAACTTCGAAAGGTTAATAGCTTATTCGTCGCGTTTTCAAACTTCCCCTGATGGTGAAGGCTGCGTGTTCGGTCCGGACCAGGAACAGGAACGTAAAACAACCAAGCACAGAGTTATACTTCTTGACAGCAGCTGGAAGCAATCGATGCGTGATATTCATTCGATCCATTGCGCGACCTTTGTGGCTTGGCTGTAGAAAGAGGATGGACTTTCCCTTTTGCAGAGACAGCCGAGCTACAAAAACTGACTTAGGGACTGAAAAAAACCGATAAATTTTTCTACGACGTCCAGTTGTAATTTTAGCGTTGTGCGCTGCGAATAAAAGCTTGACGCAAGCAGATGACAAGGCAGTTGTATAGCTAACGATTTGAGGGTGACGTGTACTAAAAATGTTCACCGTTCTTGTGGGGACCACCGATTGAATATTCCAAGCGACCCAAGCAGGACAGGGACTTAATAAGTTTGAAAGTAAGTAGATTCTGTCAAGTAGTAACAAGAATTTAAACGATTCTTGAAGGTTGAGTGGCTGGCAGATAATTTTGTTTCAAGCAAGAACTCCACAAACTGGAGGCTTTACGCAAAAAACGTTGAAGGATAGTAGTAGAAGTTGAACGTTTTGGTGGAGGCCCAATGCTAGGAAATAATTTTTGGTATTGCTGGAGCGAAAATACGACGACACCATCAGAGGTGTACCAAGGGCTCATATAGCTAAAACGAGCACTTTAAAATTTCCATCCTATTTTTTCCAGAAGCAAACAGTTTAGAAATTTCTTTTTTAGAAGATTTTTCGTTGTTCTTGCAACCAGCTAGAGTTTCATGCAGTTGCCACCAACGTACACTTAAATCATCTCTCTAAAAGCTGCTGTGAACGATGAGTAGTGCGATATAGAGAGACATTGGCCATTTGTCGGTACTGAAATAATGCAGGAGATCCCGAAAATGTGAGAATGGCCAGCTCAGAAAGCGTGAAGTGCTTGCGTTGCCAGTCCTGAATTTTTGTTTGATTTACCCAATGAAAGCACCTCTTATGGTGGCTGACTTGGTTGTCTGGTCAGAGTTACAGTGAGTTATTTAGGGGGGGAGGGTCAGCAGTGTTCACTTCCAAAAAACTTTGTTGTGCCCCGTTTCATTTCTCTCTTCGTTGTGTTACTTAATCCTGCTAAATGAGCCCAGCAGGCGTAAAACGTGCTGATCTTATGAATGGAATGGCGGCATTTGTGAAACATTCTGGCTGCTGTTTAACTACTGCTTAACGTAATTGCATTTACTGAGAGAAACCATAACAGATTATGACCAATTTGTCAGCCTCCGCCCCGGTCAAAGCTACTTCATCAATCAAAGTTGTGCACGAACCACTCATTGACCTCCTAAATTGCTTGGCGAGAATCCATACAAAATACCTAGCCACAATTTTTGAGGTACCTTGTTTTTCTTCAGAGGGAGAACCTGGAAGGATAGCTATCGGTCCATTTATTCACGTTTAGGTCAATTGATTCGCATTAGACAAGCAGAATGAGTATTGCGTTTGAAGTCTACAAGATCGTACTATCAAAGCAGTGAAGTGAGACCTGTCCTGGATTAAAAACAGATGGCTAAACTCCTGACCTCCACATACGGTGCTTATTTAATTAAATTCTACAAACAAGTGTGCCAGGTTTATTTTCCAGTGAAAAACTACCAAATATCGAATGCTTAATCAAACTCCTCGAATTGATGATTTTCTAAAATTGTGTTTGTATTTGACAAACAGTTAAGAATCGGTTTCCTGCAACTGACAGTTCCTTGATAACTTAGTTGATCTGTTTTTGACAGAGAGGAGTACAGATCAGTGGCGTAGCGAGGCTAAGTGCCGCCTTTTCCGCATGTCAAATTGTTTACAAGAATTTAAAATGAAAGAAAATCGTGTTTCGTGCTTCTAAAAGATCCAAGGGGTAATCACGCACTCACAAACGTAATGGATGTTGTTTTTCATTGTCGATTTATGCTTCCTGCTTTCTCTGTTTGTAGCCACCTCTCTCGTCATTACTCTTCCTATTTTTTTCTGCTTTCTTGCATGGATAAGGACCCGGCATATTTCGTCAAAATTTCCCTGTTGGTTTTTTTAGTCACCGGTAAGCCGCACCACTCGGCTTTAATGGTTTACTCCAGGGTTTCGCAACCTGTCGGTCACGGAAGAATTTTTGAACGGTTCAAGGCCAGATAAGGTAGTATTGAAATTGAGTATGTTTTGCAAGTTGAACCCTTCAATGTAAACGTTGGTAGCTCATGATCTGCAAATGACATAATAAGCTCTCTTTTGTCGTTGTGCATTAAAGATTACTGCAACACGGAAATTTCAACGTAGCCTACCATGTTGTGCACAATATGCAGTTACTGAAGGCATTTTGAGGCAGACAGGCAGCTTGTGTTGCCATGAAAACGAAATCTCGATGCAGGCTTAAGGTGGAATATGACATGACCTGTGCATCACCATGTATTGAGCCTCGAATATCCATACTTTCTAACAACCAGCTGATTATATTTTCGGGGAGAGCAAATTGATTGTAAGTTGTTGTACCTCACGACTATGCAATTTTTTGAAAATTTGAAAAGGAGCAATTGTCCGGTTGTCACCCCTCGTTGCGGCCCTGGTTTCTAACAATAAACAGGCCCAGCCTTTGCACTGATTGTAGCGAACGTTGTGTTATCGAAAGTTGTTTATATTTCTGCTCAGCACATGTGCAACAGTTATCGCAATGGATAAGTCGTACAGTCGGTGGACCGCGAATCGGACCCTGTGTTTGTTTACAGGGCCACGTGCTTGAAAAGTTGAGAATACATGCTATTTCACTCATTCTAGGGGATCTAACAAAAATGTTTAGAGCAGTGATGGCGACATACCTACTTCACAGATATAAACATTTACGTATGCTAATACTTCGTGTATTAGGCTACCCTATCTGTAACTAAAAGTGTGTATGCTGCATATAGCTGGCTATAATAACAAATTTAATGATATTATATCAATGATGTAAAAATGTTTCATTGTTCATTTCTCGTTTCAGTAGTGGTTTATTTCTCTTAGCATAGATAAAAGGCTTCAAACGTTAACTCTGTCGGCATTTACGCCGGGCCCTCTTGAGGTGCGGATCCCATTTTGATACAATAGGTCAATAAATTTGATGGAAATAGCTTTAAACAACTTAATTCAGTACAGCCATTACCAAGTTGTGCCACTGTGTTAATAAAAGCCTTCACCACAATCACACCCAAACATATCATTTGTTCTTACGGTAGATTTTCAGACGAAGCTTCATCCCTCCAAATTTAGAAAAGGAGTGCAACACCTTTTCTTGTTGAAATAACTTTTTCTGTGACTGCAAATAATCAGTGTACCGTTGAACAAAGAATCAAGCTCTCTACGAAAACTACGTTGCCTGTCGGTTGGTTCTGATTCACTCTACTTGCAGTTCAAGCCTACTACCTGAGCTCTAAATTATCCATGCAAGCACATCAAGTGCACTATCTTGCTTTAAGGACGTGATTTTCCGACACCATTGGCATTACGCTTTGCAGAAAAACAGCAGTACTTTTGAAGCTGAACAACGTTACCTTCGTAGATTTCTTAACTTCAACCGGCAAAATTTAATGTTGATAAGCCCACGTGATGACAAGGCTGCAGCTTGTGGCACTTATTGAAAATACCCCACTGAACATTTAAAATTAGCATGAGACATGCCAAGAAATGTTGGTCACCATTGCCTAGGTGTCAGGTGAAGTAATGATGATGTGCCGCTGGGGGTGTTGCTAAGGATCAAACGATAAAAGAAAAAGGATTAAGCAAGCTTGACTATTTACCTTGATTTCATGCAGGTTTTCTTATTATCAGATTTTGAGTGGAGAGGCAATATAAAACTCGTACTATCAGACCAGTAATGTTTGCTAGTCTGCGGTCGAATGCTATCTCTGGCTTTTTTCAAAGGACTTTTGACTGGGGAGGGGAAAGAGCTTTGGCTGTAAAGAAAACTGCAGGGACTGGGCGACAATTGCCCCCCAACATAAGTATCTTAAAAAAGCCCTGATTTCAAGACAAACACTGGGGTACTTTTAGCACTCTGGATTTGACCCAAACTTTTGAATAATCATTCAATGAATTTTCTAACTCCACAGCCACATTTCAGTCGAGGGCTTCTAAATAAAAAAACTTAAATAAGTTAGAACTTTTAAAATTTTATTTAAAAATAATGAAGAAGAATTGGAACTTTCGAACTACTTTCAAAAACTAGTTTTTAATTAAAAAAGTGCCGCCCCCTAAAGGTGCCGCCCGGAGCCCTGGCCTCCAGGGCGCCTCTTGCTACGCCACTAATACACGTACGGTACCAGGGAAGTTACTATGTGCTCTAGACCTGAAAGTGATAAAAAATAAAAACGCAGAGTTCTGTCGTGTCGCAAGTCACCTTGGAGAGCATGGACTGCAAAACAAGGAGCGGTTGCTTCTTCCTCATGATGGTATAGAGGTAGTTTTTAACCAAAAATTACAAGAAAGGTAAAGTTACCCACTCATATGTTTCCTGTGTGAATGACCAGTTCCGCCAACAACTTCGCTGTGATAATTCTTAACAAGGAAGTTGTGTGAAATGCTCCTTAAATGCATCTCAGCAACGCGCTAAGTCAGCATGTACTTAATAACTGTTTGCTCCCTTGTTTACGGTTATCAAATATATATTATTAGACTAGTCCAATGGTTGTAAATATGAGCATAGAAGATCCACGAAAGTAAAGATTTTTTTGTAAACTCCGCCATAACCTTTTCCGCTCACAAGGTTTCGACAATAAGAGTGCACATTACCAACAGCAGCTGTCGAAAAAGAAGTTCATGAGAAGATTGTATTTATTTACAATAAAGGACGATTTGTATTTATGTTGAATCGTTGCCTCGACAACAAGAAAGCACAGGTTAGCAGCCGTATAAACATCTCATGACGCATGGAAAACAGAGGCAGAGGTCTTCTACGTCACTTGGCTGTTGGGACGAACGAGGGTTTGGGATTTATATTGCAGGGAACCAATTGCTTCACACTTGCTCTGTTTCTTCAACGAGCGCATTTAGCCACTGTTGAATAATTACAAATACATCTCAGGGACGTGTCGAGTGAAGGTGAACATGCCGAGGTGAGGGACCGTAAGTGACTGAGCGGTGGCAGTTTAAGAGTATTGTCAGTGGCTTCCGTCTTCCAACAGTAATTTGCAGTTGGTGTGAGTTAGTTTATCACCGTCCTGCGGTCCGATTTAGATGTCTGGTGGTATGAGGGCTGGAGCAAGAATGTGCCTGGTGGTGTTTCTCGATATACGGAGCTCGTGCCGAGACCCTGTTAGTATTTCCGATCGGCATTATGGCATCTTGACTTATCAGCTTGCTCGAGTGACTTTGCAGTTTGTCGCGAGTGCTTCTAGCCCAGAGAGTTAGAGTGAAGCGTCCCGTTTATCATGGGAAGATAGACGGATGACAAGAAGACAAAGATAAGTGTTGAAAAATATCAGGGCTGCCATATGAAGGTTTTTATTTGCAGAACGGTGCTGCCCAGGGCGAACGCTGAAAAGAAGCTTTCAGCAAATCGTAAAAGACGAAAGTTGAACAGTGTGAAAACTCAGTAACAGAGGCAGCTTGTCGAAGTAAGGAAGTTTTGAAACTTGAGCAATTTTAAAACAAAACACTTTTAGAGAAAATCCGGTTAAAAACTTGGCTGCTGATCTATGTACTGTACGGAACTGCCACAATATTTGGCATGATTATAGTCGTCGATAATAGCTCGTGCTAATACTCTGCAACGTCAGGTCCAAGTGCGTTTGTCTTTCAGACTTTTTTCCATCTTTAGCTAAACTTTTATGGCAATGTTTTGTAAAACTACGCAGCTGCAAACAGCTTTATTAATCTATTTATGTATTTATGTGCTTTTTTAGATCGAAGGTAAAAATAACATGGGCTTATTAACAATGCGCAAGAAATGCAAAAATGTACATAACACTGGAGGTTAGAAGATACGCGCAAGCAAAAGTGAAAGGAATGTTAAACATTAGTGAAAAGTCGAAACTTAATGAAGCTCTTCACAATGGGTGATGAAACTTTTGAAAATTATTCAAAAACTTGTTTTATGTGAAAAGGGGTTTTAGATCGTCATAGTGTTTTTTGATCGTCATTGCGCTTGTTAACAATTAGTCCTGTAGGATGAGGTAAAAGTTGCAGCAGGTATGTCCAACAGCAAAAAAATTTGCTGCTGAACAAAATATCTTTCACATTTCATTTTAAATCGCTTGTTTGCAGCAGTCCATCGTGCGAAAAGGTAATTTTCAAAATCAATAAACTGATTTATAAATGTTCAGTTTTCAAGAAGCACATGTGAATGTTTCTGTCTGTATCTTTTAGCCTTCCGCAGTTAACGATATTTCTCGTGCTAGCCCGCTAAACAGCATCGCGTGCCCGATGACGAACAGACGCTTTTTTTCTTTTTATGAAGCTAGGAAAGGCGTTTTGTTTCATAAAAGCTGTGAAGTATTAAAAAATTTGTCATGTCTTTTTTGGTAAAACTGTGTGTCTTAAGTTTCTTGCTGATGGACCATGTATGGGCGAATCCGATCAGCAGGTGGCGCAACAGCGCAAGAACACAAGGTGGAGCTATTTCTGCCATGCCGGACATGTTTGCTGGCAGAAAGAAAGAGACAATTCACGGAGCGAGGAGCCAACTTCCTGCGGACTGGATTTTATCACCGGATTTGCGGCGATCACAAACTGTTACGAAACCGCTTTTGAAAAATAACACGTCAAGCAACGGCATTGTTTCGTCATCAGCCGAAAGTCACATGACGCCTCAGTTCATGCTCGACCTTTTCAAAAGACATGAAAGTGATCCACTGATCCGACCTGCATCGAACATCATCAGAAGCTTTTTCAATGAAGGTAAATTTTTTCTTTCCAACAGTAGAAGTAAACTTCTTCAGGAACGCATATTGTTTCCTTAATATTCGCTAAAAATGATTTATATTTCACATTTATCGTCTACAAATGAAAAGTCATACTTCCAGAAAGAAAACCATTTCTAAGTGTAATTAATCTACGTTTAAAATCTCAGAATAAAAAAGTGGAAAAATGTATTAAACAACAAAGCCCAGATTTTCTCGTGTTTGGTAAAGAAACATCACACATTCCATCAACAAATGATTATTTTTGTTGTTTTGAAAAAAATGTCAAAGCGCAATACGAACAGATTAGAAATGAACCCACTTATTTTTTGAGTTTGTCGCAAATAGAGTTGTTAGGAACTGGGGATCGATTTGATGATGGATCAAACACAGTACATTAGACTGGTGCGTTTTCTTAATTATGTTAAGGTTGCGAAGAGTACAACACTATTTTACAAACTGCGTATTCGATATGAAAACAAAGAATCATGCGCATAACTTTGCGTGAGGCAAATCGTGCTTCGTTGTTTATCACATAGATTTTCATAAGGACCTTTACCTTACCAAATAAAGCAACTCGTGTTAATGCAAAGCAGCGCTCTGAGTGGCACCTCGTCTTGCCTCGAACGAAGACAAACAGGAATTTTGTAAACATGACATCGTGAAGCAGTTCATTGTATTGTATTGTATTGAGTAACGTCGTCACTCCCACACGCAAGGCGCTTGAATTTAAGCATGCATCGCAGTAACATGGAATACGCAAATACATGAAGGAAGACGAGGATACATAC
>JGI24021J15306_10009357_pt1 | contig 12123 bp, 7 predicted proteins | sample Ectturendosymbi1_FD_15306 | JGI IMG/M metagenome (IMG submission 15306)
TGACCATAGGGGAGGATCTGAACAAAGACCCATTTAAAACCTGACAGCTTTACTGTGTTTGAAAGTTCCCGTTTTGTGACCACAGAGCGATCAAGTTCACACAGAACTGCATTTGCTTCACCAATCCGTGTATCAATCTCCACCTTCCGCCACTCGTGAATATCACCCCAAGATAATTGAACTTCTCCACCTCCTGCAATGTATTGCCGCTCACTTGCAGTGCATCAACCACGTCCCACACCTGTACCATATAACCACTGCCAACGCCTGTACCATCACAGGCTGGGCCTTCAAAGTCACATCCGCATACGCCATCGTCATCAACCACAGATGGCAAAGTCCTGATAGCTGACGAATCCTGTGCTCGAACACGAGCGGGAGTCGATGAATGCAGCATCGTACACAGGCTTGGGATTATGGAGAGACATAATAGCTCGTTTTTTCAACGCTAATTTTCATTCTGGCTTGTTCGCACACAACAGAAAACCGATCGAGTGCATGACCCGGTCCAGGGGATGCAAGCAGCAACAAACCGACCGCAAAAAGCAAACGGTTGATTCTGCAGCTTTTAACAGTGTTACCTTCGTCGACTCGGCAATGACTAAAACCCCCCTGCGCCGTTCCCATTCGCCTCCCCAAATACGTAGCGGGGGCAACTTGGAGTATCCACTTGATGATAGTTGATGGGGGAGACTGTCGTGAAATTTTCGAAAGGGCCCATCTGTCTAAAGCCCGAACGTGGCCCTGGGTCAGGCGCACGACGACCGATGCGCGATGGGTTCGTTTAATTTTGCGCATCCCATGGTTGTATCAGGCCAATCTGTACCATTGGACAGACTGGCACGGCAGCAGATTTTGCGATACCAGGGTTACCACAGGAAGGGGTTGCTGTGGGAACATTGGCGTAGGAGAGGTCTTGCATTGTATTTACTGCAAGTACAGTCATGTGGCAATCACTACATTTGAAAAGAGAGAGGCCATGTACTGCGCTATCACTTTCCTTAACTGGAATAAGTGAAAGTGAAAAACGAGTGAAAGATTGCATTGAAAAATTTATTAAATTGATCAAAAACAGAAGGTAAATAGAACTTATGACATCACGCACCTGGGTAGTGTAGGTCGCATGGGGGTCATTTTCCAGAATTCTTGAAAGACCAAAGTCCGATACTTTGCAAACAAGATCAGAGTTGACCAAGATATTCCTTGCAGCCAAATCTCGGTGAACATACTTCATGTTGGACAAATACCTCATCCCACTTGCAATGCCTCGTAACATATTCATCAACTGCAGCACGGTTAGTTTGCCAGTGTTATCCTGAAATGATTTCGTGAAGTTAGTTTTCAAAAACATTTGTTTTAAACATCCTTGGCGCACATCACAGTAGTATGTTTCCTGCAGGTCTAACAGTGATGGCTAATGTGCAGATAGCCAAGAGTTGAGTGATTAGTGCAGTTTAGACGATCATCATATCCAATAAATATTGATCAACTGAGAGTACCGGTAATTTTTGTTTCAGTTTGCAAAAATCTAGGATCTGTTCTCTGCTGAAAGAATTCGCTAATTTAAGAGTCAGTTCTTGAAACTAGTCGCAGACAGGTAGTTACCATAAGTAGTTACCAACAACACGGGCAGAGGCGTAACGAGGGGGGCACAATTCTCCAGGTGCCGTGTCACCATGGGGACGCCCAATCACTGCCGGGAGCGCCGAAGAGTCCAAGCAATGTCACAAGTACTTTCTTCAATGCAGTACATTAGCTTCGGCAAGACCTCAGTTTCGAACACGGGGGTGCCAAACTCGCTTCTTTCCCCGGGCGCCATCTAACCTCGTTACACCCCTGAGCACAGGTGATTACCAACAGCACATTACCTTCAAAAACAGGTCAAGTGACCCCAGTTCCATGAACTCTGTCAATATCATTTGTGGGGAGCCTGAAAGGGTATAGTCGATTAACAATCAAGCTCACATCTATTCAACACACAGACACACAAGTGCTTAACACAAAAAACTCACATCCTGAAAACATGATATTCAACTGATAAAAACGGATTGTATGACTTCATCATTGCAATGTTGCATACATTCATCGCAAAAAACACAGAACTTACCAAACCAAGTAAGCTTGATTTCAAATTATTAGAGGTTGGAATGAAATACAGGGAAACTATGGACGCAGGTCTACGTAACATACGGCCCGCAAAAGCTTTCGCTGCGACCTGCCAGATGATTTGAAGACATTTTGCGGTTCAAACAAAATCATGTATAAACCTGTTGCTAACGTGAACAGTAATTGCAATGTTTGTTTGCACGCCTCAAGCTAATAACAACAATACAATCAATTCTTGTGTCTCCCAACGATGCACATTAGTGTTGATTTTCACAAAAATTGCGCCACTTCACACTCCATTAATTACTGTAGCAATGATGATGTGACATTCAACGTGAGCACCATTACGCGATCTATGTGGCTGGCTCTTGCCTGTAGTTATTGCATCATTAGGCTACTGTCACTGCGTGTGTTTTGCAAAGCAGTTATGTCCAAAAAGACACATAGCAATAAATAAAAGATTGAAAGTGATGGCAAGTATTCAATTCAGAATGGACAAGCAAATACTTTTTTACAGTCACAAACACAAAAAAATGTGCTTTGTTGGTCGAAAAGTTATTTCGGTTCTATCATGAAGAGAAAATAAAAGGCGCCATTTGGAAGCGAATCACCCAAACCTTGTTGAAGTTCAGGGGCGTCCAAAAAGATGGATCCGATTTTTTATCGCTATCATTTCATATAAAAGTAACCTATGCTCTTGTTTTCCAGGTAAATTACAGTTAGAGCACCAAAGTTTTATTTGCCAGCTTCAATGAATCAAGCAGCAAGATATTCCGTGCAAGAGATGATCATGATTGTAGAGAACTATTTCGCGATGAAATGAGTTGTCCAAACTCAACGACAATTTCGAAGGGACTTTCCAGACAGAAACGTTCCAACCAGATTCACCATAAAGCACCTCCTGAACAAATTCAGGGAGACGGGAAGTGCACAGTATAATATTAAAGATCGCAGTGGCCGTCCACGGTCAGTTACGACAGGAAATCACATCATGACCGTGAGACAATATTGGGAGCAGTCTCCAAAAAGGCGTTAATACACTTGATCTTCACCTGTTTCGATATAAGATGCAGACTGTACAACTTCAGACTGTTGCAAATAAGGCTGAGAGACGTGTCTTTTGACAAATCATCAACGAATCGAAGACCATCCAGATCTCGTGGATTTCATTATTTTCATTGACGAGGCAAGTTTCCACCTTGGCGATGACGTGAACAAACAGAATATGTGGTGTTCTCTTTGCTACTCATATTGCTGCGTAGCATTTGCCACCAGGTTCAGAATAAAAATAATCGCCAGAAGAATGAACTTATCTGCTTGAGAATATGTGCTTTTGGGCTCAGGCTCAGCCTCATGAGCATCTGTATCACTCACTTAGTGTGGAGAAAGTGACTGTTTGGTGCGCGTTGGGTCGAAATGGCATACTGGGTCATACTGGTTCGAGGATGGTGATGGACGTGCGGTGACTGTGAACGCAGAGCGATACATTGAACTACTGTAATGAGAAAATTCATCCCGGCATTGAGACGGAAGTGAGGAGTGAACATGGAAACATTGATTATCAGCAGGATGGAACAATGCCGCATTACTCCAATGCTTCACTCGAATACCTTCATCGTTACTTACCTGGAGACAGGCTCACCACATCTCGTAAGGACCACACTCGGCTTGCAAATTTGCCAGACCTGTCGCCTTTGCATTATTTTCTGTGGGGATACCTAAAAGACAGGATCTATGCTAACATTTCCCACACTATTGATGCACTCAAGAATAACATTCAACGGAGTTCAGGGGATTTCTCCATGAGACATTGCACAGGGTTATTACAAACTTCAATGTGACAGTAGTCATGATTCAGCGCCAAAGAGTTTGGATAGAGAATATTAGAAATTAATTGAGCTGTGCTCGCAAAGTGGCGTGGAAGGAAAAACCGTAAATCACAGAAAACTTACATATCTGTAAGACACGTCTATGAAAAAAATTGCAAAGTACTCCTTTCGAAACAAAATGCTACTTTATCAAAAATGGATACATCTTTGAGGGCCATCCTGTAGATGCGAATGAAAAGAGCAAAAAAGCAGGGAGTTCACTCCAAACAAATTATTTTTGTAATCTTCCGTGTAATGAATTAGTTTCCAAATATCAAAAGAAATTGCTGCAGCAGGAAAATGTTGCATTGTACACGAGTACACGAGTTTGTTAAAAACAAGCATGTTCAGTGCAGGTGCTTTGAATGTCCTGGAAATATTAGAAAGTTTCAAAGCGCCAGTCTTTCTCGAACAACCGAGAAAAGAAGAGTAGAATGTGTGCCGCAAATTTAAGTGACCGGCTGAAAAAGTAAAGGAAAATTTTTTGTATTCCTTGGCTGTCAATGAAAGCACGGTAGTGGTACATTTTCCAACATGTTCATTGCGTATTTCACAAGAGAGATTTTCGGTAGTAATAACTAAATATGCTGAAGGACAAATTGAAATTCTTGTTGAGGAAGTTAATAAAGACTCTTTCATGCGAAGAGCATCTGCCAACTAAAATGTTGAGAAGATTTATTTTTAACAGATCTTGAAGAAGCGCGTCAGCATGTGCGGTTGGATGTTATTGAACCCCAAGGCTCATCTGCATGTGAAAGAAAACATAAGGGAAGCAGTTTGCAAGACTTCTCTACAAATGTTTGAAAAAAGAAAAATGCAAAATCTCCTTAGTTTGGCGAAACAAAGGGTCAACTTGCTTAGAAGCACTTATATACGTGAGCAAACGTCTTCAGTGTTGAATTTCAACTAAACAAGGAAAATTCTTCTCTTACTGAGGAACATTTGGAGAATATTGTAAAAGTTTCAATTTCCAACATCGATACAGATTATGATGAGCTTGTCGCCAATACACCATGATGTTTCTCATTAAATTGAATTATTTTGAACTGTGTTTTGTGGTGATTTGTTGTTTGTCGTAACAATTTGCATTTCATCGGTTTCATGAAATCTTTATATGGAAATGTTGTTTCATGAAATCTGTATGTGGAAATGTTGCCATGCGCTCGCAGGAAAGGTTGTTTGCTTGTGGTGGCTCTTTCACTGTGTTGAGTTGTGCAGGCCTGCAGTAGACCTTTGTACACACTGTGCTGCTGAAACCAAACCACAACGGTGTGACATCTGCTGCATCTCCACTTTACGCCAGCTTGTTGACAGTCAGTGATCCTAAGAGAGTATTGACAAGCTGACTTCCGCGGTAATCGGGCTTCAAACACCGTATATCAGATAATCTCAGGCATTTTACGCTCTAGGCCATATCTGGTCAACATACTCTGCATGTTCTTTGTGCTCAAGTAAACGTTCGACCACCATCGAGGACTGAGCATAGTTCGACAGTTGTCACGTGTGAATAATTATTTTTCAACATCGTGAACTCCATTACCAAGTTCATATAAACATACCCTTGACTCAGACAAAATTCGTTTGACGAGCAAACGACTTTAATTCCCAAACTTCAGCCGATCGTTGTTGGGCCCATCATCAAATACCATCACTACACAGGCATGAGTGTTCGACCTCAGGCGGTTGACGAACACAAGGGTAAACAACATGTGAGGCGACTTTTACATGACATGCCGTGCAAAAACTGATGGTTCCTGGCGCCCAAAGCAACAGTTCAGCTTCTAAAATTATTACTTTCTGTAACAACGCCTTTCAACCGAACGATGTTAGGATGAGAGAATTGTGCCATAGTTGATGCCTCCCGCAGAAAATTGGTTCGATCTTTGGCTGTGGCTCCAGGTTTCAGGCGCTTCACGGCGACATCGACTCTACAGCCATCGACCCATAGGGTTCCTTTGCAAACTTCACCGAATTCACCTGGAAGCCAAAAAAGGGCTTAAAGAATGTTAATTCTTAATTAATCACCTATTTTATATTTTTATCAAACCTTCTCCAATCTCCTTTTCGACCATCAAGCATTTCAAATCTATCTCACATGAGAACTCTCGTACGGCTGCAGTGGGATCAGGGTATTCAACATACACTCTTCCATTTGACGTCACAGAAGGGAGGCTCACTACACAAAAGCACATGCTCAATAGAACAGCCAGCAGCACTTTCGAAACAGTTTGAAGTTAAACGAAAGCTTAACTAACATTTTCTCTACGATTTTAAAATATCAACATACAATTTCTGCGAGTCAGCTCGGTTAACACAGGGACTATTTTCTGCAGTACTTTCTACTTGCAATATATCACACTGATTCTTACCGTTTGGTTCGATACCTTCTTACCGCAAAGGTCTAATTATCATTTTTGCGATAAACGTCTTCTAAAACACACAAAAAAATTATAATGCAGCATTTTCCGTTGTGGTCAACCATTTCATAAGTATATCGTTTTTCGGACAAAGTATTAAAAAATAGGAAACAAAAGTCATTGTTATAATAATGTTTGTGGCGCAAACAATAAGCTTCTGTTTATATTGCCGGGAAGAATGTACGGAAAGTCTGACTCCGACGTCGTGTCATCTGTCATGGCATGGTATGGTTGCGAATTCAATAAACAGATTAGCTCAACATGATGGCGTGGACGGCACGTTCCTTTGAACAACGTGGCTTAGCGAGTTCCGGAATTTAAAAAACAGTCGACTGCTTCTGAAGCTACCAAACAATAACTGCGCACTTTCATGTTGCGAAGTCGATACCTTAACCCGGTGTTTCTCGAACTTTGTCATCTCGCGGACCCCCAAGTCATACATTTTTTTCGGACCCCCGAATACTTTAAACCAGCCTTTCTAAACATTTCTGGGTCACAAACGCCAAGTACATCCTGTAGGGGTTCAGGGACCCAGGTTAAGAACTCCTGTCCTCACCAAACAACAAAGTGCAGCTTGTGAAGTGGAGCGCGCAGCAGCAAATCTGTTCGAATCAACCATACGTCATACTCTTCGATCGTTTATCTTGAGACGAGTACACTTTCATATTTCGCAGACGCCTGGAGAGTGAACTTATGGGGAAAAAAAGCATCCCCGCATTGAATGTCATAACCTAGTCAATGAGTTGTGCAACTTTTTTCTATAGTCAGTCATTTCAACCGATCGACGCAATAACAGTAATAAAATCAAAGGTTTCAATGCTCGTTTTAACTCATATCAGTTTTCAATAATTAAAGACAAATTCTGCGGTGACCAATCTGAGACAGATTTGAAATGGAGACGCGATTTCAAGAAAATACTAGGTTTAAAAAGCGCTGAAATTATTTTGATGAGATACATGTGTGGGACGTCAACATAAGATGTCAACGAAATTCTTTTTCTTTTTTAAATCTTAATAAAATCCATACAGAAAGTACGCTTTTTAATTTTTTTAATGTGATTTTGCTGACGGCAAGCCGAAGCCTGAAATTTGCTGCTTGCCAGGGTGGTTGAGTTGAACGCTTTTGCCCAAGGAGCGCTATGGTGATTCACTCAGTGGCCGTGGATCGAACGGACAACCTTCCAATTGAGAGGCGGACACTCTATCAGTGAGCTATCGCCGCCCCTACGTCCTTTTTATTGCAAAGTTATCAATTGTTGTTGTTGCAAACCAAATAAACATTGCTGTAAAACAATTTTCAATAACTATCGTCAATGTTGAGGCCGGTCATTTGCAAAGGAATACAACATTTGCACAAACACAAATTCGAGACAATTAGTGAAGAAAATGTTTTCAGAATGTAGGGACTGCTTTGAAACCGATCTTGTTGTCAGCATGACGTCGACCTGACAATAAAAATTCTGTTCCCACGATAAGTATTTCTGCTCAAAACGCTTCAAAGCTTTTCAGTGAGTAAAAATTGCTTCACTGTCACGGTGAGTTGGGCACAAAGCCTTGACAGTGATGCAAACGTGTTTTCAGCTGCGCTTGACAAACACAGTGGTCCAAACAAAAATGTTTCGACAAACTACAAAATGTAGCAAAGCTCTTGCTTTGTTTAATTAGAGCCAGGAAAAGTTGTAAGAAACACTGCGATTGTGGAAAACACGATGCGCACCCGAATCAATGTTGAATCTGTGTTCGATTAGCTAGAGACTTGTTATGATGACGATGGTGATCAAACTCTTTCACCAAGATATTCTTGAATGGTACATTGGCCACTGGAGATCTTTTTCATACCAAAACTATTTAAAATGAACGAAAACATAAACTCAACCGATCAAAGTTTCTGATACAGGAGCAGCTTTGAAAAGATACTTTTCGTCTAATGCTGAAGAAACACTTGTTCTTGATCTTCTGTAATTCCTCCTGTTAAATAAAATTGTAGAATAAAATGGAAACTTATCAATCGTCTCATCAGCTGCTAACGTCTATTGCAATAATAGCAACATTCAACAACAAAAATTGAGTTTTTCACACAAAATGAATTAAAAACGGGAAATTTAGTTCCCTCCTGCATCTACTAACTGTCACATCTTTTATATTTGTAGAAGTAATCACGATAGACTTCCTTTTGAAACCTCTTCTGCACTTAGTAGTTATTTGTTTTCGAAAGAAAGCAACCGAACTTAAAACATAGTTTTGTGAGCTAGCCATCTTTAAAAATGCTCTGACACTTGAAAAAAGCGCCATTTCTTTTAAGGAACACATATTTTGATTTACAAAATAAAACTGGCATCCATGCCCTTTAAAAAGTCACAACTCTTCAGATTTTGTTGTTACGGTCAAACTGCTGCGATTGGAAACAAATATTGTCATCGATGCCAGATAATGCCTTAAGGTATGCAGCACATGTATTCTAGGCAACCCTTGATCTCATTTCTATGAGATCAATGGCAGTTAATTACATTTAATAACACCCTTCACTGACCTCGAGCGTAAATAAAGAAGAGAAAGCAGGAGGAGAATGGCGCTCACTCCAGTGATGACTCCAACAGTGATTTCGATTATTGATGATGGTAAGATATCCCCCTTTCGAGCTGAAAATGTCAAAAATACTAACGCTAGCAACGAATTGAAATCAGCTGCAGAGAATGAAGCCACCGGGATATTTTTCGCACCTTTCTGTTGAGTTGTTTTCAAAATTATTTCACTGCTGGGGCCATAACCGGCAGATGTCGCTGCTCGCACTTGGACTGAATAAAGGTGGTTTGGAGTAAGGTTGGTTAGAAGTGCTGATCGGTTGGATGTCTGTCTCGAATAATTTACAACAGTCATCAGTCATTCTTGCATATCCAGCAGCTTTTCCAACAATTCACAATAAAACGCTATTTTTTATAAGATGTTTTACCATATAAGCGTACCTGCGTGTAAGAAGCTGAGGATGCAAACACGACGGGTGAGATACTTGAAATATTACCGCTACGCCACATCTGCATTTTTATAGTCATTTGCAATCATCGCATTAACAACGTGGTTCTAAAGCAGTGGTTCTCAACCTCTATCTGATCGTGAACCACCTGACTCTTTTTTACTGTTGCTGTACACAGCTGTTCCGAAAATGCAATTTGCTCAAACGCGTCGTACTTATTATCAATAAAATACAGTTAATACGCAATGAACAACAAAGCAAGTAATTTGATGCTGGGGGGGCAACCGCTTTGTCTTCGCCAGTTGGTCTAATCGTGATAGAAATTAGTTTCATCAATAAATACATCGAAAAAATAATAAGAATTAAAAAAATTAATAAAAAATCTGACAGCCAGACTACCAGTCAAACTAATGCAAGTTACCAATTTTACTGAACAAGAAAACATATTGGCAATAATTCGGCCAATTGCGTGGAGAAGATGAACAAAACGGACTCAATATGTTTTGCAACATGTTGTGCAATTTGTCTTTTACTCTTCGTCGCTTACATCAATAATTATGCCACAAACGCAACAGTGGCAATTTATTTTAGTAACTTAGTTGAAAACAAAAACTGTTTAGTTCAAGTAATAGTTTGCTGCTTTGAATTATAGGATGATTTATTATATCAAAGAGACTTGTTCTTTTCTGTAGTTGCAATAGTCCCTCAATTTATCTGCAATTCAGCTTCATGCATGGCACAGAAGCTGTTCGCGACCACGTAAAGCTTTCGAGTAGAACTAGTGTTTTGTGGCTCAACACACACTTATTTTTTCTTGTTAAAGAAGCTTGTTTGTTTGTTGAAAAAATGTTTTTGTCACGCCGTGACTCATCAGTGACATCATGTCAGTATTTTTTTGCTTATAATGCACGCCTTAATTCCACATGACGATAATGCAGCACAGTTCGGCACAAAACAAATCGGATTTTTTCAAATGCAAAAAATTTGATTTTAGCAACAAAACAATTTTTTTCGGCTGATATTGACGAGACACCATTGACTAATGGTACGTGCAATACATAGGTTGAGAACCACTGACTCTGAAGGAATCATCGTCTCATTTTTTTATCATTATCTTCGCACACATGTACACATCGGTTGGAACTAGACGGCAGGCACAAATACCTTCATTGTTTTGGTGACATTCAGATGCTCCAAGATCTTGTCTGCCGATCCAGTATCAACATACATCAATTCATATGACGTAATAATGCCATTAGCAGGTTGGGGTATTCCCCAAGAAAGAGTTAGGTTCTTTTCAAACCTTGATGTCAACTTCAGGTCTGGAACAGCAGATGGTTCTGCAAAACAGGGAACGTTTCAACCGAAAAACAGAGTATTTGAAAAGCGAGTCAGACTTGTTGAATTACTGCAGCGAACTGAGGTCATGATTCGGTTGGGAGTCCACAATAGAGCAAGGTTGAGTTTGGGGGGAAAATCAAACACATAAAAAATAAAAGAAAAGATCAAACGCAGAAAACAGTTTCAAACTGAAACACTTTTCAAACTGTACAACTTTCATTAGTGTATTTGTAGTTCTCAAAAAAGCATTTGGTTAAATATTTCAAATACTTCTGGTTCGCTTTTACAGATCCCCTGCAAAATATCATTGCTTTAATAAATCTTGATCTGCCCTCACTTCCATGAGACTCGATGCTTGATTAGATTTATTATTATTTTGGCGGCAATTGGCAGCAGGATGACGTCTGAATAAACGCCTTTCATACCGGGAACTGTAACATTGGCAAGAAAATACACGTACAGTGCACCAGGACAGCAACAAACAAAATGATTAATACAACATAGTAGAGAGAAGGCAGCAAACGATATGTTAAAATCGTTGTGGAACATTATAACATGGCGCATGAACTCAAAAGGTGGATCAAGGAAATGTCTGTGAGGTGCTCGGCAGAACATCAATCAGAGATGATCGCTTTGAGACAATTTCAAACCGAGCTTGGGAAAAGGTTAAAAAGGGTCATGAGTCGTTCAGTCATCAGTAAACTGCATTTCGCATTCCCTACAGAGCCCCCGAGCAAAGTGTGGCCAATACGTTGGGAACAGATACAGGTCCAGGGTTTCCAGAGTTGAAAATGTTTTTCCATCGACCTATCCGTTACCCATGCCAAGACTTATTGTTTTGCATGGTTGAAGAGTTCAATGCTCCTTTGAAAGAGACTGTTTGAACCACATATGGATCGTCGTCAGTCGTCACCACTTCGGGCCAGAGCGGACCTGGGAATAATGATTACTAACAGGGATTATAATTTCCCAAAACTCCTGAACTGCAACCTCATCGTAATCACTAGTTGCAGTTTTGGGTCATGCCCAGGACTGGACAGTCTTTATGACTTAATAAATAATGTTTTACAATTCGAAGTTACTAAAGTTAAGTAAGTGTTGATCTGAATAAACGTCAGGCATGAAAATCAATTCGCTGAATTTGGAAGTAGGTCTAAAAGAAATGAACTCCATAAATGGCGTTCAAGAAACAAGTGTCATTCAGTCTCAATAAGACCACAAAACAATGTCGGTAACACTCACGGTTTCTATTTAATGGAATGTGGGGTAGTTTTAACATACAAGAGAGAGAGAGAGAGAGAGTTTATTGGCGCAAATATAAAACAATTTCATACAAATTAAAGCTAAGGCGCTGGGACACCGAAAAAAACCTGTTAAACAGGTTGTCTCGTCGGGCGCCCCTCGACAGTTTCATAAATTTT
>JGI24021J15306_10009360_pt1 | contig 12122 bp, 8 predicted proteins | sample Ectturendosymbi1_FD_15306 | JGI IMG/M metagenome (IMG submission 15306)
TTTCTTGTTTCAAATGGCTGCCATAAACATTACTTTGCAATAAAATATAAGAAACGTCGCTGCTCCGGCATTGAACGGTTATTCAGGACATTGCTTATCTCAAACATTGTTGGCGTACTTGTATGTTATTTTTGAGATTCTCAACCACTTAAACCTGTCCTTTCAAGTGTCGAACAGTTATGTTACAGAATTTTTTCAAACTGAAAGCATTTGGCCCCGAGTCTGTCTAGACATCTGGATAAAGAACATGGAGAACAAACAATGAGGAATGTTAATACTTACAAATCATCATGTAGAGCCCAGTGATAAATTAACTCAAGACATGTCCATCATCCGGTACTTTTGAGAAATGTAGACTGCTGATGCATGTGCCCGATATAATTTGTGGCACTGACGAATGGGGCCAATCTCCACCCATGGCAGACTTACCGCAAAACTTGGACCCCGCTTAGCTTTATTTCGATTTTATTTTTTCTTTCGTTTATAGTGGGTTGTGTATTTTTGCGTTTTTCGGAGTATTTTCCAGTAATTCAGTGCTTGGTATGGCCATCCAGACAGACATTTTTATTTAATACCTGAAAAAATCAGATATCAGGGAGAGGAGAATGACCGCAAGGTCTTCCAGTACATCCTCTTCCGCGAAATACAAGTCGAGCAGTACAGACGAGGAGTCATATTGTGCAGAATTCTATACATCCACACCCGAATTCACCATCATTTCACTGTTTTTTTGTGAATGTTGACTGGTGAGAATCTACAGTATCCCGTGCGCCCCTTTTTCCCACTTGGCTCAAACTTCTAGCACGTCACTGCCTTTGTATTACTTACTCATCAAAAATAGATCACACAACCCGTCCTGACTCATTGAGGCTCGAAGGAATGAAATGATCAGGCTTCAATTTACTGAAAGATCGCTCGCAGCATGCAATATATGCTACCAAAGTCATCATTACTTGCAAAACAATCCCAAGATTTGGAAAAACGTATTCATCAACATGTTCAACTGTGAATATCAGAATGTCTTCAGAACGCGATGATTACGTTGCACGAGTTGATACTAGCATTTTGCAATCTGGAATCTCCTTGTAGAATTAATTGCTATCTACATCTGAGCTGCGCGCAACTCCTAACTTCTAACACATGGATTTAGTTTTTCAGAGTCAGGACCGTAACAAAAGCCTTAGACATCCATCGGAAAGCCAAATTTAGACAGACAAAGCTAGCTCTAAACAAGTCTAACAAATCTCGTCTTTCACAAGTCAACAATTTTTGCTTAATTGGTGCGGTAAAGATAATAACTACTGATGTTTTGAGGACTGATTATTAGCTAAGGTTCTCTTCCTTCATCTCTGGGCTGGGGCATAATGCTGAGCTTATTTTCAAGCACTACTGGCCATTGACGCGGTTTCGAGGAGTCGGCATGGGCCGAGGCCCCCACCCTAAATTTACTTTGAGTAATTTGTAAACATATGGGAGCTTAACAGCACTTATTTGCGTAACTGTCAGATTCTTACAGCGGCGGATTTAAACTCGTCTCAACCAGATTCGGATTAATATCATCTTGTCTGAAACACAGCAGCATGCACAGACTGACTTGGCCTGTCATACAGCGTGAGAAGGTCGTGGTCACGGCAAGCGAGCGTTCTTGTTCTGTCACAATGTCTAACTGTCCAGTCGAATTTATCAATATAAAACGTGCACCGCATCAAATGAAACATTTCCTCGTTGTTTCTAGTAAACAATCCTGAATGCCTAAATTTATGACAATTTTCTTGCGTTTTGGAGATTAAACACACGTTGATGTTGAGGTACAAAGCAAACGTGAAAAAGCATTTCAAGTAACTGGAGTCAGAATAAATGAGTTGCTTTCCATAAAGCGCACAAGCAAGTGGAAATTACTTTGCATAATTTCCATTACATTCTGTTTGTGAGAAAGTGAGAATGTCAGAATGAATTTTCTAACCACTAAGGTCATAGATGAAGGAGCAGGCAAATGTTTGGGGATGCGAAGAGTTTTGCCTGAATTTCTCCAAAAAGGCTTGCGCAACTTTTGCCTAAAAAATTTCTCCCACAGAGATCATGAAGACCTGGTTTTGATGTGACCTCCAGAAAAAGGTCTTCCTGAGTTTTTCTGCAAACGTTGGGCGCCATTTTTTAAGTCAAAGATTGTCGAGCGACATTTTTACCCGGAGTTTCAGTGATTTTGCCTAGTTTTTCCAGGATTTTGCCCGGATTTTCGACAAATCAAAATTCCCTGACCATGTGCACATTTGGCATTTTTTAGTTAAAACATCTTTGTATTTCACAACATGCTTGAAAGACGCCTTGCATTGCAACTTTGCTGTAATTTATAAGAACCCAAAGTTTATCCTCTATCAGGTAAAGCGTTTTCCTGTTCTTCTGCAGTTAAGTTGCGATTTGCACGCCAAATTATTTTGTTTCTTGATTAGGGGAAGATGTATTTTCACAAGAGAAAAACACCGTCCATGACATCACCGTCAGTCTACCATGTGGGAAATCACACTGGAAAATCACTTTAAGAGATGGATTAAGTTTGAATGCGACCATAACGCAAAACGCTTTGGTCAAAGATCGGATTAGTTTCACATGCATTACTAAAATGTCTGAAATCAATACCGGATTTATTTAGAATTTGCATTTGGCATGTTCGACGCAGGTGGCACGGAGAAATCATCATTCACGCTGTAATGGTTCGGAGCAATTCAGTTTAGCTTGCATCCCACAGACAGAATATGCGATTAGGATGCATGGGCAGGAAGTGACGGGCGCAGCTGTCATTGGGCCACTCCCCTTACAAAGAAACTACTGTGAACTGTTGGCTATTGGACCAACAAAGAGACGTGGAAAAACGCAACACACACAATGAAAAACCACTGTTACTGCAAAAGAGAATCTCAAATAAAATGGAAGGCTTTCGAAGAAAGTAGAAACAAGCTTTCTGTTGTACATTTAAGCAGATAAAGTATTTTTCTGAGCAACTAAAGGATCTGTTTAGCACCAAACCGCACAGAATCGTAACGAGCATAACAAGTACAAACTGAGACATAATTTTGAAAATGAAAAATCATCTCCACTGAGGAAAAAGCATTTAAAGAAATTAACTGAATCACACAATGAAAAATACAAAACAAACAAGAATGCGAACCATATACCTAACTTCAATATTGTCAAGATAAATTTCACCATGGGTAGCTATTAGCGTCGAAAACACCCCAGTCCACTAGCTAGCCACCCCACAAAAAAGCTATCCAATGCAGAAAACAACTTAACTGCTGTCGATGAGATAACCTCGCATCTCAAAGTGTTCCGCTCAAAAAGATAACATCGCAGCTCAGTCAAAACAACATTAATTCAGAATAAATCGGTCACCATGAAAAAATGTTGTAACAGCTGTAGTTAGCATATGAATAACCATTAGGCCACACTTTTACCTTCAAAATGCGACCCTTATTTCCTGGCTTGATGGACACTTACTGCACAGGAGAAAGCTTTTTCAAGATTCAGAAGAATTAAAAGTGAATTAAAGGAACGCAATATTCCAGTAGAGCACTGGTTCCCAACCTTTTTCAGTTTCAGGGACCTTTTTGACGATTTGGCTGAAAGTTGTGGACCCCTTGAATAAACCAACAACGCACAAGTAGCTTCTATTAGAAAAAGTTATCATCCGCTTTGCATGCTAAAAAACATGATTGTTTCATGGAGCTTACCACATAACAAACTCGCACTGCATAACAATCAAACCGTCTAATGAATGGAATTGTGTGTAACATGTGAGCCTGCTGATGGCGGGATAATTGCATATAATTGGCATTAGGTGGGAAAATATGAAGAATTTATTCACCAGGTATTGAAGTATTCAGCAACCGTGTGGCCAGATGGAGAAATGCTCAAGCAGATTTTGAAAATCCGGTGGAATTTGAAACGACTTGCTAACAAAAAAGAAGCTTCAAACCAGAAAAAACTGGTGAAATTTTATCGCACCGGCAGTTGTTTTTAACTGCGGAGAACACCTCTCCAGGGGGCGTCAATAAATGTCCAGGGGTGCGAGAGCCCATTCGTGTTCTGCAACATGGAAATTTTCAACGGAAAAGTGTTCTGTCCAATTTACTTGTTTAAAGTCAGGAGCGTTTGAAACAAAAGACAAATACTCCAGGCAGGGGTGGTAGAGTTAAGGTTAAGAACCACCGATTTGTAGTATTTACCAGTGCACAAAAAAACATTTTCTGGGCGAAGTTCAGCTAAAATTTTTTTTTCTTAACATTGAATTTGGCAACACTGCCTCTATGAGTCTCCTTCTCAAATTGTCAGGCGTCATTATAGATTGATTGGCCGAGCCAGCCTTCATCAGGGCATGGCCACCTCAGGAAGTTTTCATTCAGCTTGAAAGTCAGTGCTTCTAAAGCGTTTAGAGGGACCGAAACGGTCTCTCTAATTCTTCCAACTATCTCTCAAAATACAGTTGAACCTCTCCGCATAACCTTCAGCAAAATACACTAAAACCTCGCTTTACGACCATCTTATAGTATTCAGATAAAAAGGTGTGGCCTTTCAAAATTTCTAAACGGTCAGCGAGCAGCAGGATGAGTTAATTGATCTGCAAAATGATTCAACAGCCAAAGATCTTTTAGATGACAAGACAGTTGAGGAATTCTCGGTTGATACAATCGGCTCATATTCCAATGTTGCTAAAGTTGCACTTCACTCGCTTTTTGCTTTTTGTTTCCACATTTTTATTTATGTGAATCCGCTTCTCAACAATACTTCTCAACAAAACTACGCATAGAAATCGCCTTGAATTGGAGGATGATGTAAGATGAACTTTGTCAGAAACTTCTCGAATGGATAAGCTACTCAGGAACAAACAGTATCAAAATTCCCACTGCGTTTGATTAAATTCCAACTTGCATACCTTCCTGAAGTGGATAAACATGTTCATTTCTGAGCCAGATATCGTGTTGTCTTATAGCATGGAGAGCTTGGAGTTGCGCTCGATTTATTTTTGTCGCAATCTAGACCACCACGGCACATATTTTGGCATTTTGCTATTTTCCTTTCACCTCATACATACAAAGGTCATTGACCCCAAAAATATTTCTGTAACCCCTGGGAGTCCATGGACCCCCGGTTTGGAACCACTGCAGTAGAGATTACCCACACTAAGCATTCTGTGCATTAAAAGTGTCAAACTTAGGCAAACAGATTGTAATGATTTCCTAGATCAGGGGTGGGTAATTAGCGGCCCCCGAGCCACATGTGGCCCGCCACAGCGTTTCCAGTGGCCCGCAGAAGTATTCAGGGAAAATAATCAAGTCTGTACTTTCCTCGAACATATCACAGTAGATGTTAATGTTCAGACTAACCTGAACCTAGACTTGCTTCTATTTCCACTAGAGCAGCATTTTTCAACCTGAGGTCGTAAAGCTTTTTAGGGCGCGCAAAGTTTTCAATGCAACGATATGTTTAACTTGTCGTGTCTGTCTTAACACTTAAGTTCAAATCGCAAAACCTGGTTGTCGCAATAAATTTGCGTTTTGGAGCTGCTTGTTTGTTGCTTATATCGTAATTAACTAGGGGTGCAAATTATAATATCGGAGTTACCAATTAAAATATCACAATATGTTGCAAAATATGGTTGGCAATGCATGCATCCGAAGTCGCAACTGAAGGTCATAGACGTCTTTTCATCGTCATACCACCGTTGTACAGTACAATCCAATCTCTTAGTTTTATCATCCACAATCCTGCACGTCTCTTGTCGAAATCCGAGGTGAAGGAAACCACAAGCGGTATATTGCTTATGTCAATTGATGTATTTAGTTGTTCTTGTTCTAAAACAATTGTAGTCTTTGATACCAGCAACTTATTATTGTCAAATTGCAGCCAGCAGTCAGGTAGAAACCTCCAATAGTATTATGATATTTCCATTTCTATTGCTGCCATGGACAAGAAACGCAAGTATTTTGAAGAATATTTAAAATTTGGTTTACCTCCATAGTTGGAAAAAGCACAGTGAAGCCGTAGTTGGTTTTGTGCAACGTTGTTCTCTGTGCTGCTTCTGGGTTTCTGAAACCTTCGAATTTCATACAGCAATTAAAGCCAAAGCCTTCCAACCTGTCACAAATAATTTATTCTAGTTTTAACCAGTTGTTGACTGAGATAGTCTACCAACAGTTTATTGTCAACATTCAGGAGGAAGCGTATTGCAGTGGTATAAATCCTGTCAGTGCTAAGTATATGAAGCCTTCGAAATGGATACGGCATTTAGAGACAAAGCATCCCAGTCAGGGCACAAAAGATTATAGAATTCTTCCGACATGATGTAGCGAGTTTAAAACGTCAGAGGCTTATCTTGCCGGAAGTTTCCACCAAGATCACATGCATCATATGAAGCCGCACTTGAAATTGCAAAAGGAAATACCTTACACGATTGGAAAAAAACGCTTGTGAAACCTGTTTGCTGGAAACAGTATAACTACTTATTGGGGAAGGTAGTGAGGCAAACATGAGACGAATATCTTATATCAGTGATACTACTCAAAGGCGTATTTCAGATATGCGGAAGATGTGAAAGACCAGATGATAAATGAAATGAAAACATCACCCACTCCAATGCTTATTGTGGATGAGTCAACAGATGCTACTTCATGTGCTCAGTTGCTTGTTTTCGTAAGATATATTCATTCAGGAGACAATGAAAGAGGACCCCCTTGTTTTGCGAAGAAGTGTAAACTACAGCAAGTGCAGATGTTCAGTAGAAGTAAAAATCATTTGATTCTGCAGAGTTGCAGTGGAAATATGATGTTACTCCTCTGTGAAATGTGCTGAATTTCACAATAAAACGGACCAGTTACATCAAATCTGGCAGCCTTAACACTGTTTAAAGAATAGTGCAAAGGCATGAATTCGACACACGAGTTTTTCTATTTAACACGTCTGTACGCTGGTTTAAGCAGCTCACCAGCTGAATCGGCTGTGGAGTTATTTGGTGCAAAGTTATGCAAAGAAGTGGCACGTGAGGTACATGTTGCTTTTGTTGCAAGCTCTAAATTTGCGGAATGCATTGAGAAGCTGCAATTCACCAGAAAAGTACTAAACATGCGACGTTGATACGAATTAAGATTTCCAATGTGAGCAAAATCCTAAGAATTAAGAGTTATTGAAAAATCAAGAAGATGTATATTGCTATAAAACGTTGCATTGTTGATTTTCATGGTTACTATTTTACTTCACAAATGTATGCACTTTAATGACGTAATTTGGAAAATGAAAGATCCTTTTTTCAGGAACGTTTCAAGGACACTGCTGGAATTCATCCAGAGTTTGAATTTAGTTACGGCTTCCTATTTGAGTGATAAGCGATACAAGTATAACTGTCAGAAAAAGGCACACACTGAAGATGTGTTAAAGACAGGAAACTTGTTTCTCTGCAAAATAAATTGCAATGGATTCACTTGCCTAAGTCACTACCGTGGCTTACAGTTATTGAAAAACAAATATGTGCAAGTTCAAATCGTCGATAAAGGATGAGAGCGGAGTGAAGCAGGCAGTTTCCTCACAAGTTGGCCACGAAGCTACAGCGTATTTTATTATTGTCAGAAAAAGTTTACCTGTATTATTTATAGTGAACATTTCCTTAAGTCCCACAACATTCAGAACTTTCACCTCATCTTTGATCGTCTTCAATTCAGTTATACCCTCATCCTCAGAAAGAATAGCAAAATTTTGCTTAGGGCCTCATTAGAATAGAAAACGTAAAAAAGTAGAATAAAACTGCAACTTCTAAATTTCAGCATAAGCCAAGCAAACCTTGTCACTTGTTCGTAATTGCTCAAGCAACACCATTTCCTGAGCTTCATCACCTCGCCGCTGTAGGTAGTATGGAGTCTCAACTATCCAGTAGCTTGCAGTGAGGAAAGCTATAGAAGGAAGAGCTCCAAGGGATATGGCAATCGGCCATAAGTGAAAATATCTCAACACCTGAAAAAAATTCCTTGAGTAACATTCAAATGAGTTTTCTTAAATAAAACCAAATGGAAAATGTATACCTTTTGATGAGAAAGAAAGGGTGCTACGCCTGCTGAAACTGCAATAGATGCCGCTGACATGCTTTGCCAACAAGGTTGTTTCTTCCTTGCACTCACTTCAGCAACAAATGTTGGAACCAAAGCTGTATGTACGTAAGGTTCTGTATTAAATCCCTCGCCAGATTTTGATTGTATGGTAAGTCAGAAGAGAGGAAGAGACCCAAAAATGCGAAAACATCAATGTCAACTCTATTTTTCATATGTGGGTAAGAACTGCAAACATAAAACCCGGAAACATCGGTACCATACTCGAAACGATCCCGCAGAACGGGTGCTCCACCCAGGTTTAAAAATTATCAGAAAACCAATCACACTGTTTTTATTAGTTTCGATTCAGAGGCCTAAGTAAAATACAACAGCCTAAAATGCGATAGCCACTGGCTAGTAGTTTTAAGCACGCTGAACTAAAGAACGGCAAAAGTCTTGGCAGTGAAAGTAGGCAAATGACCTTTGGATTTGCTCGATAAACTATAAACTTACTGAAATATATCTCGATGGGAATGCCCATCATAAATCTTCCGATAATCAATGCTTCGTAGGACCAAGTCAATGAACCTACCATGGACATTATGATGACCGACAACAGATAGTGAAATGGGATAACTGCAGTAGTCTCTTTCTCGATAGAATCGTCATAAAATATTTGCACGTCACACTTCCAAAGAACCCCCCACCAGTATGAAAGAGATAGTGAAAATGAGAAGAAGCAATCACATTTCTTTTGGTAATGGCATTCCAGTGCGACTCTGAATAACCGAAAAATTCTGTTGTTATCATACGCTCATTGTTCTGTTTTCATATTTCATTAGGTGCATCAGTGAAGCTATACCGTGTAGGTCTGGTTGTACATAATTTGGAAAACAGGAATAAATGGACACATCAGAGCAAAATTGTATCCAAGGGTGAAGAAACTCATAAAACTGACGAAAAATAGGTTGAAGGCTGCAAAGCGTGAGTTGATCTGCAACAGTCACCACTCGTCAATTAAATTAATGTCGTCAGGCCACAGTGTAGCTTGCGCATAATGCTCACGATGAAGTCCTTCACGTTTCACCTTCTTCAGCACATACTTGAACAAATAGTCAAATAGTCTACTAAGAGAACGCGTCACAAGTTAGACGTATAACAGTTATTGAAATGCGTACACATTTACAAACCAGCTCAATTTCAAACGATGGTACAAGTGCCATTGATCCGTATCTTCTCTTTGCTTGTCACTAAAAAATCAAAAGCTTTTAACCCAAGCCAATCGTTTCTGTGTGGTCAACTTCTACTCATACACTGTTTTGTTGACCAGCATGCTGCAGAGGGAAACAATTTAAACAACATAAGTTAAAGGTTACAGCGTTCAACAACTAAACGTGTTCCATTTGCATTGCAATGTCAATGTGTCTGTAGTAAGGTTTTTTAAAACCAAAGTAATCTTATGGCAGTGCAATATCTTCGAATATTCTGATTTTTCTCTGGCAGGAAAGGCTCAATTTGTCGCTAAACATGATCGGAACATCATCTCACCGCTTTGAGAATTAATAGCGACAGACAGTAGGATAGACACAGATAGGCAACTTTAGTGTGATATATGTAGGAAGTGGCACTAACGGTCTTTTAACAAGCTTTGAAACATGGTGTACAGACTTTTCATCTCGCGACAATTAATCACTGACATTTAATCACTAGACAGTTAATCACGTAGACAATTAATCACCCAGACATTTAATCCCTTAGACTCTTTATCACTAGGCAGATCAACACGCAAATTTGCACACACTACATATTTTTTCAATAGTAAAGACTAACTATGTCGAACTCTCTTGTGGCATAAATTCTGCCGCAATTTACTGTCTTGTACAGAAAAAGATTGAAGTTGTGTATGATCGCATGTTGCATGAAGTAAAAGGAATGATTATTTTGGCTTTTCCTGAGAGAATACTGCTAGATTTTGAGAATGCAGCTATAAACGCTTTTAGATCAGCATTTTAAGTGCAACAGTTACGGATTGCTATTTTCATTTAACACGAAGTATTATGCGAAAAGTTAACGAAATTGGTATGAAAGAAGACTACAAATAGAATGACAGTTTATGATTGGCACTTCGCTGCTTACCTTTCAATCGCGTCCCTCCGTTTTTTTCCTTCATTCGCGTCCCTTATGTTTTTTTAATGCTAGCTGATAATAATTTTTTTTATACTAGCTCACAATATTTTTTGATACGAGCTGATAATATTATTTGATAGTAGCTAGTAATATTTTTTTTACACTACAGTAACTGATAAGATTGTTTGATACAAGCTGACAACATGCACTTTTTTAATGTCATCGCCCTACATTATTGACTTCTATGAAAGGACTTGAAACAAGTATGCAGATGCAACCAACACCATTTAAACAAATTATTCAGTGATCAAAATTTCAGTGATTAACTTTCACGTGATTAAATGTCAGTGATTAATTGTCGCGTGATGAAATGTCACCAAACCTTGAAACCTATAATGCCGTTTGTCTCATTTTGTTGCAAACGTTGAACCTCTCCAATTTCCCGTGGATTCATCTAAAACTTCCTTATTTGAATTTGGCTATTGACAAAAATAAAATAATCTTGGTAATTGGAAAAATAAATTATATTGTCTTCAAAACATTGCTTTACATTTTATTAGCGCAAGAAATAAAACCTGCATCAGAACTCCCCACACTGACTCACCGGATCGATAACGTTCGATTGAAATCATTAAATGAACGACTGGAAAAATGAATGAGGAGTCGTGATTTGTGCTTTCATGAATATTTTGAAAAGGTTTTGTTTCGAGACCAAAACAGTTTAATTTAATTTTTGTATGGTACAACATATTTTTGAAATGAAAAACTACTTCGACGTTTTGTAATGGTATTGAACGTTGTTGTATTTTCTTCACATTTTTTTCCTGTATTAGAGATACAAATGTCAAATAATGTTAGTCTTGGAACTGCAATACCTACCGACTGCGCACAGCGCCCACAGAAATAAGTTAGTTTCAAATTTTTCGTCAGCCCAAGCCTAATTTTTTGAAACATCTTTGTAGCACATTGCATATATTTTTATTTTCACTCTGTTTGGGTTTCCATTTGCTGGCTAACCCTCATGAATACCTACATCAGCATTTTTTGGAATAACAGTGGCATTTCACTCTGCCCCAAGCGTTGCAATTCTTGTGTTCAACTGGTTTTTCACCACAAAATGTATGCAATGTGAACACGGACATTTTTTCGAGATTTTCTGCATATCTTTGAAGACTTTGACCGACCAGATCTGGGTCAAAAAATCTCATAATCGCCATGGCACTTGTGATGCCACAAATGGTAGCGTTTATTCAGGCAGAAATCTAAAATGCTGCTTCTGAGGTAAATGCCTCACAACGGTGTGGTAAAATCGACTGTTTTGTCTAAAAATCGTAATAAAACCATGACATTACCAACTCACCTTGCTGCAAAAACGAAAAAGTTTGAATAAGGGATGTTGCAAGAAGAAACTTTAACAGAGTTAAAACCAACCTTCTCCGTCTTTTTCTGTATATTATCAGAATTCATCATTTCTGTAACCTAAGTTTATTTTGTAGAGCTTATTGTGGGTAGCAAGATATTGTTTTGTTGATCCGTTAAATTTTACTAATATACCTTTCATCTTTATCCTTGTGATAAGGAAAAACAAGTCAAAAACATCCTTGACGTTTTCAGGGAATTTGAATGAAATTGAAGCATTATGATTTATATTCATAGCTATTACTAACTGGTAAACAAATTCCTCCCTGCTGGCAGTTCACTAGTGCGCACTGACCATACTTAAAGCATATTGCTTGGCTGGTGTATTTTTGCGGATCTATTTTCTTATACCGACCGGACACACCACACCAACTGCCCAGTTAAAATTGATTTGTGTGCTCGCCGGCGATTAACAGACGAACTGCTCGTTATGTCATGTGGGTTTCCGTGTTTGTGCCACTTCAAGTAGATAACAAAATCCGACCTTGCTCTCTTTGTGCCCCT
>JGI24021J15306_10009364_pt1 | contig 12121 bp, 10 predicted proteins | sample Ectturendosymbi1_FD_15306 | JGI IMG/M metagenome (IMG submission 15306)
TTTTAGATCATAACTTTTGAACCAGAAACGCTAGAAAGTCGATCAAAAGCTCAAAAGACTCGGACTCGAGTCTAGTTTCCAATGAAAACTTCAGCGAAACACTTCGGCCAAGTGGTTGGGCCCTAGGCCAGGCAACATGACCAAAATGACCCTAAAACTACTTCACTTATGACGTCACTCACAAAAAACCCGCACCCCGCAGGCAAAAAATTTTTTTCGAGTGCAATCTACTAGACTGGCCGATCCGTTTGAGCCATTGAACAGCTCTCTGGCGCAATCGGCGGAGGAGCTAGGGCATTGGTAAGGCAACCGAAAACTGCTGTTTTTTTGCGAAAATCGCCAGAACCACCCAGACGCCAAAGAGTTAACAGTGATGAAGAAAGACAATCTGCAAAACGCTACCTTGAATGCATACGAGATGCTTGTCAATGTGTCCAATTGTTACCTACAGTATACCAAAAAAGCAAAGGAAAGTTCATGCAAAGCAAAAGACACAGAAAGTGGTTCAAACACTGGAGGATACTTCAACACTTCCATTTGTGAAGAATTGTGTTACAATCAAGATCAGACTGAACATCTTGGGTTGAATGCATAGAAAAAGGATTCAAGTGATTTGCTCAATATGATGCTTGAATTTAACGAAAATTGCTTTCAGCAAAATCATTCCACAAAATGTAACAACTGCTAAAAATGAAGCCAAGATCGTAGAGTGTAAAAAATCTGCTGAATTATCTGAAGTATCAGAATATCTGGTGAGAGAATCACAATACCAAGTTTGAATTCAGCAGGTGGTATATTAAGAAACCAACAAACATGAGTAGAAACAAGTTATCTCAATCAACACTTGAAGCTGTTGCTGCATTTTATAAGAATGATGAGTACTCTAGGGTTATGCCTAGAAAAAGTGATTGTGTAATGTTGCAGGAAATATTAATTCTTTGTAACTTGGAAGGAACTTATTTTGCATTTTAAGAGAAATATCCTGACATCAAAAATCGCCTTTCACGGTGTGTTAATGTTTTACATGGTGGTACACACTCAGTGTGTGTGCACCCAACACCAAAACACCATCTTACAATGCAATGCTGCAAACCTGAAGCAAGATTACAAATAATTGGTGTTTGTGATTATGTGCAGAACAGAAGATAAAATGAGCATGATTCACGGATGTGGGAGTTGGCCTGAAAAATAAATTTTATATCAATTTTTTAAAACAGACAAGCTGACAGGTGAATCTACAGATAATATAGTATACATGCAATGGCAATCCACTGACAAGCAACATTGAAAACCTTAGTTTATGTTCCATCTTTTGTAGGTATGATTTTGCTGATAGCAAATTTTCTTTAACTACAATCATCAAATTAAGCAAATCACTTCTTGAAGCCCTTTTTCAATGCATTCAACTCGGATGTTGAAAGTTTAGTCTGATCTTGATTGCAACACAATTCTTCACAAATGTGTTAAAAGCATTCTTCAGTCTTTGAACCACTTTCTGTATCTATTGCTTTGCATGATTGTTTCTTTGCTTCTTTGATATACGGTGAGTAACAGCTGGAGACACTTGACATTCATCCGGTTTGTGTTGAAGGTAGAATTTTGCAGGTTGTCTTTTGTGTGGTTTCTTCATCACTGTCAGTGGTACTGGTAACAGGACTGATTTGAGAGCTGCTTTCACAGAGTCTGTCAACATCATGTTTTTAACGTCACCTCTGCCTGTGAGTGTGGCGCAGAAAAAAACTGCCAACCATGTTGTCCTCAAATGTCCAATGCATTCACCTCCCCATGAACTGCAGTGTCCTGATGGTTCTGGATGATGAAACAATTGAATGGGTGCTAGACCTTGCTCCAAGATCTATTGCGGCCAAGCAGTGGATTGAAAGAACTGGCTCAAATGATGAAGTAGACTTTTTAAAGTTTTTGTTAGCATATCGCACATTATTTCCAACAAGGAAAAACTTTGATTGATTGTATTTCCGGTACCTCGGCCATTGCAACAGTCAGTCATCTCATGGAAGGGTGGACGAACTATGGCCCGTGGACCACATGCAGCCCACAAGAGCACGTAAATCGATATTACATAGTCTGTGTTGAAGAAATGTTCTAGTAATTTTAACAATGTCTATGTGTACGACAGTGTCAGTATGAAATAAACAATACAAGGTCATAATAATATTATGATTAGTTCTTATTTTGAAATATAAATTTTAACTGAAGTAAACAAATGTAATACATGTGGTCCCCGGCAGCAATAAAGTTTTGAATGTGACCCTTCATAGGAACTGTTTGCCCACCCTGCCTTATGGTTTGCATTGACTTTTTTCTAGTGCTTTTTAAATACATCACAGCATTTAGAAAAATTTTTCGCAAATGCATTGCGAATGAATCATTTGTAGTGGTGCATACATACAGTTTCAAGTTTATCCAAGTGTTGTAGCCCTGATCTCCATTTCAGCAAGATTTTTTTGCTTCACTCTTGTATAGATACGTTTATGACATTTGTCGCCTAAAGCTTTACTTAGTGAGCAGTTTACAATACTTTCCATGTGTGGTCTTCAACACCAGACTGTATTAAGTCTTCAACCACTTTTACCTTCAAACAGAAACTTAGAGACACCTCTTACATGAAAAAGATACATAGTTATGTATTTTAGCAACATTTCACTTAAACTAAATGCTGAGAGTTTCAGTAATTTGGGTAATGTAATTTTGTATGGTTACTTTTTTGTTTCTTGTTCTTTCCTGTGCACAACCCATTTCTTCGGCATGAAATTACACAGATTCTGTTTGAATGAGGACTGAAGATGTGTTAACATGAAACTAGTTTCCTGGTGAAAATAAATTGCGACTGCTTTGCTTGATGTGTGGTCACTGGTGTGATGTACTATTTTGCTAAATGATGGAAGGAAGCTTGTATCGTTGCAAAGGATGGAGGACCAACAGATTTCCTCAAACAGCTGGCTAAAAAGCTAGAGCTTGTTTTGTTGATTCTGATAGCAGGAGGCAAATCCGACATCAATTGAAAAAACTTTGAGAAGCAAGGAAAGACTTATGGACTGCTGCTTTAAATCTTTGGCATGGAAAAACTGACATTGTTACTTGTGTAAATCTGTGCACCAGCAATAGTGTAAACTTTATTATTTCTAACTAAAACCAATCTATTTGATTTTCCTCATTGTTTTCAGTTAACGTTAATTTTTCCAGACGTATTCCCATGCCTGTTACGGCCTGTTGAAGTCACGTGATCACCTGAGACAAGACCTTGTGATACAAGAGTAACGTCAATCGGAGTACTGTGGCCGTCTAGTGATAGGCGTTTGGCAGCATTGTTGACGGTCTAGTGGAGAACTCTGATTTTGACTTTTTTAATTTAATTTTGCCCATTATTCTTAGCAACAGTACAAGGTTTTTCTAATATTGTTTCATTGTCAACTTTCGCATAGGACTGAAGATGTGTTTAACACGAAACTAGTTTCCTGGTGAAAATAAATTGCGACTGCTTCGCTTGATGTGTGGTCACTGCTGTGATTTACTGATTTACTAAATGATGTAGGGAAGCTTGAATCGTTGCAAAAGGATGGAAGACCAGGCAGGAGATTTCCTCAAACAGCTGGCTGCAAAGCTAGAGGTGGTTTTACTGAAATTACACTCCATAGTTTTTGTTTTGTTTTTCTTCTGTACCTCATCAATTATTTTTGCTTTTTGACCACACCATATTTCTTCAATTAAATTTGACCCACTCCTTAGTGTATATAGGCATGCTCCCTTCACCTGTTAATTTACCTCACTGTGTTGTGTTTGCTTCAGATTTCCAACTGTTGTTTTTCAACACCTTTTCAAAAAGTGAAAAACGGTGTTGTCTGACTTGATGGCCACCATGGTCCTTCACCAATCCTGTGACACAGTGACACTCTGTTTACGTTGATCAGTTATTTTGCCATTGTGTTTTCATTTATTCTAATGTTCACTGACAATTAGTTTCCTTATTGCGTGATGGCTTTTTGTATTCTCTGTTTGTTAGCTGAGTCATTTGAAACAATCAAACCAATCATTCCACACAACCTAAAAAAATCAAGTCATTATGTTACGATACAATAGGAATAGCAGGATACAGGACGCCTTGATGTGTAAACAAGAAAGCCATGTTTTCGTGAAAAAATGGAAGTTACTCGCGTACCACCTGGAAGACTTTGTGTACCACTAGTGGTACGCGTACTGCAGGCTGGGAATCCCTGATCTACAGCATTAGAGGACATGCTTTTGAACTAATACAGTTGTGTCTTTACAAAAATAAACAGTATGTTCAAGGGGGATTTGCTAAACAACAATCTTCCCAATCTGGCAGTGGCAATTAACGTGAAATAATTTATTACACACAAATAACACATTTTCGCAATACAGAACCACAACTTAAATGCAGTGGTGCATCTACTTAGGCAAAAGTCATTATGTCATGGAAGGGCAACTTCAGAAAATGCTTTTCAGTATAAAATCAGATTTTCTAGGCTATAGGTATCCTTCAGACCCAATAAAATTTGGCTAGTAGCCTAATGCAACTACTTTTTTAGATAGGGGTATGGGTAGCATCATGGAAAGTAAAGCTTGACCAATCCATTGGTATGCTAAGATATATTGGCTGATATGGCGATGTTGCTGATGCATCATACACCAGCAAAATTCCAACAACTTTGGCAACTTTTACTCATAAAAACTGCTCTGCTATTGTTCTTCATGGATTGTTTGGAAACCCAATTGCTATTTCATCTATGATTGATTAATGCAAATTCTGTCCTGTTCCATATGGAGCACAGCCCTCTTACTAGATCAAGTAGTGCATAATATTCAGACTGTTATACAATCATTTCTCTGAGCATGTGCCCCTAAAATATCTTAAGACAAAAAGGCTGAGTAATATAACAAAAATCTACTGAATTTTTGATTGAACTTTTAGATTTTTAGAACTACAAAGGTAGGCTTTGTTTTCATGTCTCAAAGTTAATTTGTTGTGGCAGTACAATAAATGTACCCCTTCAAACAAACAAATGTTCCCCTCGGGATACAGGAACCACTGGTCTAGGCAAACAGCTCTATGCTGAGTTTTCTTTCGCATAACTGTATTCACTATTTATTTTCAGACATTGTGACGGAATTGACTTAATTTTTTTTAGTCTATGACTTAAAAATGACCAAAAAACTAGGCCCTATGGCAGCGCTCTTCAACTGGTGTGGATTAGACATGGTGCGGACAGAAAAGTTGTGTCTGCTGTCCGCACCGCATCAGCAGCTTCTGTCCGCTCCGTGTTTGTTGTACATTACTCTGTCCGTGTCCGCGCTGCACCGCAATCCCAAAGTTTCACCCCCTAACAGCAATGGTGATTTGCACTCCCTCACCTGAAGCACTGTGCTTCTCATAACATTTTTCTCTGGGTGCAAGATTTGCCAATAAATGTGACAGTATTTATTTTGCTGCATAGTGTCTATTTTGCTGCATAGTGTCTATTTTGCCTCATTAACAGCACTGCTGGGGAGCTATTTTGCCTTTAGCTGAACTTGATCAGTTAAAGTGGTCACGTTTCATGACAAGTTCATAACACGTGACTTGCTCAGTTGACTGTGATGTCAGAGTCCAATGAACGAGTTTTGTCATGTCTTTAGTCCTGGTAAATTGTGAGCACCTTCTTGTCTGTGTTGCATGAAATGTAGGCTAAACCTTACACAAACCCTATCCCTAAAACTTGACCTGAACCTCGAAATCAGGGGTCGGGAACCTATGGCTCGCGAGCCAGATGTGGCTCTTTTGATGACGGTATCTGACTCGCTTGATATTTTCTTAACACGATTGTTACAAATGAAACTTTTCTGTAATTTTCCATCTATCTGACTACAAAGTCATCAGCAACACCATGCACCACGAGAAGTTGCATTAACAGTAAGAAGCATGTTATAAGAGAAAATTCAGACATTTTGCATTGTCCAAAATTATTGATTTTGATTAAAAATACGCACGTTAGTTTCATTAAGTGTTGAAAAATACTACTGTATATAGCTCTCACGTAAATGCAATTGAAAATACTGTATGTAGGTTTCATGGCTCCCTTAGCGAAAAAGGTTCCCGAACCCTGCTCTAAATCCTTATACCGTATTCGCAAACCTTAACCCGTTGTCTCTTTGCATATCCTATTTGTCATGTGGTCACATCAACCAGTGGTGTTCAACTATAGGAAAATTGCTAGCCCCAGCACGGGCACCATATATATAGGCCTACATCATTTGCCTCATGAAGAAAAACAGACACTACCTGTAAAGCTACAAAATGTTTTTAATTCTTTTAAATTGTCGCGCTACTCTTTGCTATTGTGTGCAAAGTCATAGCAAGCTTTTTCAGTTTCTATCACAATTTATCAAAATAATATGCTTGTTTTTGCAGTTGCACTAACCGACAGGCAAGCACAAATCCCTTTAAAGCACTGTTTCCACCAACATACATCCCCTGCTTGCATTGTGTCAAAGTTTTAGTGAGCATGGCAAGGTCACGGTGTGTTTATTTAATCCTCATTCACCCTGAATTTTGAATTAAATGTCAGTGGAGAGATGACATACATTCAGAGTGGTTTTGCCATACAGACATACGTTATACAGAAGATTGGGTAGTTAACAAACATTCAAACTTGCAGCCCTGAAACCATTTTCCTAGTTAGATGCCTACCAGTTAGCTGTCCAGAGTTCAGGATTAGCAGTTCGCATGCCAGTGCATCAGAGCCAGCTTGCCACCTGCAGGAAAACTAACCGCAATATTCTACCTACCAATCTTCGCTCAGAGGCATCGCGAAAACGCAGGTAAAAGCTGCAGGATAAGCCCGAAAAATAACTGTTGCTATCTAAGACAATAACTTCTGAAAAGTCTCTTCGTTTTGCAAAGAATCATCATTAGATGAACGTCCACGCGGTACACGGCACTGGCGTGGCTTAACACATTTAAAAGTCACCCGGCGTGGCAAAATCTTTCAAAACCGCACCGTGCGTAATGCGGTCGCGGNGCGGTTGACGTCTCTAGTGTGCATGGCGCACCCTAGGGTGCACCAAAATATGCGTGGGGTGCACCACTAAGAAAGGATTCACAAAAGTGCATCACAAACTTGTCACACTAAGCAGATAATTTGTACAAAAACTTTCTGTTAGCAAAAATAAACCATTAACCAACCAATGACTTTTAGGATTTAACCGAGACTTTGCACATTTTAAAGTGTGGTGCATCAGCATCACACCATATTAAGCTAATTGTAATTAGATGATTATTTGTGACTCATAAGCAACAGGCAACGAGCCATTATCAACTGAATTATGTAGTTGAGTTACTGAATTAGGGGACTTGCTTATTTAGGCCAGTGTACTTACAGACACGGGCGCAATTAGGTGGGGGACACAGAGGAAGTGTCAGTAAATAGGGTGCATGAGTTCGTCAATATCTTTAAGGGTGCATCGTAACAAAAAGGTTGAAGAGCACTGCTGTATGGAATATCATTTGGTCGCATTTTTGCACAGAATATATGTCACAAAAGCATTATCAGTCCAGCTTAGGTCAAAACACTCAAGGAAAAATTTCCAGTTTATCACTAGTCACAGCCCATTTATTGCATCACAGTCACATTTTGTTCCTGTGAACATGGGGTTTGTTCCTGCAAACGTGATGCTGAAGAGATACTTAGTAGCTTGTCAAACATTCAGAAAATGTCTGCTGCACAGCAACAAACTCTGCTTATTCATACATGCATGCACTTATCAAATTGATCCTGGCAATCAGCTGCACATATGCATTAACTTTCCATGTGGTGGAAGCAAGTATAACGCTGATGTGGAAGGTTGAAACTGAATCCTATTACCCACTTTAAATTAGAATTTTGGATTCAGATATTTTCAGATATGAATCCTTCTGGATTCAGTATTCCTATATACCCATCCCTGCATTTGAGGAATCAATTATTGCTGGGATCTCCCAAGGCTCAATTTTAGGCCCATTGTTCTTTTCATCATTTATAAATGGCCTACCAATTTCTAATATTATGAAAACTATACTATTTGCTGATGATGCAGTTTTAGTTCAGAATCATAATAAACTGGAAAAAATTGCAAAGCTCAGTTCATTGTAAAACGAAACAGGCAATTGATTGATTGGCTAACTGCAAACAAGCTCTTACTGAATATTTCTAAAAGAAAATATATCTTAATTATAAATAAAGATGTAAGTANATTTCTTTTTCAAAGAACTTTGTGTTACAAGTAAATTGGTGTAGTTGTAGATGAAAAACTGACATGGAAAGAGAATTGTAAATGGTTGTGTTGTACTCTATCCAAAGATGCTGGTGTACAATAAACTTAAACATTATGTTAATAACCAACCATTACGTATGTTGTACCACAGCTTAATAAACTCATAAGTACACTATGGAATTATTGAGGGAAAAGAGCAGGTTCATGTCATCTACAGCCAATATGGGTTGTTTTAAAACATACAGTGAGATGTTTGAACACATATGAGCTTGTGACTCATACAGTTACTTCCATTTATGAAACAGAAAATTCTCCAACTAAAAGATATATACAGTCCTGAAGTGAGCAAATTCACGTACAGATATACCAAGTCTCATCTACCAACTGCATTTAACAATTGTTTTAAACTCATTGCAGATGTTCATCCGTATAACATGAGACAAACTAAAACTTGACAACTGCTTTAGCAAAAATAATGTTCAAACTCAGGCGCTAAAACGATAAAGTACAGTGAAATAGAAATCTTGCCAAAAATTACTTTAGAAATAAAAAAACAAACTGCATTTGACGCATTTTACAGCAGAATTGTGTTTCATATTTATTGCAGAATATAAAAAGTGTATTGCTTGGGTACTAGAAAAGAAGTCTTGGTATTCTTTTTTGTTGGTGTGCATTTATGTAGTTATTTGGTGCTGTTATGAAAATAATTGAATCATGTAGTATTGCTGTCATAACTTAGTTTCTTTTTTGTTGCATCAAAGTCTCATACAAAGCGGTTGGATGTCTTTAGTTTCCATTCGCAAGCAAACAATGTGTCTATCAAACAGCAAACGAATTTCCATTCCCTTGCATGATTCAACACATCGACTGAGAATTCATTTCCCAAATACATGATTGGACGCTTTGTTCTCAACCTGCTTAAATTCTGTGACAACATTGCAGTGCTGCACTAGTTTAACTGTTGAAGAATTTCCTCTAGCTATCATGAATATTTCCAAATATGTGAAAACAGCAATTGTTTTATGTGGCAACATTAAATGAATGTCTTTTAGTGGCTTGATCTTGCCTCCAACACATATTACTTTCATAAGCCACTTGAGCACATTGCGCATATCAAACCTTATGACCAGTGCAACATACTTTTATTTACTGCAATAAATTGTTCCCTTTATACAGTAAGTAGCTTTGCCCTAGGGAAGTATGTAGTTCAAATGAACCCTGGTCCTTGGCAGCTTCCCATCCCCATGTGTTTTATAAATTGGTCAACTTGAAAGTCATCGTAGCACTATATTTTAACAACCGTGATGGCGACACTTAAGCATGTGACCTTTGTTAGTACCACACAGCTATCTTTCTTGTGTTTCATCAAAGTAATTGTGTTAGCGCCATGCTTTTTTACTACCACCACATTTCTATCTTCATGTTTTTTCATGCACTTGTGTTCCTTGATACTGCCATGCATGCTTTAGTGTACTTGGTTGCATGTGGCAGCGGAGATGCTCTACAATATAAGACTTCACCTGGTTTGGGTGAGCATCAGTATGCAGCTAATTGAACTAGTTTAGAAAAGGTTTCTGAGAAACATCGGGTGTTTTAAAAGGTGAAGGTATTGCTCTACTATCCTCCATGGACAAAACTTGGGTTTGAAGGCGAATGAATGAATGAGGAGGAATATTTGTGGTTATTATTAACATGATCATCTTTTAGAGAAAAAGATCACAGCAAGATTTTTCTTCAAGTGTATTTGTAGAGAATCAGTTCCAAACAAAGACAACACAATTTAAAGAAATTTTGTTTTGTGAAAGTGCCATGCTTAAATTTTTTCTTTGGGACAATATCTCATCATTTATGCTTGAGGCTGTCTTGTGCTTGTACTCTGCTTTCTGTCACTGGCTCAATATTTATATTATCTAATCTGCAAATAGCACATTTTTGTGATTACATTAGGAAAGAAAGGGTATGTTGTCAACACTCATCCTCATAGTCTGTATGAATAGGATAGAGTTTAACAGCCAAGTCAATGAGAATGTCACTGTTGGGGTTTCTGCTGCTTGCAACCAAGTGGGAATGAAAATTAGCACTAATAAGTCTGAAGTATCATGTTTCTACAGAAACCCAAGGCAGTGCACACTACAAGCAAGCGGAAATACAGTTTGCCAGGTGGAGAGGTTCAAGTGCCTGAGGGTGATATTTAGGAGTGACAGGAAACAAAACAAGGAGATTGATACAAGGAATAATAAGGGAAAGCACTTCTGCATGAGCCTTATCACTTTGTGGTCATAAACAGGCAGCTTTCAAATCCCACAAAGCTGTCAATTTTTAAATCTGTCTTTGTTCTGATCCTCACCTGGTCATGAATCTCACCTAATGACTGAAAGTGTACTACCTCAAGTGCAAGTGGGAGAGATGGGATTTTTGCAAGGAGTTTATGGCATGACACTTTGTAACAAACTGTAGGTGAAATTTGTAAAACCCTGAATGTTAAGCCAATTTATGAATGGAGAGATCCTAGCTGGATTAGTTCAGCCATGTGGCCAAAATGTCCCAGGAAAGATTGGCAAGGCAAGTTGTGCTGGTCACACCAACGGAAAATGGTGAAAAAGTCATCCAAGCAGCAGGTGCAGTGACTACATCACGGAACTTGCTTGTTCCCATCTTGGTGTGAATCAGGTGGAACTATCTGAGATTGCTGTTGACCATGAGATATTTCAAGTTGTTGCTGCACCCATGAAGGAAAGCATGAAACTGTATGAATTAGCAAAGCATGCTTCAAATTTTGCAATTACCTTTCCATCACGTGGTTGACTTATTATTGGATGCTCATCAAACTTTTTCTTCTTTTTTACAAACTGTTCCAGAAAATAACTTTCCATGTTGATATGTAAGTATGATATTTTTTGGCATGCTTACAAATCTAGTTACCTTTATACAGACATCGATGAATGCTTGGAGGGCTTGGACAATTGCCATCCTACTAATGCTGACTGCAAAAACAGCATTGGAAGCTTTTCATGTGCATGTCACAGCGGTTATAGTGGTGATGGAATTGACTGCATCAGTAAGTATTGGAGCACTTCTTTCATTTTCCAGTAATTTTCATCATTCTGTGCCATAATTTTAACAAAAACCTCACCCATCGTGTTCATATTTGTATATGTTGTAATGGAATCTGTAGCTTATGTTTGCAGTTCATTCAACTGTAAAAAGCATAATTTGCTAAAGTAATATCATGACTAGCTTATTGTTTGTGTTTGAACCAGCTCTGCAATACTTACCTCTTCTTTAGTCTAGTGGGGAAAGAATTGCTCAGTGTTGGGGTGAAAAGTAACTACCCATATAAAAATCATTGAAAAGAAAAAAAGCTTCAAAAGAATTGATGCTGTATAGGCATTCATTGAGATATCATTTGTAGCATATTTGTTCGAACCCAAGTCCTCAACCATGGTTAGCAGATTTGTTTGAACATTGGTGTTGATATTAGATACGACCAAAAGTTTGAAACAAATTCTATGAACTTTTATTCTGCATTAGAAGTAATTAGCATAAACACCTGAAAGTTGGTGACTGTTTTGGTAATGCATGTCTCTTCATAACTGTACATTTTGAGTTTTATTAGCTAGTTTGTTTTTACCCCAAATGGGTGCATTGACTTGGACAAAAAACTAGTTACCTTTTATGCCCAACAAGATTTATTCACCCCATGTTTGCATTTCTTGTATGATCTTGCTATGAAACAGACAAAGTCAATTTCTCAATTGCACTATGGAAAAAAATAAAAACCTTCATTTATTTTTTAGTGTTTCAGCTGTATTCTAGATGTGTTTGGCAATGATTTATTTGAAACCGTAAACTT
>JGI24021J15306_10009367_pt1 | contig 12120 bp, 8 predicted proteins | sample Ectturendosymbi1_FD_15306 | JGI IMG/M metagenome (IMG submission 15306)
TCACAACTGTTGAAACCTATTTTTTTGTCCCCGAACCGTTGTGAAACTCAGATAAGCAAAAATTATAAAACTTCAAAATAAACTTTTTTACCGTAGTCTAACATCACCTTTTGCAGTAAAATTATTTTTACTACCGTTTATTTCTCGTTGCTCAACGAAAAATATCGGTTTTAACGACTCCAGTTACGTCATCAAACCTCCGCAACCAAGCTTGGCTATTTACGAAGCTCCGCCTTTTACAGGCAACTTTATCCAGATAATTTAGAATTGGTGGCCCTCAGCATGTTTTAGCTTGTTTGGTATTTTAATGAGAAATTTAGCGTTTCTGGATTGGCAACCCTGGCCTGAGTCAGACTTTATAAGATCATCATATTAGAGATGGCACGGCCGCTGACAGTCCAGTCGTCGGGCCGTCCGCTGAAGGTTTTGAAACAGTCCGCTAGCAACTAATTTAGCGATGACGTCATTCCGGGCTGCTGCGGTCTGCTCGCCAATAAGGCAAAATTTTTGTTTTTTGCAAAGTTTCAAAATCTAACAATGAAATTGTGCTACTGTTCTTTCTCTTTCACCGTTCTGCTCATATTCTATTTCACTTGTTTCCATGCAAATCATGAACCATGTTAAGAATCAATCAAAGCAACCAACACTTTCATTTATAGTCTGTCGCTGTTGTGCAGGTTTAGGGCAGGTGTTCCCAAACTTTATCTGGCCATGTACCCCTTCAACATTTTGATAGATGAGCATGTGCCTCTAAAATTTCTTATGACAAAAAGGTTGAGGAAAATAACAAAAATAGATTTACCAATAAGCATGATTTTGAAAATAATATTCACAGATGAATGCATAAATATTGCGAAATGACACAGCCTATATGTAAACATATTTTTCCCTTCAATTGCTAACCTTAAATGAACCCCTTCAGATAGGAAAGGTAACCCTAAGGGCACATGTATCCCAGTTTGGGAATCCCTAGTTTAGGATTAGAGGCGAAGTTTAGGTTAGGGTTTAAGGTTTAGATTTAGGGTTTAGTATGTTACTACTGTACTAGCAATTGTAGTGCCTAGTGCACACTTGCCGTGTTACACGTTACAGTCGACAGACGAATAAGTTTTCAAAAGTGAAGGTCCCATGGTCAACGTATAGCCACTGCTTTAAGACTACATGCCATGGTTTTACTTAGTGTCCAAAGGACAATGAACTTAAAACTTAAGTGTTGTTACTTGGAAGTGGCTATGGAACCATCCATGGATCTTCCTATTTCAAAATTTATTCGACCATACCACCTAGCATGACGTAGTTCCAATAAAGCAGTCACTTTGTCACTCAACTGGCATTGATCTGGTAGCCTAACAGATAGGTTCCAAATCTGCCATGCCAATGGTTGAGTGTTCGCCTCTTGACTTCGCACCTTATGTTTTCATAAGTGAATGCTTGCACGTTTCAATTCGTGGGACCAGTTTATTTTTACTTTTTTAAAAACTTTCCAAACTTTTCCTTTAGGCCCTTAGGGGTTAGTGTGTTAGCTTAGCGTTACCTTAGTGTTAGCTTTAGGTTAGGGTTAGGTCAGCGTTAGCTTAGCATTAGGTTAGGGCTACGATTATGGTTAGGTTTACCTTTTGTGTTACTATGTTTTTTCTACAAAGCCTATTGCATTCTCCTCGTGTGTTACTGTCATATGATGTTACAGGAGATGGTTGAATAAGGTTTCAAATTTAAAGATCCATCCGATCCATGGTTCTGCAGCCACTGCCTTGTTACTTGGCTTTTGAGGTTATGTTATATTATGGGCTGGTCCAAGCCGGAAATATTAATAATTTGTGGTTTAGCATAAACAGTCCGGGCCGGGCGGTTTGTTGTTACCTGCGGGCGGGCCGGGCTGCAAAAGTGCTGGCCCGTGCCATCTTTACATCATATGTTCATTTGTAGCAGGATGTGATATCTCTTCTGGAACTGAAAGCCTTATAGGCCTACAGTAGAATTTGTCTAATTTGTCATCGCTTAATTTGTCAATTTTTGCTCAATTCTTTATTTTTTCATCAGCAGAATTCCTATCTTTTGTTTACATTTCTGTTCGTCAATTTACTCAATTCTTCACCTCTTTATCCCTGAGAAGCATTTTGTTCAGCTAATACCTCATTTGCAGTTTCGCTTTTGATGTCTAAGCAGATAGTATTCATACACGTGGGAATTCAAACAAATTAAAGATTTTTATCTAAGAATCATTGCACCGTGCAATTTGTTTATCGAATTTGTACACGAGGTACAAAGGAAGACCCGGCTCCCCACTGAGAGAACGCAGAAAGTCTTTAAAGTTTATTAAAGATTTAAGAAGTGCTAGTTTAAATTGAACAGTCTAGGTAAGCGCGACCTGACTCCCCATTAAGAGAACGCAGAAAGTCTTTAAAGTGTATTAAAGATTTAAAGGTGTTAGATTAAATGGACGAGTTGAGATAGAGTAGAGGAATTAAAGAGTTTATTTAAATGCTAAAAAAGTTTTACCAATTAAAATTTCAATTGAGATTAGCGCTTTCTGCAGTTCATTTCAGCTTGCTTGCATAATTGGTCACTTCACCTAAATCGTCACTTTTTTCTAATCCCCTTGAGGTGACAAATTAGGCAAATTCTACTGAGTACTCCTGGATAGGCAAATTCTACTAAGTACTCCTGGATGAGTACTCAAATTCTACTGAGTACTCCTGGATTTTAGGCAAATTCTACTGAGTACTCCTGGATGGCAAGCAAAAATTGGACATATGACAGCAAAAATTTAGATACATTTGCATGCCACGTTTGCAGATAATTCCATTAGGCTTGAGAGCCATTTTAAGCGTCCAAATTAATATTATTGAATAACTTGCAACTTATGCAGCATAAAAAATATGTATTATTTTTCATTTTTTCAAAGACCAAGGTTTGTAAAGAGGAAAATTCTAGGTACCAGGTAGGGACCCAAAAAATATTGATTGCAGTATCGGTTCAGATATTTCCCTTGATAATTTTCTCTGATTCTAGGGACCCGAATACATAAATTGTTCAGATCAGTGTTCACATCATTTGTGACACCTGGTTATCACAAAGAAATCACACATTGAACTTCAGCATCAAACCATGTAAAACCACTTCAGCATCAAACCAAGCTAAACCATGAAGTGACTGAAATGTTTTAGAGTTGTGAGCTACATTTAAGTTTTAGTATTGGTAAGACCTTGACACATTTCACTTTTTATTATTCCACAGTATGATGAAGAAATAAACTAAGTTTATGTAATTTGAAATAAAAAATGAAACCTGTTGTTGTTGCTGATGAAATGTTTCCTGAAGCAAACTATGATGGTGATGATTCATCCGTTGGAGCAAGTTCATCAGTACAGATGATGGATATCGCAGCAAATGAAAAAGCAGTTCATTCAGATTTTTATAATGGTAAATGTTGCAACTTGTGTGAGTTTTCACAATCATAAATTGTGTGTTGTTAATTACAGGTTCTTAGTAACCATAGTTCTGCCCAATTAATAAGATAAATTTTCACAGCAATCAGCTTTGTATGATTTAGTTCAGACTGTTGAGTATATACATCACTAAAAATCTTCATACTTGTAACAAAAAAATCCAAAGATAAAACTTTTGTACCGTGTAGTGCAGGTCTAAACCTTAAAGGCAGGAATTGTGCTCAACTGTTGCAGCTAGCAAAATAGCTGCCACTGGCAAAATTGTATTTTGTCAAACCACTAATTTCTATAAGTTATGGTAACTCATTGCTATCTAAGTTTTCTACAGGAAACTCTTTGCAAACAATTTTGGTGTTAGTTGATACCATTGGCAAAGAAATTTTGTGATCTGTCTTTTCAAAAACTCACTGCAGAAGTTTTTCAGCAGCATTGGGATAAAGAGAAGACTTGTATATAGATGTTTTAAGTATTTAAACAGATTAACATGGACTACCATCCACAGAGAGCAATTTCATAAGACCCTGTAAAAATCTCTATTCCAAAGTTTATAATATTTAATTGATGTTTGCAATATAAGCATCTTTTCTCTGTGAAAAAGTGTGCAGAGTGTTCCAAGAATCTGTTGCCATTTTGTGATTTATTAACTTGATCAAATTTTTTCATAAGGTCTCAAATCTTGACATCATGTGCAAAAACAGCTCATGATTTTATATTTCATGCATTTATGTTTTCCAGCATGAGAACGGTGTTCACTGCAATAGAAAAGGCATTTTGTGTGTAAGAGGTAGTTGGTTGAGCATGTGCCAGCGAAGCTGGTAAGTTGGGTATGATTCCTGCTCGGGTTAATTCAACATATGGCCCAACGGGCTACATGCAGCCCGCAAGAGCTTTCTCAATCACAGAAAATGTTGCAAAGGCCGACATTTACAACAGAACCAACTATAGCCTTGCAGCAAGGTTCTGAGGAATCTGCCTGCTTGTTCCTGCTTACATATGTGCTTTCAAATGCCAAACGTGAAACTAGTTTCCCTGTGAAATAAACTGTAATCGATTTACTTTTGCCATTTTTACGGCTTATAACTTCAGATACAGTAATTGTTGTTTCAGAATTTCTTTCAAACTACCGCCGAATAGAGTTTTGCAGCCTGCAGCAAATTTATGTTGATCAATTTGGCCCATCAACCTGAGGTGTGCAGGCCTGCCATAGACTCAAACAACAGTCATAGCAGCCTGTCCAGTCTTGTGTTCGGCATTGATGGGTGGGTTTAAGAAATGATTCACATGCAGTGCTGCCATTGACTTGCCACCAGTGCAGCATTCAAATTGCAAAAGCAGCCGTATGGTCCACAGCAGAAGTAAGTGGAGATGGGTGCCCACAGACCACTTGTGACACTCCAAACTGAATGGAAAATGAGTAAAACAACACTAAACTGAACAGTCAATACAGCATACGTGAGAGAAATTCCACAAAAAGTGCCAGCTGCAGTGCAGATTTAGAAATGCCACAAAACATTCGAAGACATTTGTTTGTGTAGCACTAAAAGTTAAGGATCTGGATGACTACCAGAACAGTAAGAGAAGTGGGAACGTTTAATAAGCATTTGTATGTAACCCCAGAACACCTTTCCTTTTGAAGTAAATGCAATTTCTGTACCTAAAAAACTAGAACACATCAAATGAAAAATCGTGAGTTGTTTCTCCACATCCCGTTGACATTTTAACATAATTTGAAATGCAAATTCACGTAGTTAATAGATTGCATATTGGTAAAAAATATTTTTGAAACACCCTGCATTGACTTTGTGTCTGAAAGTATGTCATTAGTTCCTCATTTGCATTAATATGCTATACCTAGGGAACTACTGTGGTCTTAGGGTAGGAGTAGATTTTTTACAAAAAAAGCCATTCTGCTTCATTTTCCAGCAGATATGACTAGTGAGGACTCACAAAACGTTGATACCATTTTATTTTTCATGCATCTTCACAGGAGCATGGAGTAACTTGTAATCAGCTTACTTCTAATAATAATAATAATCAAATGCACTTCGAAATTCCAAGTTTTTTCAAATCCAGAGAGATCTACTTTAGAGGAGCTGAAGAGCAGCATGCGGCCGACCCCTTTCAATGTTTGTTTATGCTTTGACGATGGCAGTTACAGCTATCTCATATTTCCTATTGTAGTTGTTCCTAATACACACAGCTTGTCTCCAGCTACTGATCGTTATTTGCCACTGTGTTTAACTTCGTTTTCAACAGCGTAACACAACCCCATTGTGCATGTTTTGCAACCAGAGTTGCCTGGGAAGTTACGCAAGACCATTTGGTGCCCTAGGTAAATTGGTTGCTAGATTGAACGCATTTGAATAAAAAATGCACTGCGTGCTTGTATTTTTTCGTAGGGCTGCAGCAAACAACCGCATGTTCAGTTTACAAAATGCTCCAGCTTGCGAGCGCAGCATGTCCACTTGGAAAAATCCACAATTTCCTCCCTGGAAGAATTCCTTCCCACGCCCATGTTTAACTATTAACTTTTACTTTGTTAGTTACAATTTACGATCATTTTGCCCCCTCCCAAATTTCAGGTGATTGGTGCCCTGGAGCACAGCAAAGTATTTTCGATGCGGTCTTGTTTCTAAGTTAAAAATTCAAGAGGTGTTCTTGAGAAAAAATGAGGAAAATTAAGGAAACATGTGAAGGCCACTCACAAGCTTCGGAGGTTATGTATTCGCATTTCCTGCCATTGGGTATGGTCAAATTTTGAACATAAGGACTTTAACTGTCCACCTGTCGTTTGTCCGTTTAACGTTGCGTCTGGTTTGCTATTCGTCATTCCACACTATCGTAAATTTTAAACACGACTAATCGATAAAATGAGCTGCGGTTTTGAAAAATTGTTTTTGCCCATATCGAACTGTTTTACTTGAAAGCCAACTGCACCAGTGCTTCATTACGTTCTCCAATGTTTTCCAGATTTTCAAGATTTGTTCGACGATGAAGACCTAAGCTAAGATGATTATCAGAACAATGCAGTCTGCAACCTCGTGTGTGTCGCCATTTAAATTGTTTTACATTTGTCTGAAAATAACGAACTGTTCCTTTAATACCGTTCACAACGCGGATGGCTGGAGACAGGAAATTACATCAACCGTGAAAACTTTGTTGAAAAAGGCTGACGTAACGAGCTCTACGTTTGAAACAGATCACTTGGGAAGAATAATTGTTTACACGGACGGTTGCTGCCTGAATAACAACCAAGTAAATAATCGCAGGGCTGGAATCGGAGTGTACTGGGGTGGCAACCACGCCCTCAACCTATCGTTGCCGGTATACGATGAGCTGCTGACATCCAATCGCGCCGAAATACTAGCAGCGCACGCGGCCATCATCACCGCAAAAGAAATTGAGTGCAAGCAGCTCTGCTTGTGCACCGACTCCGCGTATGTCGTGAACGGGTGCACTGAATGGCTCTATCGGTGGTTCGCCAATGACTGGCGGAGAAAAGCTGGAGCTCAAGTCAAAAACACGGATCTCTGGAAGCCATTGCGCGGTGACCTCATGTGCGTCTTCACGACGTTTATAAAGAAAACTGACGACAGCGCTGGTGTGCGGCAGGCTCATGCTTTGGCGAATGAGGGTGCTGCTGCGAGTTGCTGAGAAACACAATTGTGTGACGCTCGTTTATTGAAAAAAATAAATAGCAACGACCGGCTTGGAATGTTTACAGTCTTGGCAGTTTGTTGTGTAGCTTAGTTTCTCCGTACCATGCCAGTCCTCTTCATCGTTCCACCTGAGTCTCGGTTACAGAAGCTTGCATCTCAGTGACTGTCGGTTCGTTTTCACGTACCATCGGCATCTTCAAACTGACCGTCGTCGTTATCACCTGAGTAGTGGCAAAAACGTAATGCAACCAAACTGGTTCAGAGGAATTCAAATTGTTAAAGAAAGTACGTCGTCAAGTTTATGCAATAATTGCACGGTACTACTGCTGCTAACTTCACCTCTTTCACACAGCAATAAAGCAACTAGCGATGATCTTTTGCATTTCAAACTTATCGCTCACCATTGCTGACACCGTTAGCAACTCCGTCGCTTCGTTCTTGGGACAACATCGCTTCCAACCTTCGCATCGTTGCCAGTCCTGGATAAAATATAAAAAAATGTGTATTTATTCTTCCGTTGCGTTTACGACCCCGTGGAAGTAAGACTTCTTTGTTCGATAAACACGTTGCAGAAGCAGCCAACAGGATATCAATAATAAAAATCTTTCCCCAACTGTTGCAAAACAGCAGATTTCCATCATCACGGTGAATGGCAACTGGGAGAAAAAAAACATCGGTGTCGTTTTCAAATTTTGCAACAGCTGAGCAAATATTTTCATTATTCTTTGTTCGATCTTGCACAACTCGTCAGGTGTTGATGGGCACGTCTCCAGCAACACATCAAACGTTGTACAAGTTTTGAGATTGTAGTAGACTTCTTAAAAATCAAGTATCGATTGTTGTCGCAAAACGGACATGAAGTGTTACAAGTAATCGAAGGCGAAACATGTTTCCGTAAAATAAGGAAGAGACAAGAGATGGTTTTACTGAGATCACTTGTAGCTCAGTTTTCTAGGAAGACCCTAAATCAGCCATGTCCAACCCGCGGCCTAGACAAAGAGTTTGTGCGGTCCAGTATAGGTTTTCGCTGTAGAAGAAGTGCAAACGGACAACCAGGTGGCCTTATTCAATTAAGTACTCTCCACAATGAGGGTGAGCAAGGAATTGATCTGCAAATTTTTTTATAGGAAATCGACTTCACGTAAACTACGCATCCTCAGTCCTAAAAGATGCAAGCAATGCTTACAGGTGAAAAGTTGAAAGGCTGAAGTAAGCAAACAAACTCAAGACTAAAATGCATAAATCAGAACAGAAGCTGTGTTCAGAACACAAGAACAGACAATCTGTCCTTATTTTGATCATCTTAAATTTGACATTTTCGATGCAGTGATCTCAATCCCACTTTCTATCACGTCTGTACTGCGTAGCGGGAGATTTCCAAGTGTCCATTGACACCTTGGTGCAAAACCTATTTCTAGTTTGCTGATTTCCACCCTAGTTTTCTATTGGCACTAAACTTGCCTTGACATCACACTTGCGGAGTGGTTAAAGGTACTAAACAGTCGTTACAATTGCGGTTAGGATTCGAAAGTTCAGTACAGCAGCTGAAATTAAATTCTAGTTTGGCAAGATCAAACAGTAAGTCGTTTAATTTGCGGCCCTATTAAGATATTGGCATGATTTATGACTCAGTACGGATTTTCGGTTGGACATAGCTGCTCTAAATCATTCGGAAAAGAAATACGCTTTTTTCTTTACTGAAATAACCGGTCTTAAACTGCGTCAAGTTCTAAATCATTGTTAAAATAAGAGTTATTAATTGCACGGTGAACGGCTTGTGAGTCTCAACCACGTTCAGGCTGCCACAGCAAGCAAACCAGTGGAAAACGTGCACTGTACACTAGCTCAGCAACGTGGCTGCCAAGGTTTAGTTTCATTCCCTGTTGCGTCACACACGAGATTCAGGCGCGAAGCGTAAAGTTTCGTTTAAAACCAGGCGAGAAAAACAACGTCCTGCAGAGGAAATAAAACTACAGTGAAAACTGTTTCTTAATAAGCCAGCACGGTGCTTTGTGCAGCACTAGGTTGAGAGTGGAAGTTGCGTAAGCTCGTACGGCGAAAGAATACTAAGTACCGAGAAATTGCAAGAATGGCATTTGCATCGTATACGTAGTCAACTTAACACGCAGCTTCACACCAGGGACGTAACGAGGGGGGCACAATTCTTCGGGTGACGAATCACTGCGGGGTCGCCGAAAAGACCCTACAAGTCACAAATACTTCTTCAATACAGTTCATTGCTTCCGAAAGAGCTCAGGTTCGAACATTGGGGGCGCCAAAGTTGCTTCTTGCCTCGGGCGCCATCTAACCTCGTTACGCCCCTGGGCCAACAGCAACTCGGGCTCCTCCACACCTTTGAAGAATCTGGTCAGCGAGGATAAAGCCAGAGCCTGAATCGTTTCGAAAACAGGAAAGATATCATGCGATAACATCCGGATAAATCCATGTTTTCAAGTAAGAACATGCACGTTCTTTGGAATTTCGCCGATGTAGTAAAATAAAGTAAAACTTGTTTGCTTCCACACACAGTCTCTAACAATAGAGCACGCTACCGTGGACCGCAGAATTAGTGCTCAACTCGAGGTTTGTTTACAGATTGAAAGTCAACGAAGTTGCCAGAGAAATTCAGAAACGCATGTAGCTATTCGGGCAAAAGCTGAGGTACAGTTCTTGTGTATGCAGCATAGGAGGGATGGATTGTTTTCGCTTCTGGAGAGAAAACTGGCTAGATTTTAATGTTACTGAATGTTTTAAATTGATGCGAACGAGAGAACTTATGCCCCTTAAAAAAGCTTATGCCCTCAAATTTTTACCACTGGCTACTGGTCTGGTTGGAACAGCTGTAAAAGGCGGAAGTTTCAGAACTTCATTTTAAAAAACTAACAAACTAGGATGAAAATGAATTATTTTTTCCTTTACAACATGCTGATATCTATGAAGTCGTAGATTGCTTACCTCTCTACAAGACGAGCTCTGAACTTACGTTGCGCATCTCATTCAGCGAACATTGGGTGTGAAGAAAAATGAAGGCCACGGGGGGGAAAGCACAAGTGCTAAGAACAATACACGTTGAAGCAACAAAATCACGAATCTGCTAATTACGGGCTTGGGCAAGATCTATAACATTGTGCAGATGCTCTTCACACGCCGTTATTCCAGTTTTTCGTTGATACTACAGTTTCACCAGATCGCATTAACTGCATTAATACTCGAGGCATGGGCGTCGGAAGGCTTTTGCCAGGGGGGTCACCAGGGGATTTTTCCAGGGGGGCAAAAGTGGTGAAATTTGTTTTTTCCCACTCGGCACTAAGAAAACAATCTTTTTTGCTGAAATTTTAAAAACCCAGGGGGGCCTTGGCTCTCCCCTGCTCCCCCTTCCGAAACCCATGACTTGATGACGATCTTGAGGGAACACTTCATTGTCCTCGACCTACATCCGCCGCTGCGCAGCGCGTTACAAACGACATACCGTGAGGCGTCATGTGCGGCAGGTTGTCCTCTCCTGTGCAGAACCCGTCACCCGCGCCATCCTCGAACGTAACTTGCGAGAGTCCTTCTTCAATATCATCACCGTCAGCCTCTTCACACAAATCGCTGTCGTCTTCGTCCGGATGCAGGCACTGACAGTCGCTCATTGCGTCGAAAACTTTCTGCACTGAAACGCTTCAGATTTTTGAAACTTTAAAGTGATTTTTTGCGTTTTTTTCTTTCCTGAAGAAATTTCTGGACATTCTGCAAAATTCACGAATCATCTCAAACATTTATTTCGCACGAAAGTACATCAATACGGTCGAACACCTGATTTGGAAGTTTCAAAAGATACAAAAAAGTCACAGGTGCATGCAACTACAGCACTGGCTAAAAGCACCAGGTATTTCCAAACGGTTGTGATCTCCACAAGGGTGGTTTTCATTGGTTCTGCTTTTGAAGCATACCGAGTGCAGATTTGGACAAAATATTCAGCAACAACGTACAAATTAGGGTTGAGAAAAACCCGTTTTTTTAAAAAAAAAACGAACCACCAGATCCTTTTGTTTTTTTAAAGATCCCGTTTTGGGTTATAAAAACAGGTTTTTGTTCGTTTTTCAAAGAAAGGCACAAAAAACTAATTCTGCATTGTTTTTATTGCATCATGCAACGTCACCATTTTCAGAATCACACAATAATAACTTGTTATTGTGTAATTCTCAAGATGATGCAAATCATTTAATGTCTGGCAACGCTGGACTGGGGTCGAAAGTTATTTTCTTGATTTTTGAGCATATTTTTTCAACATATAGTTTGGTATGGTCCAACATCAGAAACAGGTTGTGTGCAGAGACGGCAGAAAATTCGAAGAAGTATACCGATTTTACAGAGCTGAAGAAGATAACCAGACTGTTCGGATTGTTTTTCTGTTTTGTTTCAAGTCCTTGAAATTTCGTTGCTGTTTGTTTTGTTTGATTTAAAAATAATTTATAGTTAACTGTACAAGTGCGCTGCTTATTTTTTGAAGGAAAAATATAGAGCGGGTTTTATTGCTTATTTACGTGGGTATTTTCGAAAAAACGGGTGGAATTTTTTGGGTCGGGTTCAATTACATCAACCCTTGGTGCAAATCGACATTATTCCACATCTTGTATGACGCGAGATACTGATTATCCCGTCATAAACCCGATTTGTACATTTCGGTAGTGACGTCATAACCTACGAGTTGAACTCGTAGCTGTTGACTCAGTCTTCTAGCGAGCAAACATTTCTGTGAACAATAGCCACCGATCTTCAACCAAGCATTGTCTCTATAGGAAGTTGCACGTGACTTAAGAAAATACCTTTTGCGAAGGAGTGATTGCTCTTCAATACACATCACATAGTCGGTCGTGCTTTAAATAGGAGGATAGTAAAGCAAACAAAACAGCTTAATGTGGTTGCTTAGCTACAAATCTGACTTCGTCAAGCATATTCCATCTTCAAATCTGGTTATTCCTTCTGCTATCAGTGCACTTTCTACAATTTCGCTTTAGATCTTGGTT
>JGI24021J15306_10009369_pt1 | contig 12119 bp, 8 predicted proteins | sample Ectturendosymbi1_FD_15306 | JGI IMG/M metagenome (IMG submission 15306)
ACTCCTGGTTGTTGGAGGTAAATCAAAAGCTATTTTTCTTCGAGCCAATTCGGTGCGTCTAATCACGTGATCGCAGGGGTTGCCATTTGACTGCATTGCCATCCTTGCTGTGCAAAAGTGGTTGGAGTGTCCGGGCCCGAGCGCAGGATGTGTCGTCTTTATCTCCCAAAACTAGGCTCAGCTCCGCTACAGGCAAATAAATTGACTGAATTCGAGATATTTTCTTTTCTGATAACGCAACAAACCTATGGGCATCAGCGTAAGATCCAAGATCTGAAGTTTGTCGAGATCATGACGTGAAAATTCTACTATTCAGGTCCTTTGCTTTTTAATCTCATACACCCAGCTATGGAAAACCTGTTTGAACGCAAACTTTTGCCGGCGCAGCACCACTGAAATGTTTGCTTAAAATTAATTGTAAAAAGAAATTTTGCAGAGACACCATTTTCAAAAGTTCGATCTTATTTTAATAATACTTCGCGTTTTGGTCTCCGAACCAGGAAAACAGAGAAATTGCAGTTGCACTTTCGCAGGAAAGACTCGAAAATATACAATCACCAGCGGCAAGTGGGTGCCGATTTGATTTTACCTTCTCTCAGTTGTTATTACATCGGTTCTACCGGCTTGAGTTTGTTGCAACCGATACCTATAGAAATAACAATATTTGCCGACACTAATACTCAGGCACATCACCAGTTGAAACCAAATGAAGCCAGGTTTTCAAGCAGCAGTATTTACAAATGGTAGAAAGTTATTTTGACATTATTGCGAGCAGTTTTTGCGTCCTCAAGCCGTGAAAGCGAGCAAGCTTGTTATTTAAACGGTCAGAAATGCAGAAAAATGTAGGTAAGTCGTTAGTAATACGAGATAACTTATTAAAATCTTTTTGCTTGATTTATTAATGTATACAATTCCAGTGCAAATAAATGTAACGAGCATAAGGAATCCTCATATTTTCTTATGAGGAACTCTCAGTGTTAAGCCTTGGATTTCCTGTTATCTTTTCTACAGTGCCCGATTATGATTTTACCGTAATGCGCGACTAGTTACTTTCTTTGCCAAGAAAATGCTTCCACAAGTTCTTTTGAATGACTTGTTCTGAAGCCAAGCGGCGACGAGTTCTAATAAAAGTGGTTTTGTTAAAATAATCGTGATGTTGCACATTTCAATCACAGGAACTGTCAAGCAAAGACATTCCAAAACCAAGCAAAGATGGCGTCACAGTTGCTGTAATTTCTGGCGAAGCTCTTGGAGTTAAGGCAAGCATATACGTCTTCTAATATAAGTTCAGATGTGAACTGCATTACTTGAACTGCCACTGCTCTTTGCACCAAATTTATAATTGACGATGTGCACATTGAGGTCGTGCTCACAAAAGAGGGAAATTCTTTTGTTTGTTCTTTAAAGGTTTCGATACGCTTGGAGCGTTAAGCGGTTTTATTTCCATCAGTCGTTGCGCAGAGTTTTGAAAAATGTTAGAAAAACTGACTTGTTCGATATTTCAAATTATTTTTGTAGCTTACTCGCAAAAACCAGGGTCCAAAAACAGCTGTTAATATTGCTTCAAGTATCGGGCAGTCACCCGTTCCTAACGCATCATCATATTGCGTTTTTATTTATTTCAAGAGCGTGTAGTTGCTCTTCGACAGCCCAAGTAAATACATCGCCAACTTGGAATTTTTCTATTGCAGTCCAAGGTCTACACTCGCACTCCCACACTTTACCTTGATTTCACTCTTGACCCACATGCGAAGCACGTGCAGCCAGTCCCCGATGGTTGGACGACCTTCGCGTATACTTTGGACGGGAAAGTGCACCTTGCTGGTCAAGAGGTACGGCGGGCTGGTGGCTGACACTATCAGACTAGGGTTTCCCGGTTAGCATCGTCACGAATTGTACTGTAATTTGTACTGTACTGCATACTGTAAACAAAGTTTTATGAAAAAAATTTTTCCATCCCACTTCGTCAACTCAAAACTTTTCGCGGCTTACTTTTAGTTTCATCAGGCTTGCAATTCTCAGTATCCCGGTATGCTTTTTGTGTAAACCTATTGAAAAAGATAAATACAAATTTTAAACAGACGGCAACTACTTCATCTAAATACCGAGGTTGTCGTAAAGCAAGGCTTTAGTGTATTTTGGTTGTGTTCGTAAAGCGAGGTTCTACTGTATTTTGAGAGACCGTTGGAGAAAATCAAGAGACAGTTTCGCGCCTTCAAAATACCTTAAAAGAAACACTGGGCACCAGTAACTACTGTATTAGATCATTTCATACAGAAGCATTTCATTATCAGAGAAAAATGGAGATGTATAAAAAGCATCAGGCAATTACACGGAGCGATTAAAAACTTTTGATGAAGATCCACATCGTTAACAAAAGCATACAAATTGTTTCTAGTGAAGGTATCAAAAGTGTTGACGAAATAGGTAACTGGATATTGGCGACCACTTACATTCGTTGAGATGTAATGCAGAGTTCGATAAGCATTGTTATATGCAACTGGAAGCTCATATTAAACTGTGTGCACACCAATCACAATGGATTGGCATGCAATACGCACAAAACAGTGTTTTTAACTTAAATGTTTCATGGTGATTAACTTGGGAGCAAATGAGAACGTAGTGCTTTTCTGTTTAGAATAGGAAAATACGTGCATTCTGTGGCTAGAATTCGTACAACATAGGGTTGTAACAGAAAAAAAACAAAAGGTCAGTTACTTCATAGTTGGCAGCACACTGCACCGCTGTGTTTGGTGACGGCGATTCTGTCGAAATGGAAAACAAGTCGAACGACAAAGCACGGTTCCTTTTGATCGCCGGACAACCTCTCAATGAACCGATTGTGCAGCACGGTGAGTTTTTAAGGTATTCAGTGTTTGTTGAGCGTTTCGGTCGAATAACACGAACCATAATGTGCTCTCCCACGCGATAACTTCAATAGCTTCTTCAGCATCTTTCAAAAAAAGCAAATTGCGCTTGATGAGCTTTTCACACAAGATTGCTGCTTGAACCAATCAGGCATGTTACAACCAGCGCTTCTTTTTCATGTATTTATGTATTGGCAAAAACTGTTAGAACTTTAAACTACCGAATTACGGTCACTGGTATCTTTGCGCATATTAAGGTTTCCTTATCTTTTTTGAAAGTCATTTAAAAAATAGAGTGAATTGTTAAGAATGAGATCTTCTTGGAGTTAAGATATCGTCGTGAACTGTGCTGATAAGGATGCTGCTGAAACTCTAAACCGGTATCCACCTCAGGAATTATCTCTTAGCGGTTGTTTTAATAAATTAACTTTTTAGGCCCGTTCGTCATGAACAAACCGGAGGAAATCCAAACTGCTTTTCTGGATTACCAACTGGGTCGTAACGGTTTCGAAAACGCTCTGTCCTGGAAAAGCGAACGTTCCAAGTCCAGAATTATTTGACGTGCGTCGCTTCCGCATTCGCTTTTTCGCCGTTTGCACTTCCATTTTTATCGCATCTTTGTGCATATACTCGCTATGTGAAATGAACTAGCCCTTTATGCGATGTCGCAATATGTGCAAAGAAACCGCGTTGTTTTGTGGAGATTATTTTCGCCTTTGCCAAACTCAAACACACACAAGGCCAAAATTTGAAGCTTGGGCAAAGCCACAGGTCAGTATTTGTTGAAAAGCAGTGCAAAAATGTACTCGTGTTTATTGACATTTGAAAGCAGTGCAGTGCAAAAATGTACAACTTAGTCTTAAGTTATTTACGTGGAGTTATTGACGAGCCCAGTCAATCGCTGCTACTTCAAACCCACGCAGCAGATCTGTGAAAGCAGCTGTGTTAAGTGCAGTTTCACTCTCCAATCATATGTGCTTCTCGAGTTCTTACATAGCAGTTAAGTTTGAGTCAAACGAGTCACTGTTTTTTTGCTATCTGTGATATAAAGACGATTGTAATTATCGCTCGTCTTAACTGCCTAGGTGTATCAAGTGGTAATATATATTTTATTGTTGACTGTATTTTTAAACTTCTAGCGTAGGAACGTAACAACAATTAATTTGATGTTTGCTGTGTGGTTTGCTTCTTTGTGGCTTACTCAAGCTATTCAAAGCTTGACAGAAGAATCCAATTCCAACTTGTTCGGAAAACGATCCATTGAGGAGGCCAAGTTTTCATGGAAAATGTCAGCCCCACGTAAGGTGACGTAGAACAGTAGTCTCGCTTTGCTTCGTGCTGCGTTTGTATTGCTTTTTTGTGTGGAACCAGGCCCGTAGCCAGGTTTTAAAGTTTGGTGGGGCAAAATAAATTTTTATGGGGGAAAGGTTTTTGTTTTTATTACATTTTTGAAACAAATTTTTGTGGGCACAACACAATTTGAGGGGCACTGCCAGTGGCTACGGGCCTGTGTGTAACTTATCTTAGCTGACAAACACTGTGGTCTTTTAATGGTGTCCATAAATGGCAAAAAGCAAAAACCAAACTCTTTTCCTAAGATATCCAGAAAACCGATGGTTGTGTTAGAAGCGTCTTGTGATAAGCTGGTTGCCTTAAATTTGATCAAAATTTAATAGATCCATGCCCGACTCTTGCCAAGTAACTCGGTGCTTACTCATTTTTCAGTGGCATTGGTGTTTCCTTGGAAGTTTGTTCGATTTGTATGAAGGAAGTAGCAGCCATGAAAGACAACGAGTTGAAGAGACATTACCACACAAATCATGTTTACCGTTCACTAACTGGAGAAAAGTGATAATAAATAGTAGCTTCAAATATTCTCAGTCGCTGTAACAACGGATGGCGCTCCCTCTATGACAAAGTGGAATCAAATCTTATTGCTCTGCTGAGAAAGAAAGCAATGGAAAATTCGGAATCGGGTTTAATACAGGGTCATCATTATTCATCAGGAGCTTTGGTCTCAACGTGTTCATAAGGTGGATGATCTCGTGAAAACAGTGATAAAATGTGAATTTCATGAAAAAAGCAGGATTACGCCATCAATTAAAGACCTTTCGAGGAGTGTGGAGCAAAACATGGCGATGATGCATATTTTGGTGCAATCCTATGGCTAAGTAGAGCAACACTGGCAATTATTTTCTGTTCGAAAAGAGATTTCTGCTCTTGTGTATTCTAAATATCAGCAGGGGCCTGAACTAAAAAGCTACCAATGGCTATGCGATTTAGGCTTTCTATCTGATATAATGATTCATCTGAATGAATGGAATTTGAATCTTCAAGGGTTTTGAAATTTTGTTTCAGCTCTTTATGATTATGTGAAAGCTTTTCAAAGTAAATTTGATTTGTTGCAAAATCAACTGGAAAAAGTAGATTTATCTCATTTTTGGGATGCAAGAAGCTAACTGAGGAAGATTAACACGGTGAAGATTCAAAATATACCATCATACTTCGAAACATGAAGATGATTTTCAGCGACGACTTTGTGACTTCAGCTCACAAGAGCAAGATCTTCTGCCAATCCATTTCATTAGGATCATGAGTGTGCACCCACCGATTTGCAACTGGAGTTAATCAAACAGGAAGAATGTCCTGACATGAAATCATGCTTTCGTGATCCTCCTTTGGCCAAGTTTTGCACCTCACTTCCAGTTTTACCTGGACCAGCTTTCGGCTAGCATGCCAACAGAATGGCTTCTCTTCTTGGTAGCGCTTACATTTGCGAGAAAAACTTTTTAGTTCTTAACTTCATTAAATGCAAATGGTCGACAACGATCACAGATTAACATCTCTACTCCACCCTAAGAATTTTCTACTATAACGTCCTAACGCAGCTACGGGAGACTATTGGTTGAAAAATTACAGCTGCAGATTTCACTTATGCAACATATTGCATATTTCGGACGTTGTCGTGAAATGTTTGAATGGTGATGTAATAAAAATGTTTAAAAAGTTCTGTTTCGGTGATATAATAAGATTAATTTTTGTACAACAAATATTATACACAATTCGTAATGCAAAATTATATTACCTTTAGGCTTAATCTGAAATTTTGGGATGAGAAATTGTGGATTATTTTATTGCGACCAGTCAAGGCTCCAGAATGGTGAAATAAGGCCCGTGCCGTGAAAACTTTGGTCACCCCTGATTTAAAGGAAACTGTTAAGTGCTTTGATGTTATTTACAATTTCTGCTTTTTTTTATTCCGTGCGCGGTCTTCAAATGGATGCATTTACGTTTAAACTTATATTGGGACCGTGCTGATGAGTCAAGAAACACAGTTCGTCTTTTTTAGGTCGTAAAAACAGTGCTGAGCGTTGAACAAAGCGAAGGCGTCGGCGCTCGAGTGCGACGCAGCGTTGGAAGACCCGAGCTGAGAAATCTCGATCCATTCATTCTTTTAGATGAAGGGTGAAATAGCCGGCGGGTGAGCTTTCTTCCATGCTGTTCATCCAAGAACGTCATGCCATATTTTATGCGATCTAAAATCGATCGTCAGCTCACTTCTGAATGCTGCGTGTAAAATGAAGCATACTTCAGATTTTATCACTGCTGCCGAGTGAATAAGTAACATATGTGTAGGTATTGGTTGTTTCGAATACTTCCTTCACAACAGTTTTTGTGCAGTTGCTCTGTAATGTTAAAAATTAGCTTGCTATTCTCAGTTTGTTTATGTCGCAAGAACTTCAGCAAAATTTTCACGATCAATGTGATGTAAGCTGCTGTGTTTTCTATTGACTGCTAATTAAGTATTGCATGTATCACAGCAAAATCGCTGTGCTTTGCGCTGACGAGTGGTACCACTTGCGCGTTTTATCTCAACTGTTCAGGTTTTCCCGATCACCCCATCGGGGTTTTGAAACTGTTTCCTACGTTCTACGAGGCGCTATTGAACACGAGGACTTCTCTGGACATCGGGGAATTATCCGCTAAGGGGACTTGCAATGGATGACAGCAGGTGCTAGTGCAATGGTGGGCAAACTACGGCTCGCCGACATGTTTTGTGTGGCTCTTCTAGCTGAATAGAAATATCTCAAATTAATAGCGAGTTGTCGCCTCATATTTAATGTTTGTTTCATTTACCAATGTGCTTACACGAATTCGTATGGTTAGTTGCCAAGAAGCCTACGCGATTTGATGTAGGTCATTTTATGTGAAACTTGCATTCTTTAACGAACTGTACTGGACACTACAATCTGATTTTGCTGCTCGCTGGTGTTTTTGGTTTTCTGTCAATGACTCTTCTGTTGAACAAGTTTGCCCACCCCTGTACTAGTAGGTTTGCGTGATCTTCGTTTTACTTCGGCGTTGTTTTCTTAACACATCGCTGTTACAGGCAGGGGAGTTGTTCATTCTGAGATGCCTTTCGGCGACGATGAATCTGTGATTGTGCAATTATGGGTGAATTTGAGGAGCGATTTGAAGATGGTTGAGCCAGCTTACCAGGTAGGTACTAGCGATGTTACGACGAAGGGGTTTTATCAATCAGTTTTAAATTTTCTTTACAGGAGGCAGTTATGAACGCATGTTTCAAACAATAGGGAATAAATGCAATGACATCGAACTTAAGGAGCTGTGCACAGGGCAGACGTGACGTTACGTCATTATGACCGAAATTGCAATGCAACAGTTGTAAAAAATGAAGCACTGGTATCAGCATCCCACTGACAGCTACATCGGTATTGACGCCATTGCTGGTTGATGGTAGGGTCGCATCCATGTTTCTGAGTAATTTCTTGTAAACTTAAACTGAAAACAAAGAAGGATGCTGAAATTTCGTCGTTCGCACTCAGCGGCAAAGTCAGCTCTCCGGCAAGGTTATCGCAGATAAACCCAGCTTTTTTATTAAACCGTCTTGTAATTGTAGTTTGTTTACCGTAAAACAACAGTGGACGATTGATGAGAATCGAACAAAGGGAAAAACGAGTAAAGCTGTTAGCGCAGAGCTGCTGTGATGTAAAGCAAGCGGAACTAGCACACACACCAGGCACCTCAGCTATGTTGTATAACTTTCCAGCCAGTGCCAGTTGAAAATGCGACAAATGTTAGTTTTTGCTAAGAACAATTTCTGAGCAACTTACTTTTGTTGGGTAGCTACAGTAGTCGAACAGCTACCAAGTTAGAATCTTACTTGTAGCGCAAGAGATGCATCGAAACTGGTTGGACAGCGTTCTATGAACTTAAAAGTTGCTTGAATCATTCAGGCAGCAACTCGTTCCGAAGCTCGGTTGTTATTTCAGATAATGTTTCTTTGCATGTCAACCGGTTGCGTAATCCCGAAAACTGAGATTGGGAACGCACTGTTACGATAAAACATGTTTTGCTACAGCCAAGGGAATTTTTGTGATGAATTTTACAAACAAAAAACGACGTACCCATCAAATGCTGATGACGCGTAATGAAACACCGTTCCCCCTTTAACAAGGGTGTGAGGGAACTGCTTTCTCCCCAACTGGACTACCGATGTTAACCCACGAATGTACGTATAGTGCTTTGTCATTTTTGCGACAGTTGGCTTCTTGCGTATGGGTTAATTGGGATCGAATGCGTTGAGTTTAGTGCCATCCTCCGCTTGTTGGCGTTTAACATACACACTGCATCCTTGAGTTTGTTTTTGTCTGTCACACCGAGTGCAGTTCACGCTGTGCCTATAGCAGCCAAACAAATGATTCTGATCAAAAAAACGATTGCCACTAGACAAAACGCTCTTTCTGTCTGTATAGGCGAAGTCAGTCAGAGTCTCGCATTAAAACTCAGCAAATTTATAAGTGGGGCTTATTTTTTGGCAAAATTGTTAAATTTCGGACAAGCACTGGCGCTGCATCGTCATCCGGAAACAATGCGGCTGAATGAGCGCAAACAAACAATGAGTTGACACGTATTGTTAGTGTTCTACGCTGAGCTTTTGTCGGGGCTGATTCTGGTTTGCTTTGGCCAATGCACGGCACGCAATTTCTCATTACGTTGCTTCAGATAGCCTGTATAAGTTCATGCTGCTTTTCGATCAGCTCAAAATGTGTTAGATGGAGTTGTAAATATTTTTAACAATGTGCGTGAAACCATTCAGTACTTTATCACGATTACAGGAATTGATGAGTGAGGACATTCCGAAACCAAGCAAAGATGGCGTCACAATTGCTGTCATATCTGGCGAAGCTCTTGGTGTTGCTGGTTAATTGCTACTGTTCTGCTGTGAACCTCTTTGTACGTCGTCATTGGCAGCACATCAGTTTTCGATGTTTGCTGCTACGACACTGTCCAGCCTTTCAACAAAGTCACTAATTGCTGGGGCTTGGTCCATCACTGTTGGTTAAACCGAGGAAAAAGCACACGCGTTTTGTTGTAACACCTGAGTCTTTCGCGGTCCAAAGCAAGAAGTTGCAAATCGTGGCAACTGTTTCGATTGTGACGTTTGTTGCCCATCACGTATCAAAACCGTGACATATGAATCTGTGGAAAAAATGATGTGATAACATCATTTTTGACTACCGTAATCCTGCCAATTCTCCCTCATTTTTTTCTGCAGTCCAAGGTCTACACTCGCACTCCCACACTTTACCTTGATTTCACTCTTGACCCACATGCGAAGCACGTGCAGCCAGTTCCCGATGGTTGGACGACCTTCGCGTATACTTTGGACGGGAAAGTGCACTTTGCTGGGCAAGAGGTACGGCGGGCTGGTGGCTGACACAATCAGATTTGGGTTTCCCATGAAACCGATTTTCATCATTGCTCAATTGTCATTTTAGCATGATATAAGCAAAGTTTTTGTTAAATTATATCGGTCCTAACTGGGTAACTTGCAAAATGTTCGATGGCCTACCTTAATTTCAATTAAAGGAAGGTATTTCAGCAGCCAGTTGTGCTTTTTTTTGCAAAAAAATATTGAATAAAGCTATACTTGTTACGTTTGGGTTCATAAACTAGTGAGAAAAAAACGAGCACACAATGCTTTTCTTTCCATATTATCGAAATCATTTGCATTCTATGGCTAGAATTGGTACTGCATAGGGTTGTAACCGAAAAAAACAGAAGGTCAGTTACTTCATAGTTGGCAGCACACTGCACCGCTGTGTTTGGTGACGGCGATTCTGTTGAAATGGAAAACAAGTCGAACGACAAAGCACGATTCCTTTTGATCGCCGGATAACCCCTCAATGAACCGATTGTGCAACACGGTGAGTAATATTACATGGTTTTTATCTGTCACATCAACTATTCGGGGCACTGCGTAGTGCTAGGTTGTGGCCTGCAGTTTTATGACCCCCAACACAGAAACTTTTAAATACTGGTGCCAAACTTACGATCGATGCTTTGGTGGAAGTGGTGAATGCCTACGGTGGAAATATATTTTTGCTGAAATCGGGACTTGACTAAACTCGGAACAATTATCTGGCAACTTCAGGCATTCCGTGGCCAGGCAGCGTCTCGGCGGTGTGCACTCTTTCTGAGTTGGAGCTATACTTTGTAGTTCGGCAGGGACAGACCGCCCTCATCTTTCATTTTCGTTTTAAGAAAAGTAGACTCTTGGCGTGCGAGATGGCCTTGGTTCAATTCCCGGGCCACGCAAATTTGCCGTTCACGTGCTCTGCCGTTCACGACTCACTGCTTTGTTGCAGGTCCTTTTGTCATGAACAAACCAGAGGAAATTTAAACTGATTTTCTGGAATACCAGCTTGGTCGTAACGGTTTTGAAAAAGCTCCTTAGTTAAGCGAACGATCCAAGCCTTGATGGAAGTGTCTTGCACCGTTTATACAATATTTGCACTTCTTTTTTATTGCAGTATTCGCTTCTGATTATGACTAACTACCTTTTACGCCTTTTACGAAGTGTGTTGATGAATTGTTTATATGTTTTAGTTGAATAAAACGAGTTACTTTTTCATCTGTTTCTCCTAAACAATATCCTTAGTAATTTGTTTATAGTGCAGAAAACATAAAGGGAGCAATGCATCAAACTGCATGGTTGTACAATTTCAGATACTATACATAGTAAACAAAATAACAACTGTATCTCCTATCATCCCTCACAAGAAAGTAGCGCACGGCACTTAAAGAATGCAGTCCCCCAGGGGTCAATTCTCGCCCCCTTGTCTTTTCAATATGTGTATTAGCGATATCCCGACAACACTGTCCACCAAACTGGCGTACACTTCTTTCGTTTGAGCGAGTTCTTCTTTTATTCACTGCTAGCCCGCCTAGATATCGGGCAGGTGTTGAGCAGCCATTCGGTTGTCTCATCGTCAGGCCATGTAGTCCGTGGGGGTCGATAGATTGGACAGTGGAGGACGACATGGTCGACGGTTTGTTCTGTGCCACACTCACAGGCCGCAGACGAGGCCATACCCCATTTGTACAGGCAGGAGCGGAAACGTCCGAAACCGGTGCGGAGGCGGTTGAGCCGGACCCAGGCTCTTCTTGGGAGGGTCATTCCGTGTGTGTGTGTACCGGTGTCTGGATTTGAAGTGCGGAGTCTTGTGGGATTGTCTGCCCATTCCGCATTCCATTGATGATCCGCACGTATGTTGTTGTCAGAAAAACTGATGAGTTGTTGTGCGGTGGGTACAAATGGGTGTCTCGATTTCAGGCGCCGGGCAGCTGCACCCGATGGACGGGTGTCCAGGCTCCATGGCACGGCGTCCTAGAGATTGTGTGGCTCGTCTACGAGGAAGCTCAGCAGGTTGGATGCCTGCGAGGATAGGAAGGTTGTCCACTGGTGTAGGACGCTGGCATCCAGTCACAATTCGCAAGGCGTCGTTGATGGTGGGGTCAATAAGGCGGGTATGAGCACTGCGGCACCAAGCAGGAGCGCAGTACTCTGCGGTTGAATGGACCAGGGCTAGGGTGGCTGTTCGCAACGTTGTTGCTCCAGCACCCCAGCCAGAGCCAGCAAGCCGCCTCAGGAGCGCGACGCGTTATGTTAGCTTCTTGCGAAGTGACTAAGGTTTCGGCGGTACGTGAGCGACCTGTCCAACGTTGCTCCAAGGTATTTGGGGTCGGAGTAGAAGGGCAGGGTTTCGTTGTTGAAGTTGACTTTCAGCTAACGTTTGGCTTCCTTGTTGAGATGGAAGACTGCCGACACCGTTTTCGTGGTGCTGAGCTTTTGCTTCCAAGTCTGGAGGTATTCACCTAGTGTTGCCATGTCCTTGCTCAGCGCCCCTTCCACTGCCAGCCAATCTCCATCAGCATGCATGATTG
>JGI24021J15306_10009370_pt1 | contig 12117 bp, 8 predicted proteins | sample Ectturendosymbi1_FD_15306 | JGI IMG/M metagenome (IMG submission 15306)
TTCAGACGTCACGGTCNGGTTGCTCAGTTGGGAGACCGACCTGTGCTCCTGCAACAACTAGGTTGACCCCTCAACTAGTAGGGACCTCTGCAATAACCTACAACCTTCAGTCCCTACAATATCATTGTCTACAATCACTATCACAGGTTTCAAACTTTGCAGCTTTGGCATACGTTCAAACTGATCTTCAACTGATTATTGCCAAGTTTTGGATACATACGTAGTTCGAATGAAATGGTAAACCACAACATCTTCAAAAAAATATTGATGTCTATTGTTGAAAATGTCTTGCAACTGCGGAGTTTGAAACTTTTTAAAGAACTAAAGAAAGATAGAAACCAAACAATTAAGCTAACAAATATTACGCAAGAGCAGATCACAGTAAATCGCAGAAACCTTGCACTGGTCAATCGAAAATGAAATTGTCACTGCAGCTTTTATGTTTTTGTTGTCATTTTGTTTACCTGCAATGTACAATGATCGGTCCTTTTCTTTCGGACAAGTTTTCAACCATTTTCCGCAGATAGAACATCTTCGTTGTTGATGGCGGTATTCCGTGATCAGGCCACGATATATAATGAAACTGGGTCACTTCGCGGCACACCTGAAAACATAGGATTTGAACGTATACCAAATAGATTGAAACAGCATTGTCTTGCTTTGTTGTTACTTCAGTTTAGGCATAACATCTTTCGGACATTTTTACGATTAATTCTTTTGGTTTGTTTGACGTGAATTCCACTAATTTTTGTGATTAATGTTCATACATTTTCCTGTATGTAGGTCTCAATTTGGCGTCCCCAAAGTTCTGCGCCCGGTGTCCCCCCTTGCCCCCCTAGTTACGCCACTGTATGTATAAGGCACTTACTAAAAAAAACCACGCTTGTAGGTCGAACGCAAAGATCGTTAATTGTGTCTCAAAGTGCAGTCAAAAACGACCACAACTTCTATCAAAACTTACAAGAAGAACAAAATTTCTTTCCTGGAATAATCGAACGACATATTTTGGCTTCCCTAATAGTTACTGAAATAGTATATCTTTAGGATTTTCTAGCTACTGAGATCTTCAGCAAACATTGTATTGCGTTCATCATTTTTTGACCACGGTAAGCATTGTCTTTCATAATACTAAGGATGAAAGGTTTATCACTAAAAACAGTTTTTTTTAAGGAAAATGTTAGGTACCCGGTATGGACATGTAGGGACCCGATTTTCTCTGATTCTAGACCCGATTTTCTCTCTCTGATTCGATTTTCTCTGATTCTGTTTTAGGGACCCGAACCGGGTCCGAACCGGGTCCCTAAAACACCTTAAAAAAAACTGGTGAAAAACAATAGGAAGCAAAGGCTCCTTACCTCGCCGCGCTGAACACTGATTTTTCGTTGAATAATTCCTTCGAGAAACTTTTCTTCGGTTGTTGTTAACATGAAGTCTTCAATCTGGTTCTTCTTCGAGCCAATGTCAGGCCAGTAACGTTCACATTTTTTCTAAAGAGATGTTGATAAGACGCCAGAGAATAAACAAAAATAGATCTTTTTAACGCTACACAAATTTGAAAACTTGTCTTGCTGATTAAATTGGATTTTACAAAAATAGGTTAATTTTTCAATTTGGTCGCCCTTTGACGTTTTATGCTTTGTATTTTTAACCTTTGAATTTTATGAGTGCAACACTCGTGCCAGTGAACAACACCTGATTGCCTGAAAATAAACTTTTTCTATAACAAACGCGCGCATTTTAGGTGATATTAACGATTAGATGTACAAAATTCAATTCTTGCCACGGATTCATGTCCTATACAGTCTTAAATCTACTTCTTTGTTGTTTTCATAAAGTTTTTGTGACCAGTTTTTAGATCTCGGAAGTTACAAAATGAAATTCGGAATTTACGAACCAATATTTTACAAAAACCTTAACAATCAAATTGAATCATAATTCGACATGGTAGATCAAATTTACATGGTATTTTCGTAGCAAAAGCTGAAGAAGTTTAAAACATTTGGTTTCTTTAGGGTGTTAGCCAAAGGTTTGTATATAAAAAAAATTAAAGTTTCATTATGTTCGCTTTGTACTCCCAGTGGAGTGCAACGATTGGTCTGCTGGCGCTCATCTCCCCTTGCTTTGCGCCATGGGCCACGGGCTTCTTTCGCAGCGAATGCTGTACAGGTGGCAGGCCAACCGGGATTTCGACCGGACCGGGATTCGAACCGAAGACTAGAAAAACAGTACTTCCTGCCTGTCCAGTTTCGTGCTCAACGTTAACGGATAGGTGGAAGGAAATGGTTCACGCGCCGTGCTGCCACTGACTTGCCTTCAATTCAGTATTTAAAAGTAGCCGCGTGGCCCATGGCGCAAGCTGGCATAGATGGGTGCCGCAGATTACTCGTGACACTCTCGAAAAGAGTATTTAAAGCGATGACAAATGCAACCGAAACACTAACCGGTAACTATCGTGTCATCTTGGTCAGGGACGCCGGAATAGCGGTAGGGCAGGGTGTGGGGGGTAGTAAAGGAGTTGAGGGTAATGTAAACTCATAAAAAAACAAAAAATCGTTACCAGTCATGCTTGTTTCTGTTCAGCAACAACGTTGACTTCAAACATGATACCAGAAAATATTGCAAACCATTCTGGAGTTTCTGGGTGCGCAAATTGCTGCGATAAATTTGTTCCAATTCGATCGTGATAAACCATGAAATTACCTATGATACTTTTATAAAAAGACACCTCCGCCCCCGTTGCCCCCTTATGAAAGGGCAGGGGGCAATTCCCCTCTCACGCACCCGCTCTCCGGCGTCCCTGGTCTTGATTAAATAGATGCAAAAATAGAAGTTTTACAAGTAATTGTTTGATTTAATGGTGTAGCTTTAATGCAAAAGTATGGCATATAAGCTTCTTGTGAATAGACGTTGAGCTTGAGTGTTTCTTGAGTTTCCAAGGTAAGGAAGTTTGAAAAATTTATTAGATTTGTACTGGGATTTTGTACATTTTTCTATTTCTAATTATATTGCTACACGTCACAGGAAAAGACGACAAAACAAAAACTACTCATAAGACAATGTATAATAGTTGACATAAAAACCAGCATTCGTATTTCCACGAGTAATTGATAGCTTTCCTAACGTTTCTGGAATATGCACTATCCTGCATGTTCAGCTTTAAATTAAAATTTTGTTTTGAAGTACACGCGATGAAAAGCGGACAATGACCAAAATTATATCATCGAACATTTGAACTTATTTGGCTTTCAATTTTCGCGTGTCGATACCCGGCAAATCAATTGAAAACTTGTTAATGGCTACCCCTCAATATTTGAAGCACCTCCAAGCGTAAGCTTTGCCTTAGTAAAAAATGCATCTCAATCTATCGACGCTGCACAAAACTAATGAAGTCAGATGCTGTTTTGCACATAGAGTAGCATTTGGTTTTTCACCAACTGTTTTTGCACACGAGCGGTGATTGATAAAAGCGTAGAGTTTGCGAGAAAGATCTCGAAAAATGAGAGTCACTTGCTGGTTCAGTCGCGTTCGTAAACGAAGCGCAAACTTACAAATAACAATACTAAACAATGTTTTGCTCATATACTTGATAACTGTATAGGTCTTTCAGGAACAGCGGTTCCAGAAAATTGCAAGGTCATTTTTTTGCCAAATACCGCAGGTAAGAATTAATAAAATGCCCAACTTTCGCAAACAGGAGATCAAAAGGGAAATTGGTGACGTTACCGTGCCGCAAATTAAAGTATTGCGACACAATTTATTTCTCAGTCGGTTTCGCAGAACTGCCCGCAGAGAACAAACGACGAAAGATCAGAATATTCTTGAGAAGCCTCGAATGCCACTTTAAACATAGGAAAGATGTCAAACATGCAGAAAATATGTTAAACTAGATCGGCCTTTTTAGTGTTAGAAAGCGATTAAACGTAAAAAAGACTACGTAGTTCTTTCGTGTGAATCGTTTTACTTTTCGGTTTTCTTCTTCTTTAGTAAGCATGATTATGATGGTGCTTTGTTGCTCCCACACCATGTGCCAGAAATCCGCGATTGTAGAAATTTTTGGGCCTTGAGTTGCGATGAACTTTTTAGGATAGTTGTACCCCTGGAACGTAATGTGTTGTTAATGCACATTAGAAAAGCGCTTTATAAAAAATATGTCACCCAATAAAATTGTATATGAAATTTTGAATGAATGCTTTTAACCAAAACTTTCAAAATCTTTGCAGAAAAGAAGTTGTCTAAATTGACGTTATTCCATCCACTTTGCTTCTGTTGATAGAAACTCTTTTGGTAAGAATAGCAATATGTGAATTTTACTACTGTGTCTTAGGTACCGGTCAGAACTTACTGAGATATATGAAGCGTTAATGTAATCGGTTTGTCCTCGCCTTTCAACCAAAACTCTATGTTCATCATCTGAAAATACAACAAACAGTTTCATTGTAGGTTGATTCTTAATCTATTTACTATTTTTAAAATGAGAAGACCGTGACGTTATCTATTTCAACTGCCTTAATGACATTTGATTGAACTTCGAAGATTTCAATACTAATAAACCAAACGTACGCAAAAGACGTTTATCTTTCATTGCCTATTCGATAAACGTCGTTAATATGTAGTGAAAAAATGATTTGAAAATAACCATATTATTTAACTTGGGTAATTGCAAAGTTAAATGCAGTGGGCGATGAAAAATGCTTCAAACAATTTTATGGCGCTTCTTTTAGTTAAAATCGAATGCAATATCGATTTTCATCCCCAAAACCTTTTTTTTATGTCAAAAATACGTTTTTGTAAATAGCAAAAGAATGTTCAGTAAGAAAATAGATGATTTTTTAGCATGAATTCTGCGGCCATATTAAAGTTTTGATCATCATTCCATTAGCAAACGCCCTTACATGGATAGATGTTTTTGTATCTGTTCTTGCTTGTATTTTCCGGACGGTGAGCAGTGGAGTGTGACGAAACAATCGCTTTTGATGATTCTTGTATTTTCTGCCAATGCAGAATTATGACACATACGCGTTCGTAACAAATCAGCCAAGCGTGACACTTGTTTCCTTTGTCGTTAGAACACCAAACTGAGGTAAAGGGACCAAGCTCTGGTATGCGCGGATGAAACGCGAGCAAAAACTCAGGATGCATGGCAGTTACCTTGCTGTATGTCAAAGTTTTAAATACACCAGAATCAGATCCTAGCCAGATGAGGTATTTTTTAAAATATAATAGTTTTATACCTTCTGTCAAGGCCTCGAGTGCTTAATTGCTTAAAAGTTGCATAGGCCTACTTCTTAAAATATGACAGCAGTCAACATTTCGTGAACCAGTCGGCATGATGCACAAACATTTCTGCTTCTAACGAACTTTTCTGAGCTCGTATGGGCTTTTTCATCAATCGTCCTAAAAAGTAGGATTCGTTATTATTTGAGAAGGCGGAAGACTCTTTTTGAGCCTCGTTGAAATTTACCTTTTCCTTTGAGCGTCTCACGAAGAGGAACAGTATACTGCTGAGCTGCTGCAGCCCCAGCCTACAGGAAGGTTAACGTACAGTAGCACACGATTTGTGAAAATACGTTTGTAGTTCATCACTGCAGACATCTTCGTATCTTATATCACAGGCTCACCTGAAATTCTTCAGTAAACAGGGCGTGCTTGTTTTTCATTTTGGCAACAAAAACTTTCTGTAGATTTTTTTTGTGAATGGTAGACGTTGCGGGTTCTTGAGAAATCTCTGCAGCGCCGATATTGGCGTATAAAGGAAAATCTTTGCCTATTCACATATAAACAAATTTATAGCGTAAAGACAAGAGGATACAGAAAAATTGTATAATAAAACGATTTAGTTGATGTTAACAGTTAGTTCAAGGGAATGTGCCGTAAAAAGTAAACTCAGCCTCTAAAAGTGGCAAAAATGTGTCGCACAAGAAATGCTATGAATTTTTTAAAATTTGTCTGAATATGCCCATTTAAGCATAAGATTGATATTTTCTTGAGAATATGCGCACTGAAGGAAATGTGGGTATCAATAATTTCTACAGATTTCTTGCAGAACTTTTGAGATACTTTCTGCTGATTTACCCCTGCTGACTTTGCTTGATTTTGAATTTAATAAAGGTACAAACGTTTTTTCTTGGATTTCATTCCAAGTTATCGGTTGAAAGCTTATTATAATAAGCCTTTGTGAGATTAATAATTATTAATGGAAAAAATAGCATTCTCAGCAAAGCGGTTAATTGTGATAATTGCAAGCCTTACCTTGATTTGCTCTGGTCCCTCCACTTCTTAAATTACCATATCCAGCTACCAAAATCTCCTAAATCAGTAGAAAACAAAGCGTAAGATTAAGACAAATTTGAGCAAATGGTAAGCGACAAGAAGCAATGAAACATTTCTTCTTCTTATAGCTGCTTATTTTAGCTTTAAAATAAAAGCTTAAAAAATAATTGCAAATTTCCCGTTGGCTAGACTTTTTCCACCTTGCTTCTTTCCTGTAGGTAATGCTGCATTAACTTATGCACGAATCTTTCGTATGTAGTCATCCTTAGCAAATATGTTTAAACGAGATCGACCTGTTTAGTCTTTAAATGCAATTTCATTTATGATGGTTTGGTGACAACCGTAGGCAAAAAAATATTCGGAGCCAAACATGCTTAGCGACATATACTTATACTTTTAAGTCACAAAACCAATATGGATAGATTGTTTGATTATGCATGGTTGCAATGTTTAACCTCACATTTCCATTTTGAGAGAATCAGGTGATTTTCATTGATGATGGGTTAGGCGGAAGAATACCCATTTGGTGGTTAAATTAAGATGCTGAAAAATCTACACTTATTAAAAGATTGGCACGGTAGGATAAAACTTTAAACACCTGCAAAGGAATTTGAGATTCACTTCGCATTAAAATATAAATAATCAAAGTATGAAAACAGTTTACATACTTTCTCTTTTCCTTGAGAAGCTGTTGTGGTAGGTTCTATTTTATTTGTTGCATCTTCTGTTCAAATTAATTTGAATTAATATACTTTTTAAAAGAAAACACGAAACCATGCATTTGAAGTAAGGAGTTTATTTTGGAGAGTCAAAATGATTTGCAATCGTAGATGATTTGCAATCGAAGCCTCTGCATAAGATTATTTGAGAATAGCATAAGCAAGAGCCCTGTGTTTATGTAAACCAGAACATTTTGTGTGTGAAAGTTCCCATTACGGACTGGAAAGCTACCAAATTTGGCTCTGTATCACCTGTTTGGTCATGACTCACGAACCGGAAGAGATAATTAAAATCGTAGACCTTTGTGAAAGGGTACTGCAGAGCGCATCTTATGATGTCATTTTGCGAAAGTGTGACGTCACTGTGATGTACCCGATTTTTATTTCAAGCCGATCCCTGCAAGGGGATAACCCGAATTTTGATCCCTGCAGTATCTGTAGCGACGTCTTCAAAGGGTTGTTCAACTAAAAGTATACACTTTAGAAAAAGTTGTTTTTTTACACAAAATTTCACTAATATTGTCATCTTTGCAAAAACATTTTCGTTTTTTCACCCCTTCCATTTTCTAGTCTAAGAGTGTTAAACGTCCAAATATTAGGGGCGTTTTTTCACTGATCTTTGATAGTCCATCCATTAAATTGTCCTTTCAAAGATGTCTTTGTTGTCTCACGACGGCCAACAGTTCGTCGTCATGATCAAAAAGCTGATGTGTGAGCCACCATAGTGTTTCAGCGGGACTCAATGGTAAAAAAACAAAATTCCTCCAAACGTTCGATTTTATTTGTTTGGTTGGTTATTTGATATACTTGCACGTTTACCAAAACAAAAACAGTTTGATTATGCATGCAGGTAATCTTGTTATCAAATGCTAACATAGATACTAGAAACTAGCTGAATTAGACCAATGAAAATACAATTTTCTCAAAAATTTCAGATGAAAATGTATATATATATTTAGATTTTTTTGGCTATAAAGTACATCAAAACACCATTCAAAAATGTGTTGGTTGTTTCTTTATGAAAAACTGTTCGTGGGTTGAGACCAAAAATATGATTCTGAGTCACTTTAGTGGCTTTCCCGTCCATAGAGGGTGGGGTTTTCTAACCAACCGACATGAAGGGATAGGAGTTTTTGAAGCAGTGCTATTCAGGTAACGTACAGTTAAAACGTAGCACTTATTGATTGATGTTTATTTTGAGAATAAGGATAATGACATCATTCCAACTGGTATGTTAATTGCTTGTTTTGCCAATATTTCTGATGCAAAATTGATTTAGGCAGCTAAAATACAAAAGAACACATAAACGTCACGATGATGTTGATTTCTTCAACAAAGAATTGCTTTAATACATTCACCAAATTACGCAAGCTTATTATATGAAGCTTAGGCAGTGTAAGTCGTGCATTGGGCGTGGGATCACAGAAAAGATACTAAAACTTAATGTAAATAAGATTTTGCAAATTTTACTACAACCTATTTTTACATATCAGCTGCTTTCTTTGATAGTGAAAACCAACGGGTAATGGAAAATATAGAAAAGAATTTCTAAACTGAAAGTCTGATGAATGATTGAAACTAAAGTAACATTCATACCGTTTGACACACGTTTTTTCGCTGATCGTCTGCGAACAAAAACATGCATAAGCTTTTCTTTCGTTCTCGCTCAGTTCTTTCGTTCTTGCACTCTCGCTCAGTGTTCCCTCCAAGGTGCGCAACTGCACAATTGCGCAGTACCACCAGGCAATTTGCGCAGTGCTATCTCATTTTCACGCGCTTCCAACATTCAAAATTTACGGTATATATACAGCGCACAGCCCTTTTAACGCTAGGAACGATTCACTGTTTGCGTGTCTGCATGGCTGCGCAGTTGCATGCGCTTCGTGTGCAACAAAACAAACATTTGTTCAGTGTAGAATTTTCTTAGAGGGAACACTGCTCTCACTGCCAACTTACATCACTGCAATATTTTTACACGAACAGAGACCACTCGATTCTGCTGTGCTTTACATCGTTTTGAAACTTTTCACTGGATCAGATAAATTAATTGATGTAGAAACTTGCTTAGATAAAAGAAAAATGTTGAGCAGTTTTGTGCGCGTCACATTTCACTGGATAGAAAATAGCTCCCATAGCTATAAAATCACATTCGATCAACTCCTTGTAAGGTGATAAAGTTGACAGGCGTTTAATAACTCCAGTTTTTTTTATAAACTTTCGAATAATCAGCCGACTGGGTTCCGCTTTCATCTTTTTGCGATGCTTCAAACTTGCGCATATCTATAGTCAAGTACGTACTCTTCACAACGGAGGTAAGCAATGAATCGATTAGCAAATTAAAAAAAATCGATTTCACGTGGAAGCAAACATCCTCAGTCCTTATATTCAGCGAGGATTAGTATTGCTCTCCCTCAAGTACTGTACTTCATGCAGTGAAAACATTTTCAAACCTTCTGATGAGGAATACGATGAGTATTGCAACAATTAATGCCACTGCAGCTGCACTCGATGCGGTGCCGATCAAGAAGCCTGAAAAAACACAACTTGAACGTTTATGTTTTTTACCCCGCAAAATCGATAAACACTGGTTTAACTTGAAAAGTTTAAATTTGCTTAACCTGTTTCGGGGTTTTGTTGGCGTATTGGTGGTGAACACATTCCTCTGACTAAAGACAGATTGGTCGATCTTTGGCAAGAAATCACCGCGATCTGAAAATACAACTGTTACATCAGACAAAACTTATCGAATGCACAAAAAACGGAGGTCTTACCTTGAAAGTAGTTGGCCTTTGAACTTCAGGCAAAAATATTCTGTGTGAGCTGTATGGATCCAAAGTAAGGTTGTACACTGCTGTTTGATTCTTGTTGTAATCGAAAGCGAAAATCTGCAGTTTACATTCTGATAAACTGTTATACACAAAGCTATCAAAAGTTCTTTGCAATCAAAGCTTCACAGAATCAATGTTTGCAGTTTGAAATTTGGGTTTGTGTCAAAGAGGATTTCTACTCTGGCACATTGAAATGAAGCTTTTTTCTTAGACCTTTCCATTGACAGCGGAATGCACAAATTTATTTTTTCCAGTGAAACTGGGACGCACACATTTATTATCACAGTATTGCAAACATCTAAATTCGCTTCCAGAATGAGACACATTTTACGCATCAATCTTGAACGTGAAAGCGATCACTTGCTTTTCAGATTTTGTTTTGAAGTTTTTTCAAAATCTTAACATCAGTAGAAGTCTAGGAAACAAAATAGACTTACTTGATATAAAAGTGTTTGATTGCTGGGATGGACTGGAATGTTAATTGCGCAACCTGACACAGACGATACGTTTGCTGTGTTCACAGGGGCAGGGGGATTTAACTTAGGAATTGTTATATTAGTCCTCGATTCAACCACATGGCTGGAAAATTCCCCAAACGTAGCAGTCATCTGCACAAAAACAATCTTGACATCAAGTTATTTGAAACTTCACTTTCTTCTTTTTATTCTCAATAATACCTGAACTCTGTAATTTATCTCAGGTAGTAATCCACGCACGGTGGTTTTTGCACTGGTGTAGTTTAAGTTGGTGGTGAGGACATTGTTTCCGCTCGTGCTGATGGAAACCTAAAGTATATTAACGGTTTTGCAATATTTTGCACTGAGTTGACTATGCTAATGATCACATGAAAGTTACATGTTTTGTGTCGCTTAGAGATGAGCGGGTTAACATTTTCATTTGAAAAAGCGTAAAGCTAGTGGTAAAGAACATTATGATACAATACGCAAGCAGGTTAATTTTTATGAACCGATATTTTTTGACCTTATATCAACAGTATCAAAAGAAACCCAATTTTTGTGAAAGGTTTTCGGTAAATAAAAATTGCAAATTAAATTTAATAGTTTTTGTCCGTAGCCACTTTACTGAGATTTGAAATAGTTCGTACCTTGAACGATCTTAACCTGGACTTTCCCAAATTAACGAACGCTGAAAAACTTTGTGTCCATGTTAATTTGATGGAAGACTCCGAACAAGGTAATGTTTCCGCAAAGACCATCACTAAAAATATATATATATATAAATGCAACTAAGTGAGCTTGGAACGATTTTAATTTTTTCTGCAAACGAAGTGAAGCTCGGACGTTCTTCGAATACGTGAAAGCAACAGCCGTGAAAAACCAGTGATGCACGTGAAATTGCATGGTTGCTTACGACGAACAGCTGCTTTCATGTTCGGTGAACACTAATTTAATGAAGTGTGAAGCGTCACATTATGCAGCACTCAGGTGAAATATATGCCTGGAAGTAAAGCAAGCAAAAAATATTATCGATCATTATCATACGCGTTTGAATATCAGAAGTCAATTGCGTATAAGTCAAACGTCAAGCGCGAGTAGTGATATGGAATTAGTGTCAACATTTGGTGAGGGCAGTTTTTATTTGTCAGAGATTCGATAACTTAGCGTTTCTAAAAGTAGCGGCGGGCCAAGCTGAGGTCTATCGTTGATCAAAATCGACAACACATTCACAATGCTGCTTGGTGTTCACAACCGTGAGTCATTGGCGATTTTAAGATCTGTTGGTTGGGTTGCAATAAATCTGATCAATATTCGTTTAACCACAAGAACATGTTATCTTGTAAACGACGATTGAATGTTTTACAATAATTGTTGTCCCCAAAGTGGAAGTCAGCTTTAAGTTAGAATGTCTCATGCACGCATATCACGTCCGTCTTGTTGAGCTTTCAAACTGTGCGTTTTAAACACAATCTCTGCAATTGAGAAACATTTTTATTTTTCTTACAGTGGATCTGTTAACGCAGTGCAAAATAAAAACAAAAAGCAAACGGCTTTACATAAAATATTACGCTAGATTCAGTATAAAAGAATAAGATATGGCAGTAACTGCAGCACATGATGAACAAATTAGGAAAAAAAGACGATTCTTAAAGAATAAACTTCAGAGTTTTACTTTTGCACTACATATATTCTCGAACTTCGAAATTTCATCCACTGCTAACTTTAGAATTTCAGCACTAGTTTTTGAAGAATAAATGCGTTCAAAATCCTAACTTGGCATCTGTGGCAATTTGTAAGTGATTCTGAATTTTTCAAAATTTTGGCACTTGCTTTCGAAATGGT
>JGI24021J15306_10009371_pt1 | contig 12117 bp, 9 predicted proteins | sample Ectturendosymbi1_FD_15306 | JGI IMG/M metagenome (IMG submission 15306)
CCCTGCTGAGACGTAATCAAATGCCTGAATGCTTCTATTTTAACAACTGCTGTTTTTGAGCTCGTGCAACAGTTTTATCATGCTACAGAAATTGGTAGTGCAGCCAATGCGCTCAGCGCATGCGCTGCTCAAGTGCTCAGCCATAGCAGGCAAAACAAAGACAATTATTTCCGTGAAAGTTAAACTATCGCGGAACACAATCTTAAACATGCGTAGTGGACGAAAGGTCTGCAAAAAGTGGTGAGATGGTTGCTGGATGGAGGCGATAACCCTGATTCCCACCAAAACCTAATTATAACTTTTTGGCCCATTTACAATGTACCTTAACTTTTGCATGCAAACTCATTCCGTGTTATTTGCATTATGTCGACAAATTAACAAGCAAAAAGTATGCGAAAACAATTAATTTCCTTTGCGCAGGTAATAAAGTTTTCGTAAAATATCAAGCTCAAGGAGGGGGGTTGACCCCAAACCCTCCCCTTGCGTACGCCCTTGGTGAATCTTCACCATCAAGCGTAAAATTATAATCTTTGATATACTTTTTCTTTCCATTATATTTTTACTAAATGCAATGTCGGCAAATTATCGTCGTTTTTAAGCTTATAATTCGAACGTTTTTACGTACAGCAGAAAACAGGTGTGGGCTAATTAAGTAACTGAACAAAGCTATATAAAGCTATCTAGTTAGTGAGTAAGTGAAGGTGAGCGTCGCAATGAAACGTTTTACTGCACTGGTGCGCAAATCTAAAATCGCTTTCAATAAGCCACTTCACATCAAGTTTGAGGTATGACCTCAAAGCTGACGTAAGTTACTATAAACCTACTTAGCATACGCTATTGACAGTGGCAACAGAATTTGCTTTAGTCAATCTGAGTATGACAAACTTCAACTCACAGAAATGTGACGAAACAGATCTGAAGGAATATCTGCCTAACATTACACAAAGTATCTGAAACAAAACTAGTCTGCTAGTTGCCATGGCCAGCGAACACGCCTTTATGCTCGCTTACAAAGAGCAATGATAGTTTTTCTTTGAGTTATTGCACTTCAAAATAATGTACATTATTTTGTCACACGATGCCAAGTCAAGTATTCGATTAGGCCTACAACGCGACATTGCTGGCAATGCTAGCAAGGTACCTATCTCGTCTTGCATAATGGCAGGCTGGCAGCACGGAAGTGAACATACAGAAATCTGGCGACAATGTCCCCTGTCCCCATGAAAACAGAATCAGAATAAGTGACCTCCTTTTCGCGTCGATGTTACTGTTTGTGACGGAGATTACAAAGGACGCCCTCAGTTTACGAATTACTGTTCTAGTCGAACTCAGACTGTTTGCTAATATGTTCAACTGAAAGAAAAAACGGACTTCAGCAACACCATGTCAGAATGTGCAAGTATGGAATTTGTATGGAATATGGAAGATTTGTTCCATTCTATACATGAAATCTTCCATTGCATACTTGAGCCATTCCATATTCCATACCGATTTTTTCCTTCCATTCCATATTCCATTCCATACCATTCCATACCATAGTATGCCCTGCCAACTGTGGACAGCACTACAACAGCATTGGCTGCTGCCTGTCTCTAGTTGACTTGTCTGCCGCAGCAGCACTTACAATAGCTGTAAGCAGCGCTATAAAAGTGTAAACAAAATTGTGTAATTTTATTTTTATTATTGTACTACAATGCATTTTAGCAACCTGTTTTTTGTATAGATTACGTAAATCGTACAGGATCCGGCCCTCCAGTGGCCAGGCAGTCGCGAATTCGGCCCTCGGTCAAAAAGTTTAACCACCCCTGGTCTACACGAATGTTTCTTCGAATACGAGCACATTGTGAACAAGTGCATAATTATCTTTCTAACTTTTTCGTGATTTTCCCTTGATTGCACGATCTGGAAAATGTCAGGTCATGTTCAGTTTGTCAGGGTGCGCATCGCACACTTAGCACGCCCGGAGTGTACAGTACACCCGTGGTCTCTTCCTCTTTACCTGATGATTGTGCACAAACTCTATTAAAATGTGATTGCTTGTTTGCCAGCATTAGTTGGATTTCATTTCAGTCAGAGAACAAAAAATATAGCATAAATAAAATTCTATTGATGATACCACAAAGTTTGAAATGGTGAGCCTCTGAAGATGATCACATTCTGAATCTTCAGCAAATACATCTTTTGTGTATTGCAAAAAACTGCGAAAATTTTCATGCGTTTTCCTTCTCTAATAGAGTTTTCTATAATTGTTTCTTTGCATTCCAGGTGAACATCTCATTGCACTACATGCCGAGAGGCTTCTGTAAAAATCTTGTTAACTCCATCGATATAGAAAAGAAGCTCATCCAAACTTGGGAGGCAGCAGATACAAAGAACAAAAATGCTTGACCAAATGACTCAACCCATGGCTTCGAACATTCACTGTCAATCACGTCAAACACATTTTTTCCAAAATCATAAGAAAATGAAGCAAACATAGGGCATAACTTGTGTATTAAAATGCTAATAAAACTGGCATTTTTCTTGTTTTTGTCAACAAAACTGTTGTCGCTACTAGAGACTGATTAATGCAGTTGCTCAAAAAGCTTTTGGTAGCTTGCTGCGTTGCGTTATTTGCACCATGGATGTTTTCTTATAAAGGAGCATTCAAACGTAACTCTTTTTGGCGCAGTTATTCAAGCCGCATTCAATAACGACCTTCAAACGCATTTTTGCTCTGCATGCCTCACTATGAAGAGACGCGAAAAACTCTTATTATCGTGTACAGCGCGACCCCGCTTTAGCTGAATCATCACTACATTGCTAGATAGTTTTTCAGTAATTGGCGTCAATTTGCCTTTTCAGCTTCTTATGTGAGGGCAGATCTATGGTCACACCTTGTGTCTGACACTACGATTCGTGTGCTTTCTCTAAATCTTGCTTTTGTTATTTGTCATATCGCTTGTATCTCTTGCAATTTTCAGGATTGAAGATGCGTAAAATACGTGAGATTGATTTCGTGGTAAAACGATTGCGTCACGTTTGTGGACATCGTTATTACACTGTCGATATGTGCAAGTCCGAATAATCGCAAAGTTATGAAAGCAGAGCACGGCAGGCAGATTCCTCGAAAGTTCGCAGCAAACCTAGAGCCTTCAAATTATCGCATACCAAAAATTTAATTAGATCGAAACCTGTCTGCTACGTGTAGCAGTCACTACTTAGACTGACGTTGACATTTTTTGCTAAAGAATTTGAATGAACTGAAAAGAACCTGCGGCCCTGGTCACTGATACAGCCCTTGTCCTTCGTTGGTGGCTCAGTCCTGACACCTTGTGACTTTTGATGACGGTACCAATTTTACGAGTTTCCTATTGTGGTAGAACAGTTCGTCAGCACGCCACTGAAACTATCTTCATTATTCAAGCTTTAAGATGCGTTCAGTTTGCTGACTTGAATCTCCTAGGACCTAGCTGGATGAACACATGAGCATTGCACGCACCAGAACATTTCTTGTAGAATCAGATGCTCGTAGTTTGTAAATGCCAGCACACTTTCATGCAACATCATAATCTTAACACTCGGACGTCGGCGAAACGCAAAATTGTGGTTGTCACAACAGAAACGCGAGTGAAAACATTTAATTTTTAGAACAAGACGGCGCTGCAATTTTGCCGCTTATTTTACAGCGACGAAGTCTGTGTTCAATTGCTTCGAAAATTTTACACTGCGGTAAGCTCCCTGGGCTGCTTGAATTCGGTAGATTATTAGAAAGCGTATGTAAGGAAAATGCTATGACATGCAAGAAACGATATGACGTGAATGCTGTGATGGTTTCATGCAAGACTAAGGGCCTGTTGCAGATTGAAAGAACTGATTTGATGAACAGTTACACGAGTATGTTGCAAGTTTACCTGCAGCCCTATTTTTTTCCAATTGAGTTTACTGAATGTAGTGACATAGGCGTGTTGAAACTGTAATCAGGTAAACATCGGTGAATAACCCGAAGTATCCATACGTTGAAAATCGAAGCAGTAGTCTTGTCTTCTGTTACAACATACTAGTTTATTTCACGTGTTGTCCTCGGTTGCTGCGTGCTGCACCGCTTGAAACCATTTATGTTGTTTTGTGGAAACGCTGAAGGACTTTTTCACTCGTACTATCCAAAGAAATTATTCGAATAAATCATTACTAACAAATATTTTTCCAACAAAGTAAGCAACGTCGAGGTGCAGCTTACAAAATGTCCTGCAAAGAAGGTGAGCTGAAATGCATCGGAGAAACAAAATGAAACCTAATCACTCGATTAAAATAATACCACAGGACCGGGTGACTTTCTTAAAAATCTTATCAGTATCCTAGAAAAAAACAGTGTTAACAAAACACACAGCTCAAAGTGGTCATGTTTCAATCGGAAATGCGCCATTGCATTACATCACTTTAATGCGTTATTTCAAATGTAGCTTTCTTGAATCGTATATTAATTTAAAAACGAACACTACTTACGATAAAAGCGAACATTTCCTAGCTATATACAAAAATATCTTCAAAAAATTGTGAATGTTTTTCGTTAATTAATCTAGGGGATTGCAAAATGTTTTTTTTTATTTGTCATGACTTTCTAATCACCATGTATTTGCACTACACTATTCGGTTACGCTATACCCTTTGGAGATTTGGCTAATGCATATTTGAGAAAATTTTGCGCCGCTTTAATTTGCTTGAGAATCCTCTGTCTCCGTCACCTGTGGTTTCCCCGTTAATTTGTAATCAGTCGTCACTCATGTATNTTACATGTTGACTTTTGTCTTCTTGTTGTTGTACGTCGAATTGCCCACTGTTTTTTTTATTGGAAAATTGAATGTAAGATAGTTGTAAACGTTGCCACGCCAAGAAGCTTGCCTGGATAGGTGAGCGAAACGCCGGCAAAATAACCAAATAAAAATAGTCACTCTTTTAAGCGTAACTTATTTTGCTGCAAGGCAAACATCTTTGCCATTTTTCCAACATCACCTTTGCCATCTTGCCTGGCAGGAAAATGAGCTCACTTGGGAACTGACGCGATAATGGCAGTGGTTTCGTTTTCAAGTGTTGTGTAATGGCTTTGGCTTCCATAAACAATTCAGGAAGTGAACGCCACAGGGTGACCAGCTTGACTCTACGTAACGGAAATTGTTGTCTAAAGCGTCACATTCAATAACGAACTCGATAGAGGCGAAAGTAGCATCAGCTACGCCTCTTTTAAGCGTATGGGAGGATTGATGTTCCAACGAAGGACAAAAATTCTTTAACGGGTATAATTATATCGGAAAATCCATTTGCAATAATATGCAAATATATTTCGGATAATATGCAAATAGACCCTGAGCTCTTTCTAACGACCGAGCGCATGTCGGAGGAGGAAACTCCTGTAGATGGCAACAGTGGCGTACGCAGAAAATTTTCATGAGGGTGCCTCATTCAGTGTCATATGATGATTTGTATTTGATGTGCGCTGTTTGTGACGTCACAATTTGAAGTTATAGTCATGTTTCCAAACCAATATTTTGGCGAAGTTTGTTGACATAATATACACATTTTTCTACATCCACTCCTCTTATTTTATGTGTCATTGCACTGAATATAAACTATCAGCGCTCCAAGTTAGGCTATCGGAAGAAAATAAACTGAACGCTACAACACAGCAGTTCATAACTGCAAAACTATCAGGATGCGCGTTAAAACAGGGGAGTGAAACAAACTCATCAGTGCGTCAGAGCAATTCACAACTGCAAAATGAGGCTGCGTTAATGTCTTGTCGAATACGAGCAGTCGAGCATAGAAATTGTGCGGCTGGATTGACAGGCGCACACCCAGGTTTGCAAGAGCGAATCTTGTTAAACTACGCAAGAATTGAGAATGCGCATAAAGTGCGCAAGAATACTTTTGACTTTTTGTTATTTATAGAAGTCCAGCACATTTTTAGTTTTTCTTTTTCCCTGCTGAGACATTATTAAATGCCTGAATGCTTGTACTGCTGTTTTTGAGCTCGTGCAACAGTTCTATCACGCTACAGAAATTCTTGATGTAGCCAATGGGGTCAGCACTTGCGCTGGTCAGCCTTAGCAGAAAAAAACAAAGGCAATTGTTTTGGATAAAGTGAACTACCGCGGAACACAATCTTAAATATGCGTAGTGGACGAAACGTCTGCAAAAAGTGGTGAGATGGTTTCTGGACGCAGACGATAACGCAGATTCCCATCGAAACCTAATTATTGGGTTTTTGGCCCATTTACGATGTTTCTTGAAATATGCATGCAAATTCATTCCGTGGAATTTGCATTTCGTTCAAGGGCTCTCAAGACGCGGATTTTGGCCTAGTTTCCGTATAAATCTTGATCCGAAATGATGGCTCAATTGGTGGGGTCCAACGCCAGGTAAAGGTTGCCAAAAAACGCAAAAGCTCCCCCACTTGTGCGTTCCCCCCAGAGAACGCCAAACAGAAAACGAAAAATGTTTTTTTTTTCGATTTCAACCAGAAGACTTGCTTAATCCGTAGAGGGTTTGAACAGCTCTCTAGCGGCTGGCGAGTTATGGGATTGCAAAGCTTTGCAAAAAAGTGGCGCACGCGGGACTTCAAGGGTTAAACGAGGGAAAAATAGTGCTTTTTGTCAAAAATCTGTATTCTTGCTTGTTTCGTGGGGCACGGAAGAATTAAGCCGGATCCGGAAGGACTTTGCCAACCAAGAGTGTACGCAAGGGGTTGGGGTTGAACCCCTCCCTTGAGCTTGACATTTTACAAAAACTGTATTACCTGCGCAAAGGAGATTAATTATTTTCGCATACATTTTGCTTGTTAATTTGTCGTCTTAAGATCAGATTCGTGCGACCGATAGCATCAAGAAAGCTCTTTACGTTTTCATCATGCTCTGTTGGATCCTTCTCACGATTGTTGCGTTGTCCAACCAGAGAAAAGTGTCTTTTAGAAATTCTTCGTCACACTCTACGATAGTCCGTTGTTAAAGGAATCCATCCCCATTGGACGGTAGTTGCACTCCTGACTTTGACCGTGCAATGTTTGCAAGAAATCATCCAAACTTTGTCCGGACTGGTGCCTGGCAACTGTATCCGAAAGGTGATACACGAATCTAGAGTTGGTATGCAGCCGTTACAGAATGTCGGTCGCTGCGTCTTACGTAGCAGAGTCTTCGATGTGCTCGTAAATCGTATACATAGCGCAGTTAGTTAGTTGCGCGTTCAGCTTTATGTCAAATGTTCGGAACCTTCATGTTCCGGGAATGTAGAGAGATAGTTCTCGAATGTCTTCCTCCAGTGTTTCCGTTCTTCGGATGCAGAGTCAGTTTAGACCAGTGGTTCCCAACCTGGGTGCCGCGGCACTCTAGGGTGCCATTTACAATGCCCAGGGGTGTCGCGAACTAATACGGTTTTTTTATATATCATTAAAATGCATATTCAAGCTGTCACCAAACCCCAAAGCAAATTGGTATGGGTTCGACATTGGGTGCCGCAAATTATAATTCTCTTCTGTAGGGTGCCGCAACTTCCGCAAGCCTAGAAAGATTGGGAAACACTAGTTTAGACATTCAAACTCAGCCTCTCGGGCTTCAGCAGCTTATCCGTGGCGTAATCTCTTAAATGTTATATTACGCCACAGGTATCGGCCAATTGTATTTGGCTTTGGGAGATTTTTAACGCTGCCATAATCTACAAATCAAAACATAAAGTTGCGAAAAGAATTACAATTAAAGTAGCTGAGCAGTATATGTAATGCACGTCTGACAACTGTCAGAACCCATGTGATCACGACATATCAAATCACAAGCAGCGCGGAGACGGTACAGTACAATGGCGATAGAAGTGCAACCCACGCTACTTGCACGTTTACGGCAAACACGAAACCCAATTGATCGTGTTAGCTTTTCACAACACTGTGAAATACGCAACAAAGGAAACTTGAATAGTTCAATTTATTGGATTTTATAGAAAAGCAATTCTTGATTTCACAAACTGAGAAAACAAACAATTTTAGCGTGGACAAAAATTTCCGATTTAGTTTTCTTCAAATTTTCGGAAAAGTCGAAAACTTAATGCCCGAAACTGGCGTTGCGCAGATACACGAAGTACAGCATTACGAAAACTTCATTTCTGAGTCGATGCTGCCTTCTTTTGTCCGCAGGCCATAGTAATTGCTGCCAGTTGAGACGGGGTCAGTTTGTTGCTTCAAAGTGTGAATCATTCTGATAATTTGTTGGGTTCCATCGAGATTTACTTGAGCAAAATTGCAAGTGAAAATTGGTACAAATCACGGTGTTGAGAATTTTTTTAAAATAATGGTTTATTATGCAAAGTTTCTATATTTGAATCGTTTTCGTCCAGAAGCGCAACCAGGAGAGGTCAACAAAGGACATACGCCCCAGCTTCAGTGTCTGTTGAGGAGTGGCGGTGGAAAAGAATTTGTAGTTCAAAGGGGGAAACCAAAGCAGATCACGAGATTATGAAATCAAGCATGTTTATCTGTCCGATAGACCTATGTACCTATGTATACATATATATGTATCTGACGCCATTTGCATATGATACCACCGCCTACGTAACGCATTGTAGCAGCATAATGCATTGCACCTTTGAAAAGTTAATTAGTGTCAACAGGAATGAATTTCAAAGATCTTTTTGGAATTTTCAGTGCTTCAAAACTTCTCTCAACAAAAAAAATACGCAATAAGCTGATGCAGGAAATATTTGAAAAAAATTTAATGCTTAGTCTTATTGTGACTTAAGTCCAGCAAATTTCCGGACCAGGCAGTGCATAAACCTGTGGTGAATTGATTTTAGTTTTACCGAGTTTACGCAAACACTCAAATTTCAAACTATTTTCATTAAATCCTACTGATAAATATAAGGAAAGGCCTGTTTGCATTTTCCACGTTGATTTCGACTTCTTAGGCAGATGCAGAATAGCAGCTTTGGAAAGGTACTTCCGTATTTCTATTGTAATATTTGTGATACTGCTTTGCCTTTGACCGTCAGTGCAATTTGTTTTCAAATCGTTCAATCGTGAAATGTTTACGTTAAAATGTTATTGCAATTCCTCTCATGATCAATGTCATCTTGAGAAACAGCATTGAAAAGTCCCTTCCAAAAAGAGAAAAGCAGCACTTTTCTGGTTGGTTGTAATGTGAACAGTTGCGAATGGGTGAAAAGTACAAAGCACCCATAAACAAACATACAGTTTTCAATTGCTCACTGTTCACGTGTTGCATGCGAATTGCAGTTTACTAAAAAATTATCTTAATAAAGTTCGAAAGTTTCTGGCGCATTGACTGAACGGCAAGCAAGGCAAAATTGATAAGCCGTGATATTTTTGCATGACCAATATGACGTTTATGACGAAACAATCAATTTCATATCCTATCTATACAATTGTACATCCCCTTCTAGCAAATCACACATCTCAGCAACTTTGGTGTGTGATGGACTGCAGTGATTTTTTTACACTGTTATAGGAGGGGCTAGAAAATATTTGAGTGTACTTATTCAGGAAAAAGAGAGTTAACAAATTTAACGATGCTGCAAGAAGCAGTAATTGTTGCAGCGTCTCTGCCAGCATGCATGTTTCATACTGCGTGGAGCAAAAATGCAGGTAGGCCTATAGGAAAACAAGTTTGAAAAATTGACTCACATATTGAAAAGTTCTTGAAGTATTTCGATAAAACCATTTTAATGGATTTAGTTGATGCAGCCAATTTAATAGTGCTTCTCAGAACACAACTGACAATCTTGCTTTATGTTTGTGCATGCTGTATGTGTGAGTTTTATTTTTGCCAATATGGGATAATTGAAATATTTTGCTCAATCCTTGCTGCACTAGGTTAAAGAGGTCATCGACCATGCCAGCGTTTCCAGTAAGTGAAAAGAGTGTCTACCGAAACGATTCCAAGAAGCATATGTTCCCTTCCGTAGTTTTTGTTTAAAGATTTTTCTTGGGCATACAACACATTTTGTTAAAAATGGCAGGCTTCAAAATCACGTTTATTCGAAAGAATGGAGTTTTTCAAATTTGCTTTAGAAACCTTATGCCCGCGTTTGATTTTTTAGCTCACAATTCGACCATTCAGTGCGGAAAGAACGCCAACTGCACTACTCATGCTTTCTGTTGCAAGATGCATGACGAACCAAAATGCAATGCCACCAGCGGCGAGAATTGCGAAAAGGACGGTTTTTTTCACTGGGTGAATATTAGCAGAATTTTGTATAATTTTTGTACCTGAATATGATTACTGTACTTTTTTACATCTATGAATGTGAAAATTGTTGTCATAATTTCTGCCGAAGTCAGTTGCTGCAGAAAGATGCAGTTTCTCATGCAAACGCTTTGGTCGGAAGCCATCTAAAAACAACAATAGTTAATTATTTCCGTTAATTATACATTTTGTGGCCATAACGTGGTAACCACTAACACTAGATGGCCAATCAAGGGCTCATAAGATATTTCCTACTTTATTTAAAAAGCGCCACTAAAACTTTTTTCTCAAGTTCTGATTACGTCACCTAAAAATACCTTGACCTCCTCCAGTTGTGACGTCACACCAAAAAGAATTCAAACCCAGTGAGCGGATTTTTTGAAGTCGTATTTGAGAGACTTTCTGTTTCTTTAGATTTAAAACATATTATGATAAATATTTTAATAAAGAGAAAATGTTTTATATGAAAAAGTTTCAATCAAACTTTTGTATGATCAAGTAAAAACCAGCATGGTTGTGCTTTCATGATTACTTTTGTGATGTTTTTGCTTTGTAATTATTTTATTAGTTTGAAGTGATTAATTTTATACATATTTTGCAGTTTGTTATTAGTTTTGTAATTACTAGTTTTACAGCTGCTAAAATATCTTTTTGTAAGTTCTGCCCTTTTTCACCAAAGCCATTCCTTTTTATATCATGTTTCTGCAAGTGTCTGCGGCAGGCGCGGACACAGGGGGGGAAGCACGGAATGCATCCCCCCACCAGACCTAAAGAGGTGTTGACATGACATTTGATTTCATTTAAAATCATCGCCAAAATACTTTTGTACTTCACATTACTCGCTAAAGATGCTACAATTTAACTTTGCTAACAATTAGCCAAAAACTCTTCTTCGTTTCATTAGATGAGCTGGCCTGGTTTATGGAAACTTATATAAAATAGTCAACGATCGCATGTGTGTCCACAGGGCATGGGAGGCAAAACGGGCATTTGCCCCCCGCCTGGAAGTTGGGATTAAAACCAAATATTTCTGGAAAAATCTGAATTCGGTATCTTAATTCCGATTAATTGATTCGATTCTTGCAATGAGAGTTTTTTGCCGGTATGAAACTCACACTGCACAAGAGTCAGGTTCGCAGTTATAGTGTCATGCAGTGAAAACTTGCAGTTCACTCAAGTCCCTTCCTTTGCCTGCAGAGGTGGGTTGCGAATGTCGCGAGCGGATTGTTCTATTGTTTGTCTTCATTGCGTAACAATATCATGGCAACAAATCTGCAAAGGTTCACTTTATATTACTGTGGCAGGCGTTTTGTTGCATGAGACTGTTGGACACAGACGTCTTGGCAAGTAATGCAGCGAGACAGTGACATGCTGATAGCGGTAAGCCATGTATATTTATACTTTGTGAAAAGAAGCACGAGTGGGTCTATTGCAATGCTTCAACAAGTTTAAAAATTCCATAATTAGTGGTAGTGTGACCAATGTGCCTGAGTGTCAAACTACACTTATGCAAGCTTCTTTTCATGCAATATAAAATTACTTGGCTTCTTACAGTAGAATACATCTATGCAGGCTTGTGGGAATACGCCATAATCGTTAAGGTTTCGTTCTGACATCTGAATGAATACTGAGTGCAAAGCTACATTTTCTGTGGCAAGTTTCCAAAATTCATCTGGTCAATTCTGCAAAACCTGCGTGATGTTCTAATTGCAGTAAGTTTGTCCGTAATTGTGTCCACATACAGGTCTACTTAATTGTCCGGTTTATGTAGCAAGGTTTTATTGATCGCTATGGATGAGATCCCAGACGTTTGCAGCTCTTGTTTCTAAGTCAGAGTTTCTCAAACGGGGCCCTCGTCCCTCTTGGGGGCCACGGAACTGTTCTCTGGGGACCACGT
>JGI24021J15306_10009372_pt1 | contig 12116 bp, 6 predicted proteins | sample Ectturendosymbi1_FD_15306 | JGI IMG/M metagenome (IMG submission 15306)
TACTGGAAACTAGGCTACAATCCGAGTCTTTTGATACTTTGGATGACCTGCTGGGGTTTCGGGTTCAAAAGTTGTGATGTAAGTTGGTAAAAATATTAGACTAATTAGATAAGTAATTAATTGGTTTATTTTAGATCATAACTTTTGAACCAGAAACACTAGAAAGTTGATCAAAGGCTCAAAAGACTCAGACTCGAGCCTAGTTTCTAATGAAAACTTCAGCGAAACACTTTGGCCTAGCGGTTGAGCCCTAGGCCGGGCAACATGAGCCAAAATGACCCTAAAACTACTTCACTTATGACGTCACTCACAAAAAATCCGCAACCCCCAACCAAAAAAATTTTTTCGAGTGCAATCTACTAGACTGGCCAATCCGTTTAAGCCCTTGAACAGCTCTCTAGCGCAATCAGCGGAGGAGCTAGGGCATTGGCAAGGCAATTGAAAGCTGCTGTTTTTTAGGCCGAAATCGAAGTCCGAATATATCGTATGCCGGTTCTCAAAGTGTTAAATTTGTATTTCATTGCCACCTAGAAGATTCCAGGTCATCGTTTGTAGCCATATTTGTTCACTTAATATGTGTATGCTGCAACTACTAAAAATTTGCAAAAATTTTGAAACCTGAAACAAGTACTTAGGTAAAGAGATGCTGACTACCAGTTCTAAACACTGCATTCTAACAGTAAACTGCCTTAATGCAGCAGCAGTGGTAATAAAGAAACAAACTGTTGTGGTTATAAACCACCTTATTCAAGCACAGACACAAAACCACTCCTCAATTATATTGACAAACACAAACATATTAGTATTTTAACGTTTTTAGCTGACAGTAATCTAACTAAGAATATAATAGCACTCAATATTGTAGTGTTTGTGTCACAGAATCACTATGCTGGTCTGGTTGTGTAATGACATTACAACCCCTTTATAACCCATCTCTCAACACTAAGTGTGTTACAGCATGCTTCATTACTTTAAGGGCATGAGGTTATTAAGTTATAATCTTATGATCTAATGTAACAAAAATATTTGACTAATTACCTAATTACATAATTAATTAATTTGTTTATTTTAGATTATAACTTTTGAACCAGAAACGCTAGAAAGTCGATCAAAGGCTCAAAAGACTCAGACTCGAGCCTATTTTCCAATGAAAACTTCAGCGAAATGCTTTGGCCTAGCAGTTGGGCCCTAGTCCAGGTAACATGAGCCAAAATAGACCAAAACTACTTCACTTATGATGTTACTCACAAAAAAACAAAAAAAATTTTTGTAGTGCAGACTAGAAGAGTGGCTGAACTGTTTGAGCCCTTGAACAGCTCTCTAGCGCAATCGGCGGAGGAGATATGGCATTGGTAAGGCAACCGAAAACTGCTAGTTTTAGGCCGAAATCTAGGTATGAATATATCGTACGCCAGCTCTCAAAGTGTTAAGAGTTTTTTCAAATATTTAAATTCGAATAAATTTGGATTAAATAAATGTGAAAAATTACTAAGCCAGCAAAACAAATGGTTTCAATAAGTTTTGCAGTGGCACTCTTTGCGCTCCTAAGTAAGAGAAAGAACACTCAAAAAAACTCATGGCACTGCATCGTGACGTAATGAGCTCATTATCAGGTGTGATTTTCGATCGACTTTCTAAACCTCTGCGCAAGTACAGGTTTTTGTCAAACGTCCTCTGTAAGACCTAGGCTACATTTTTTTCAAACTAGCAAGGTGCAATCAGTTGTCGCATAACACACAATACTTTTTTGTACTTGGTCTTTTCCAACAAAAATTTGCATGTTTCCTTGGGAAAAAACTTCATTAAAATTGCCTTTACCAGTGATTATACGATGCGAGTAACTGGTAGTTCCAAACAACAGTAGCAATTAAAGTAGACAACTGGAAGCCATAAATGCTGTTAACTGCAGCAGGTCATGATGCATAGCATTTCACAAGTCTGGAGTTATTCCAGAATAGGATTCAATAAGAAGATTCTAGAATATTCTAGAACCTCCTAAATGTTGCACAATACACATCCTAATTAATGTGTATCAGTGACTGTTTATCATGTACCATGCACTGGTAGATTTTCATGTGTCCACTGAAACCTCAGTGCAGAATTTTCTTATTTCTACTCATGTGTTCCTATGCACTATTATTTCTAACTACCCTGGTTGCTCCATTAGCCACTATAGCTAGTTGTTATAGTGGTATCCAAATGCTTTTAGAAGCTTCAAAACAAACTTTGGTTTGCTACAAAGCAAGTCATTCAATGTACGGCCCTCAAAGATAGTAACATAATTTTTAACTCCATAAGGCATTTAGGTTAGATATAGCTGCTTTAGACACATACACTTGGTCTTCCATGAAGGCCACTGACGAACAGAAGGTAATCCAATGGCAAGGCAGGTCTAGATGACCAGACTTCATGGAGGGTTTCATCATTAATGTCCTTTCCTGCAGTTTTTTTTCAACTGTGCACTTGCCAAGAAGGCTACAGTACCATTATACAATCCTTTGATGAGACCCAGCCTAGAACCAAACTCCAGGCCTACTAGTACTAAAGTGAATGCACTTGCCACTAGGCCATGTTCTGGTCTAATTTCACAGAGTTTTTTTTCTGTAAAATTCATAAGAACAAGTCAATGATCTTTGTGTAGATTACGTATTTGTTAATCAGTCTTTTTTCTGTAAAATTTATAATAACAAATACACAATCTTTCTTTGTGTAGAATTATACAAATCATAAAGATTAAGAACATACCAAAAACAGCATTCAAAGCCATAAATGAAACAGACAAAATTAACTTGGAACAGATGCAAGGATTTATAGGAGTTGCTATGGCAAGTGTAATAAACCAGCAATTCTCAACTAGTGGGCCATAGCCTGGTGGGTTGTAAAGCTGTTTCAGATAGCAGGCTCACAACTTAATCATATAACTATCAGCCTCAACTTTATCAGATCATATCCAAAAAGTCAGCTTAAGTTTTCCATTAACAGTCTACACAAACAAAATTTCATTCTTTCTAACAAACACATTTTAATTTATTTTCATTGTGATTCTTTGGCACTATCTTGTGGTGGGCCTCCATAAACAATCGTCAGTAAAAGTGGGCTATATGCACATGTAAAAAGCTTGAGAAGCACTATAATGAGCAAATAAGATATAATTTTTACCATTGTGGACTGACTGATTCATCATGTTTCACAGGAAGAACAATAGACTTGGATGATTCTTTCATATGCTTTGCAACAATGTAACTTCTGTTCACCTTATGATTGAAGCAAGCATGACCTGAATACCATGCCTAAACAAACATTTAAACTTAGTTACAAAGCAATTCAACAACATGATCATACCAACTAACTTAAAGTTTATAAAACTAAAGCTGTGCACAATATACTTTACATACAGCAAAGGATTGTATCTTTTTTGTATCTTTTTAACTGCAATTCACAGCCCACATGTAGAAAATAATGCTTTGTTAAGATCTTCAGATTTCAAGATATGAAACATTAACTTTATGCAAGCAACCTAGATTATGACACAACTTAGTAAATACAGTAGGCGCTGCTTATTATGACCATGGATAATATGACCAGTCGCTTATTATGACCAATTTGGTACAGTCCGGAATTTCTCCTTTTAAAATTCTCCATTTAATATGACCAAATTTAGGATAATATGACCAACATTTTTTCCATCTCTCTTATTACAGAACAGTACATTTGTTATACTGTAACACCGCTTGTACATATTGTTACATAGTGTTCTTAGTCTTACCGTCACTTGTACTGTTGCAGTACTGCACTTTGTTTTACTGCCAACGTCACACTGTTAGTTTGGTTAAACGATGAATTTGATGGTATTTGGGCTTCTTGTGGCTTGCGACATCGATTCAGGTGCAGTTATGGCAACTTCGGTTTTTATGACCATTCGTATATAATGACCAAAATGGTCTGGTCCCAAGGTAGTCATATTAAGCGACGTCTACTGTATGTTCAACTTGCCATTCAATGGCATAACTTGGCAGTGTAGAAGCAGGGTGATAATTATCTAATCCACTATGCTACATTGCAAAACAAGGCTATGTTTATCATGTTGAAAAATAGTTATGTTTGGTCTTGCAACTTGCTTACCTTGAATTAGTGTTTTTGGACCAGGCAGCCTCATTGGCCAATGGTAGTTAATAAACTTTCCAGAAGTGTGTGATAAACAAACATGAAAAGACAAGATTTACATTTGACAAAAAAGTTAAATTTCATTGAAACATCCTCCACCACCAGTATATTATCAATTGCTAATGTTGATTTAACTGTAAATTTGATATTGGACAAAGTCTTCACTGATAAGGAGAGTAATTTCATGGTTTAAACTGAACAGAACTTCGAAAGATGTTTGACTAGACTTGTAAAAATACTGTTCTGCAATTCAATGAAAAATACCACACACAGGTAGATGGAGCAGCAATGGGCTCACTGATTGCACCTTTGATGGCAGATGTATTTATGAACTGGTTAATTGATAACGTTAAGATTGTTTTAGCACTTTCTCCATAGCTGTTGGTCCTGCTTTTACTTTTAGCGATTTTGACAGGGTTGGAGGTCTTGGTTTTGCTTTTGACGTGTTTTACGTCACACTGCTATTTCTTGCGTTAAGGAGTATTTTGGTTTTGAATTGCTAGCATTGCCCAGTGTTGCTTTTTTGACTGAAGATGGATTAAGAATAATCCGAAACATCTCAAAATAAAACATGTATAGTTTTTTGAAGGCTTTTTTTATGTTGATGAAACTGTTAAGTCTATCCCAATTTTATGCTCCAAAAAAGAAATTACTTTCATGTTTTTGTTTGCTTAACAAATGAGATAGTTTGAAAGTTTCAAATACATATCCAGTGATACATGTTAAAGTATCATTGTTCATGTGACTGTAAATAACCTTGACAAGCTTTAGTTGTTCTTTTCTGATTCCCAAACCTATAATACAAATTGATAAACACATGAGCAGTTTATTTGTTTCAATCTCCCCTAAAAATTTAGTGTAAAGACATAATTTTTCATTTGGCCATAGTGTATGTAAAGAAAAAAATCAAAATTAAGAAAATGTGGCCTTGAGCGAAAATACAACTGAATGGAATGAGGATTGTAGTAGCAATAATTTCATAAAACTGTCTGCACAGCTTTTGAACCAACAAAAAACAATCAACAGGTTACAGGAAATGCTAACAAAAAATGAAAAATTTTAAGCAATTCTCAGACAAAACATGCTTATTTAGTTGTCTTTAAAACACAAGTGATAAAGCATCAAAGACTTTTGTCTAATAAACTATATTATTAAATACCTTCTCATTGAGTAGATCTTGATGTACAGCTAAGATTTCCCCATTTGACAAACTCATGGTGTACTGTGACGATAAAAGTTAAGTTGAAATCAATGAGTTATATACTGAAAGTAAATGCAAAAGCAATTTAATACATCAGACATTTCTAAGCAAAAGCCAGCATCCTGAAACTTAATAAATGAATCTTACTTAGTGCTACTAAATATCTTTTAGCTCACCACCAAAAACGTAATGTAAATACATGTAACTCCTCACTGTAACTTGGTCATGGTGTAATGGTTTCTGCGTAACTTTATCTTGAGTTGGAACAAGTACTGGTGGTATAGAAAAGGTTGTGCTCATATAGAAAATGAATAAACTACATAGCATTCAACATATGTATGAATCTGTCTCAACAGTATTCTTAAAAAATAACATGTGCATTGGTAGATGCATGACATGTTTACTTCAGCCAGAACAAAGTGATTTATTCACTTAACCATGTAGATCTAAGAACAAGTAACACTTACTATGGATATACACAAAACATCTGGTGTAGCCGATTAGGCAAGAAATTTTATTTTCATAGACATAGATTTTGTGTGTACATTTCATAGCTGCGTTGATATTTAGTAGTTGTTGCCGTAAGTCGATTTTTGCAATTTTTATTGCCATTCTGATTAAGTTTTATTGCTCAAGTTCAATTCCTTTATTCAATGCTGTTATGTTTCGTTACAAATATTAATAATTAAGAAATATATTAAGATTTCCAAGTTCAAAATTAGATTAAGATTTAGCTTCAGTTGAGTTTAAGTCAACACTTAGAGCTCTAACATTAGTTGGAGTTTGGGTTTTCAGAAATTAGCACTGTTGCTGGATGGTTTGCCCCAAAAATGCACTGGCTGGGAAGTCAGCCACAACTGCTAAAAACCACATCTCGCTCCCACTGGTTAAATGATACTGTTGGTAAAGCACACTCTGTCACGCTGGTAGGTAGGCTAGGTTCAATTCCCATCCAGGTCATACTGAAGGCTTCACAATGGTACCTGCAGTCTGTCCAGACTCATGCTCTGAAGAATTAGACAGTAACAGATAAGGTTGTTGTTTTCTAAGAGATAGTTGCCAACATGCTCGTTGTTATAAAAAAGAAATAAGCAAGTATAATACTGAGCAAAAGTGAAGTAAGTCACTAATTCCGATTCACTCTTGTTATGTATTCAGGTAGTATTCAGGAATGTATAAAGTTACTAGGTGTCTTTTTTAGATGTGTGTATTGTGTTGAATAGTGTTACAGGAGAACAATTGAAAACAAAGCTTGAGGAAAAGTCTGATATACTGTATACGCTACAAGAACCATTCCTGATAAAAATCATTATTTTCAATAAAAGTTGTTGTCTTAGATTTTATGAATTGCATATTTGCATAGCTAGTCTAGAAGATTAATCAGATTTTTATTGCAACAAACATCACTATGGTTATTGTTGATCCTTTTTTCCAAAGCACAACTATTGCCATTAGCCCTAAAGAAAATTTATCAACAGAGGTGCTAAGACTTCATGATTCTGAGATGGTTATTAATCAGATTTACAAATGAATGTTGCTAAACTGAAATCAAACGTATTGTATCACAAAATCTAATGTTTTGTTACTAGCCTTAACATGGCTTAAATGTGTGAAGTGCTATGCCAAGAAATAAAAGCCATCATAGGCGCCGAGGTTCAAATTTCAACAGGCATGCAAAATCCATGATTTCATAAAGTGTGATGTCAAACCTGCTTAAATTGATAGAATAATATCGGTTGAAATATCCCAAATCAGTTCTCACAATAATGTCAATTTTGCAGGTTACTCACAAGTATTTGATCACTCATAATTTTTTCTAATATTTAGCACATGTTCACAACAGATAAAACTGGAATCATTCGAAGTTGGAAACAAACAATTACATAAAAGTATTTACGTGAATTGTAGTCCTACCAATCCAAACATTCATCAATCTTTCAACATCAAGTTTGTCTTTCACTGTGGAATGAATACTGTGTAAACAACAAGAGTTCAACCATGCTTGATCAGAGATTTTGATGAGACAAAATGCACTGAACGTATGCTCTGCCTTAGCAGTACAAAGCAATGTGAAATGCATGTGCAACAAACACATTGAAGCAAGGGTCACCAACCTGGTGCCCTTGGGCACCAGGTCGCCAGCAGGGACCATGTGGGTCACCCATGGGCTTGATCTGACAATAACATAAACATGATCATTAGGGCAACCAAAAGTAAATATAGTAAAAATTTTCTGCCGTTTTTAAAGTTCATGAAACGTCCACACACCTCATTTCATGCTCATACCATGAGGGTATCCCATGTTTTATTTGGTCAGAAAAAAAGTCAAAATTTATCATTACATCAAAATCTATGGTTGGGTCAAACCTTTCTTGCAGGATGGTCGTCTTTTTCTCTTTATCGATATTTTATTGAAACAACAACAACAGATATTGATATGCGTTTGCAAGTGTAGTTACAATTCTGTAATAATAATGGGTTTGTTGTGATTTCAGACATAATATTGTTGTTTTGCCCACTATTGGACGATTGAATATAATGTAGGATTGGTGTCGTACTCGTAAGGCAAGAAATGTGGTCTTGCAGTACGTGGTTTGGTAAAAGCTTAATCCATTGTGCATAAATATATTGTTTCAACTTCATAATGCTTCAAGGGTTGACTTTACTGTAGTTAATAATGTACTTATCGTTATCAATATATCATCCCTGAAGTTAAACAAACAATTTTTTTAAATTTTGAAGTACAAAGTGCATGAATATGTTTCTCAGTTTACCTCAACACGTAAGGTTGAAATTTTGCGTTTGCAAACGCAGAAAATTCATAGGTCAAAATAAAGTCAAAATTTGTAAATTACAAAGTCAAAATTTAAAATTTTAAGTCAAAAAATTGGTTGCACTAATGATTAATGCCTTCACATTGATGAATATCTCTAAGTTTATTAATGATAACATAATTGAAAACAAATTTAACAAATTTTTATTTCAGAAGTGTGTGTATCAAACTGGTAGCCCTTCGCATGAATTTGTACCAAGTAGCTCTCAGTTTCAAAACGTTGGTGACCCCTGCATTAAAGAAAGCCCATGTGGAATAAGTCTTCAATTTTGTGAAACATCAGAAGATAGCAAGTCAATGAGCTAATTAGTAGCGTTAGCGAGATCTCTTAAAAGGAATTTCATTGTGGAAAAGTTTTTATTTTGCCAACAGATCAAGTAGAAAACTGAAGCTAAAGACATTTTAATCTTGTCGATGCATTTCTTCATGAAAATTCAATACATGCAATAAAGTGGGATCAGTTTACATTGACTCTGCATCTGCTATGAGGCAATAATCAGTTTTGTGGCCTTGTTGAAACAAGTTGCTCCAAATATAATAGCAAACCACTGCTATTCACAAAATTGCTTTGGCTTGCAAAACACTCCCTCTTGAAATGAAATGTTCTTGATTCTATATTGATGGCTGTGAATTTCATTCATGATAAGGCTTTGAATTCTTGTCTATTCAAAGAATTTGTGATGACCTTGGAAAAGAGCATCAGTAGCTTCTTTTCCACAATAAAGTGTGATGGTTAATGGTTACTGTGGGGAAAAGTGCTAAAAACTTATCACTGAAGTCATGTTTCCATCACTAGGAAAAAGGGGTTACCAGGCTATTTTCCAAATATTCAGGAGCTGTACACATAAACATTAGAGGCATTAATACAGCAACAAAATTTTCACAAAGGATTAAAAGAAGTCTGATGATACGATTGCATTCAGAGCTAATGTGGGTTCCTTATTGCACAGTTTTAAAGCAAAAACATTCAACATTCAAGCTACACTTTCAAATGACGCAAAACCGTGATAAGTCAATAATCTACCTAATATTCAAAAAACAATTTTTTGTGTGCAGGCTATACAGTTTGAACTATGTTCTACACAAGGCTTTTTATGATAATCATAATACTACTGCAGTTTTCCGGAAGGCCGACCAGGGCCGTTAATAGGAAAATATACACATATTGGGAAAATAAGACGTGGACCAAATAACTGCCCGGGCTGTTATACGGCAATTGCATATTGCCTGTTTCTGAACAACTACACGTCACATGCACACCAAAATCCATACACAATAGATGTATGTATAATCCACATTTGAATTTTCGGCAGGCTGCACTGAAGGCCGGGCCAGTGAGCTGCACATAAAAGCAGGCCGGCGGGCTGCGGAAAAGCTTGCCAGACCGTCCTTATGTGCAGCCAGCTGGCCCAGCACTCTGTCTTATGTGCAGCCCTGCGAAATTGACGTTTTTTATTTGGAAACACGGCTCTCCAGCCTGCCCGGCCTCCAATTAGTGTTATCCGTTGAATAGGCCTTTATAGGGTACCAGTGCCACTTTCAACAGAAGCCTACCAGCAAAGTTGCCACTAGGGTCAGTCAAGTCATGTTAACATCAGATTGTTGCCTTTTTTAACATCACATTTTTACATTGCCGTTTAATAAGCTAAATCAAATGCTTCTATCTATTGTTAATAGAAGCATTGAATGATTGTTAATAGTAGGTTGTGTTTATTTTACCACCCAGATGCTGATGGCAACAGATCGGCTGGAGCTATTGTGCCGCCAGTCAAGCATTCGGTCTCGTGGCATGACGCAATACAAAGAAATAGGTCACTTTTTTGTTAGGAACACGCTGTCTTGCTTGTGGTGCAATGAATGGTTAGGTGTTACGGCTGCTATGCCAATGGTTGGCGGTTCGACTCTCGCCTTGCCGACGTTTTGTTCTTTTTTTCTTTGTTTTTTTCCAGGCTCCACTGCACTTGGGTGTTACCTTTACGGGTTAGTGTTGTCTTGTTAGGATAGGATTAGGGTTAGGTAGGTTAGAATTAGGGTTAGGTTAGCGTTAGCTTAATTAATGTTAGGTTAGTGTTACCTTAGCATTAGGTTAGCTTAGTGTTAGGTTAGAGATAGGTTAGGTTAACTTAGCGTTAGGTTAGCTTATTAGGGATAGGTTAGGATAAGGATTAAGGTTAGTTTTAAGCTTAGGGCTACGGTTAGGGTTAAGGTTAGGTTGTAGGTTTATGTTTTTGTTATATTTACTTCTTTTCTACCAAGCCTTTTGCTGCTGCTATCCTGGCGGCAAAATAGACACCGCCTTAATAGTATTAACAAAAACAATACTGTTGACGTGTCTTTCACGCTGTAACACACAAGCACGAGCGGTGACGTACTTATCCATATAGTTTAGTCTGTACGTACTTCAACTTGTCCATGTAGTATAGTTGGGCCACTGGCCGCAACAATACCTAACAAGACAAAGTGCGATAACCCACACGTTGAATACGAAGCAGACAGAAGTATCATATTTAAAATGGAAAAGGCGGTTCTTTATTTGTAACGTATAACATATATGTTAATCCTATTCCCAATGCTAGGAAGAGAGCCTTTGTTTAAGTTTAACCAGTTTGAAACAATTACCAATAACACATCTCATGAGGGTGAGAAATTGATCAAAGATTCTTAAGAATTATGAATTTAACTAATTTTCATCCTAAAAAGTATAGAAAATTGGGAAAAAACAACAGGTCAGTCAACATCAGAATTGTTGCCAAAACATCAGACATCAGCAATATCTCCCAAAACATCACCTCAGATGTTAAATCACAAGTAGCAAGTAAGCTGAGCTTCTTCCAGCCCGAGTTGTTCGTTGGGTGCGAGGAAAGTACAATTTTCTGAGAGCAAATAAACATACAAAACAGAGTAGAGGTGATCACCAGAAGTGTACACTGTACAGGATTCGGTGTCAAGCGAAATTTCTGACTTGCGAAATTTCTGACTTCACACCATGTACGCATGCACAGAGTAATATTCTACACACCAAATACGCTGACAAGCCTGATTATTAGGGCTTAGGAATTCGTGTTTAGGAAAGCACGTCGTGTTAGGGTTTGGGTTAGGTTGAGAAAAAAAAAATTGAGGTCAAGGACTAAGACCGATAATTTTCAATGGTTAAAGTTATTCACGTGCTGTAGCTTGTTGTGGGTGCCTGACATCTAACCAAAATGTTTTCATTTACACAACACACATCAAAAAACAAATTGCCAGACTTTATTTCTTTATTCTGAGAAACAAAATAACTGAAAAACAATAACAGGTAAGAAATTTCGCAGAGGTCAGAAATTTTGCTTGAATAAGGACTCGAGTCCGGCAGGATTCAACATATTTTGAACATACCGGATTGGATCAGGACTATGGTTTTATTCAAGTTCCTGGATCAGGATTTTCAAATTTCATTTTTTTGGTGTTTGACACCAACACAATCACAAAAAAATTGGTGAAGACTTAAAGGATGTAATGTAGTTACATCAATTGCAAATGTGTGAAAGAGGCGCAGTTACAACAGACGTGTCATGCACTGCGGGGCTACAGTCCACCACCACAGCATTAGTGATTATTATAAAATGGGTGGTAGATGATGAAATGGATGCCGATTTTGCGCATATGACCTAAGGTAACCTTGCGCGATGAAAACACTGCTCATTTCTGCAACAAGGTAGCGGCCTGGAGGGAAGTTTGTGCTATACTCGACTGATTCCGCTATCAACCTAGAATTTTAAACCTAACCCCGAAACCTAAACCTTAAGTCTAAACCCCAAACCTAAACCCTAAACCCTAAACCCTAAGCCTAAACCCTAAACCTAAACCCTAAACCTAAACCCTAAACCTAAACCCTAAACCTAAACCTAAACCCTAAACCTAAACCCTAAACCTAAACCC